>QMCD01000187.1_pt1 | contig 102020 bp, 87 predicted proteins | sample 1821841 | NCBI WGS metagenome assembly QMCD01 (sample SAMN01991225, study PRJNA193472) | Termite gut metagenome, whole genome shotgun sequencing project. | isolation source: worker | host: Macrotermes natalensis
CCAGGAGGGTAAAAATAACCGTAAAATATCTTCTTGGGATAACATCTTTTTGAAGGCAAAGATAACGATTACCAACAAGAAAATCTACTTGACCCCTTTTTTGTGCCTCTTTCGATGAACAATATGGATACAAAAAAACCTACAAGTCAATGACTTGTAGGCATTTGTCCCGTAGATGTCTGATTTTGTTCAGAACTTCCAGCGGAGAGAGAGGGATTCGAACCCCCGGTACCTCTCAGTACAACGGTTTTCAAGACCGCCGCGATCGACCACTCTGCCATCTCTCCTGTTTTTTGCGTTGCAAAGGTAATACACTTTTTGAAATACGCAAAATATATTTTAAGAAATTTGATAAGTTTTTTCTCAATTCATCATCAAACTCATGTATGGGCTTGAAGATGAGAATAAAATCTTTATTTCTTCCGGGATTTGTTCTGTGTGATAACCCAAAATTGCTTGCGTAAATTGTGCAACAGAAACCTCTATCATATTTTCGAGCGGTGTATTTTCCGTTTTTCGGCTGACTGTACCGCCTTTTACAAAAAAAACATCTTTATTGGCAACAATAACCGGATCGGTTATTTTCAACACAAACTCTTTTTCCGGAAAAGTTTTTGTTGAAAAAAGAGCCAACAAATATTCCGCATTTACCGCACGAGCCATTCCCAAATGAAAATAAGCATCAGCATAAGGCAGAGTGGTGCAAATGATTTCTTTCAAGTTATTGTATTTTTTCGCAATTGCCCACAATAGCAGATGATTCTCACCCTGGTCTTCAAATAAAAGCTCCTTGAGCAAAATCCGGTTTTCCAACGGTACAGCGAACGCTAATCCGCAAATGCGATGGTTGAAATTGTTTCTTATATAAAATAATGTACCATTGTCATTATGAAGATCTTCCAACACGGCAAAAAAATCATCTTTAGAGTGCAGAATAGAAAACGGGCGCTTACGCTCTTTTTCAGCAAGATAGGAATAAATACCATCCGAATCGGAAAGATTCCATTCGCCAATCTCATATTTAGAGGAGGTGATATTTTTTCCTAATAAAGAGATTGTTTCGTAATGTTCCTGCGAATAGTCGAACACAAAAGCGTATCCTGCTTTCTTATAATAATCCGAAACTTTCCCGGAGGCAGGAATCAATGTGGTTAAAGCAACTCCGCGGCGATACATCTCTTGAAAAGAACCGGACAATAAGCGAGACATAAAACCGCGAGATTGCATAGAAGGATGCGTGCAGGCTCCAGAAATATAAGAAGTTTCTATCTCTCTGTCATAAAAGGTCATTTTGTAAGGTATCATCTGCAAAGCAGAAACAATGTTATCTTCTTGCCGGAAGACCAACGTATTCTCCTTTTTATATTTACGGCCAAAGTGGAGACGGATAAATTCTTCTGTATCTTCCGGAAAGGAGATTCGCCACAAATCCATAACTTGTTGTTTAAAACTATCCATATTGTTATAGTTGTTTTTTTATAGCCGCATTTTTTTCCAGCAAAATGGCGGGATGATAAGAAAGTTTTGCCTTGCGCAATCCTTCAACACCTAAATCTTCCTCGCGATTTATATACACATACTGCTCCGGAATGTGTGTAGCAAAAAGCTGATTGATAACCGAATATATTCCTTCAATCCGTGTATCAGCCTTTTCTACATGAATCCCAAATGTATTTTTATTGATAGGCGAACCGAAAGTAAACGCCGCAATTTCGCCATTTACACGGATAGCTCCTCCAAATCCGCCCAACTGGTCCAAATGTTGCAATGCGTAGCTCATTGAACGACATTCATTCTGCAGATCTTCATCATCTTTATGACCACCGCGCCACTCATCTTCCAATTTCAGGCATAAAGGAACTATTCCGGGAGTTATCGGCTCATATTCAAATTGGTATTCTTTACAAAAACGGTTGATGTGATTTCGCTTTGGTTGATATTTTTTTCCTTTCAACTCGACCAAGTCTGTACGGTAATAGATATAGTCAAAATAATCCCGCTCCGGAATATATTTAAATTTGAGAGGAAAAAGTGTTTCAAGTTCGGAAACCACATCCGGAGTAATCCCCATAAGGCAAAGCGGATGACCGGTTTGCAAGGCATCTTCTTCCATTATCCGGATAATCTCTTTTTTATCGCCGGTTCCGACTGGAAACATATACGCAGTCCGCCCATGTTCTGTCTGAAACCGTAAAAGAAGAAAATCATTTACCACCGCATATTCGCTCTTATAAAGAAACTGCCAGCTGCACATATTGGCAAATGAAAAATCACAATTCTGATAAGGAGACGAAATCGTAAAAGAAGTTATCATCTCTTTACTTTCAATCGTGATGGGCTTGAATCGAATCATTTTTACGTATTTTAATACTTTATTGTCAATAGAACAAAAGAATAACAATATTGTTTTGGAGATACTTCACGTCTTTGTGTCCTTTGTTTTTATTTCCCACAAAGACACAAAGAGCACAAAGAGCGGTCAAAAAAACTTTGTGTTCTTGGTGACTTTGTGGGAAACTCTCTATTTCTTATTTTCTGTTATTTCAACCCTCGCTCGATAACGAGTATCGAAAAGCACCGGAGAGAGAGATAAATATCCGCTATGAATTTTTCCATTTTCGATTTTCAACGGCTTTTCAACGTTTTGTTTAAGATGATCTTCATACAATAAACCCGGATTAGCACAATAATCAATTTGAAACTCTCCATACGAATCCGGCGAAACATAACGGTCATAAAACAGCCGGCAAGTCATCCCCATATTCATTCGTAAATTAACCTCTACGCACGGATGTAAAAAATAAGTACCGGGATTTTCCGGAGACATGCAAATCATCATATCCACCCCAAAATATCCCTTGTAAAAAGGGGCTACCCTGGAGGAAAAAAAACAGGACAAAGCTTCCTGTATTTGCTTCAACTGTTCTACCGGAATATATTGCGAAAGCTTTTTTTCAATAGAGTCGTCAGATTCCAGCAAATTACCTTTATAAGTACCGTATTTATCTGTTAAAAACAACGAATATCCGCAAAAAACGACTTCACTTCCATTGCTTGAAAATTGTATGGAAAAATCATTTTCTTTCCGGTATATAAATTCGCCGATAACGCTTCCTTGTTTCCGTAAAATAGATGATACCCATTGCTTTATCTTTCCATCCTGTGGTTTATTATTCCAAAACAATCCTCTCCCGCTTCCCGACCAAGGAGCTTTCAATAAAACCGGAAAATATTTCCTGCTGTAGTCTTCGACCTCCGGCAAAGAAAAAAGTTCCTGCGGAAGTTGAAAACTTTCTGCGAGAAGGGATTTTTGTTGAAGCATATTCAATACTTCAATAGCAAACGCCCGGTGAGAAAGTTTTTTGTACTGAAAAAAATCCGGTTCATTTTGCAACGATTCCGGACTATTTGATTTGTACCACAACTTATGAATAGCCGGACTCCAACCCCACGGAACAAAGCAATCATCCGACCGCCGGTTTACCATAAAAGAATCTGCCGGCGCCCACGAAACATTCACACCCAACGCTTCCCGCTCATTTTTTAACCACCCATCCGGAATTCCGGAATAAGTCAGCACTACCGCATTTTCGTCCGCATACCACAAGGGGAGCAACGACAAATCATTCCTCAACATCCGAGCCGAAAGCGGCGGCTCAAAATTCTCATTGCCATTGGCTAATGCCAAATCGTTTTCGGGGTTGAAAATGTATATGCGGCGGCTCATTGCTTTGTTGTTTTGTTGCCCGGCAAAGTTAACTTTTTTGAGGTGAAATTTTCGGTAAAAATTAAATTCTTATTACATTTGTTGTTGATTTTATAAAAAAAACAAAATAATCACTAAAATGAAAAGAATAATTTTACTTTTAACATCATGCTTGATTAGCGCGATGAGTTTCGCTGAAATAATAGACAGCGGAACGGATGGAAATATTACGTGGACATTCGATGATGAGGGAACATTGACGATTAGCGGAGAAGGAGATATTCCTGATTTTTTATACGATAGTTTTAATTTCGCAAAATCAATTATAAAAAGAGTTGTTGTAGAAGATGGAATAACTTCCATAGGGCAATATGCTTTTTCTAATGCTTTAGGAGGCAGTAATTTTTATTATTCAAATATGAATTCAATAAAATTACCTAACACTTTGAAAACAATCAAACAAGACGCATTTAGTTATTGTGATTCTCTCACTGAAATAGAAATTCCAGCCTCGGTAACGAATTTCAATTATCGAGCCATTGCTGATTGTTCTGATTTACAGACCATAACTGTAAATTGGCAAGAACCTCCATTACTAACCGATTACCACTTTGGAAAAATGGATTTAGAACTTCGTACATTAATAGTTCCCGCAGGTACAAAAGAAATTTATGAACAAGCCGAAGTTTGGAACCGGTTCCAAATCATCGAACAACTTCCCGATAACATAATAGCAAGCGGCGATTTAAACGAAACTATTAGATGGACATTAGATAGTGATAGTACGTTAACAATTAGCGGTACAGGAGATATGCCAAATTATGAGTACTATAGTTATACTCAATCATGGCGCTCTTTCAACTTTTCTATTTTACGTATAGTTATAGAGGAAGGAATAACAAATGTTGGAAAATATACTATTGCTCATTGTGATAATTTAGAGTCGATAGTTATACCTAATACGGTTGAAACTATTGAATTTGATGCTATAACATACAATCAAAAATTAACTGCTATCCATATTCCGTCTTCCGTAAAGAATATAAATAGTCATGCTTTTTCTATGAATATTAGTTTGAACTCTATCATTGTTTCAGAAAATAATGAAAGCTATTCATCTCTTAACGGTATTCTTTACAATAAAGATAAAAGTTCGTTATTGTTTTACCCGATGGGAAAAACGGACAAGCATTTCGCAATACCTTCTTCTGTTACAACATTAGGAGAAGAGGCATTATCAAGTACTCATTCTTTACAATCTATTTACATTCCTAATTCGGTAAAAACAATTGAAAATAATGCGATTCGCAGCGGATTTGAATTAAAAAGTATAATTATAGACAATGAAATGCCGCCAATAAATCACAATCTTAATTTCCCTAATTCAAGTTCGACAGGTGCAATACCTAATAACTGTAATATATTTGTACCTGAAAATAGTATAACAACCTACGCCAATAATTCCGATTGGGCATGGGACGAAAACTATTTACCAATCATTAATTCTGAAATAACCCCCGATGCACTCATCTCTTGGCAAGCCGCCAAAGATGCTACCGGTTACCAACTCATCATTCTTTCAGACGAATCACATAACGATACTTTACGCATTATCAATTTCGACGCTGACGGAATTTTTGCTTCCGAAGAAAAATTGCGTTCCGGTATTGTCGATGGTTATCAAATTACCGGATTGTCGGAAAACACGATCTATTATTTCTCATTAACGGCTTTTAAAGACGAAGAAATCATTGCGTTGCAAACCGGCAGTTTCACGACTGAAGATAATATGACTACCGCTTTGAGTAGCATAAAAGAAAAAACAACCTTCAACATCTATTCTGTTCAAAACACGATTTTTGTAGAAAATGCACAAGGCGAGCATATTGCGGTATATAACACACAAGGTCAATTGATTGCAAGTGAACAAAATGTGAACGGAACGTTTAAAGCAGTTGTTCCGCAAGCAGGTGCTTACATCGTGCGCGTTGGTGGAGAGGTGGTAAAAGCGGCAGTTGTGAATTAATCTGCCACAAACCTCATTTTCACCTTATTTAAACAACAAAACAACCTCAGTAGCAAACAGTTATTACAAAAATCAACCTCATTACCTCATTTTATATTTTAATAAAGGTAATGAGGTTTTTAAAATATACAATTTATTGATACTGAGGTCGTTTTGTTGTTTAAGCAAGTTTTTTCAATTGTTCAAAAGAAGAATTTTATGCAAATCTGCAATCGTACTGCAAATTTGCACAAAAAAGCGTTCTTCTTTTATTATATTTGTACCCTCAATGTAATTTTGAAAAATAGGACTATGACACACACCGAAATAGAAAATTTGCATCAGAAAATTTGTGATTATATTCTGTCAAGGCATTTGAAAGTGGCTTTTGATAAATTGGGCCGCTTGATTGAAACATTACAATCGGGCGAATGGATGGACAGAAAAAGAGAGTTGGAAACCGCTTATCAATATATGCTGCAATATATGATGGAAGGGGCAGATGACCCCGAACAGTTGAAAATCTATAACCAACTGCGCGTTTCGGCAATGGAAACCGCAGATTTGGTTCGCGAACAGTTGATGTTGCAACAAGCGGCAAGTCCGCTCTATATGCGCGAAAACACACTTCCCGAAAATTACGAAATCATTTTGGAGCTGGATAGCCATAACGCCAATGTCTCCCTGGCCGGACTGTTGGAAGAAAGTTTGAACACCGAAGGCAAGTCAATAGAAGTTTCTAAAAAACACGAAAAAATGCTGACCGGTGTTTTCAAGCATTTCTGGCTGACAGAAAAATACAAGGAAAAAGAAGTCGAACTGATACGCCTCATTTTTGAAAACCAAGACATTGAATTTTCAGATAAATGTGTGATTATTTCTGCCGTTACCCTTAGTTTGATGCGCACTTTTGACGAGAAAAAATTTGAAATCCTGCTTGATATTTACAGTCAAACGGACGAACAAATCAGACAACGGGCTTTTATCGGATTTATCTTATCCTCACACATTTATAACAAGCGAATACAATTATACGATAATTTAAAAAACCGCATTCGCATATTAGTATCCGAAGACACTTTTGTGCAAAATCTGCAGGTGGTACTGTTGCAGTTTATCCGTAGTAAGGAGACCGAAAAAATAACCAGAAAGCTGACTGAAGAATTTATCCCGGAGATGGTAAAAATCAGTCCGTTCATTCAAGAAAAGATGAATTTGAAGGATTTGATGCAAGACGAAAATACGCTGTCGGATAAAAATCCGGAGTGGCAGGAAGTACTAGATAATGCGGGAATCACAGATAAAATACAACAATTTGCCGAACTGCAAATGGAAGGCTCCGATGTTTTTATGAGTACTTTTTCATCGATGAAGCATTTCGCGTTTTTCGGCGAGATCAGCAATTGGTTCATGCCGTTTACAAACCATTCGTCCATTACCGGAATACTGAAAAAAGAGGAGCAGTCCGGATTGTTGGATTCACTCTCGAAAAATTATTTCCTGTGTAATTCCGACAAATATTCGTTGATATTCGGCATCTCGCAAATGCCTGAAAATATGAAAGAAACAATCGCCCAGTCAATAAAATTGGAATCGGAGCAAATGGAGGAAATAAAAAAGGATAAGGAACTGCTGGCGCAATCGAACAAAGCCGAAAAAATCAGCAATCAATACATTCAGGATATATACCGTTTTTTCAAACTATACCGGCAGAAAAATAACTTTAAAGACCCATTCAACACCTCGTTAGATTTATATAACCTGTTTTTTATCAAAGAGATAGAAGATCCCGATCAATTATTGCGTACTATTGGCGAAGCCTACTTCAATAAGGATTTTTATGACGATGCAATAACAATTTTTGAAAATCTGCTTCAAAAAGAGGAATATAACGTAGATCTCAATCAAAAAAACGGTTATTGCTACCAGAAAAAGGGAAATCATGAAAAAGCCCTCTCCTACTACCTCAAAGCCGATATGCTGAAACCCGAAAGTTTGTGGAATTTACGCAAAATCGCTTTTTGCTACCGCAGTCTGAAGGATTCGGAAACGGCATTGAAATATTATTTACAGATAGAGCGGCAATTGCCGGATGATATGGGTATACAGTTAAGCATCGGTCATTGCTATTTAGAACAAAAAATGTATAATGAGGCATTGCAGGTATTTTTCAAGGTCGAATATTTGGCTCCGGCAAACCAAAAGGTATGGCGGCCGATTGCCTGGTGCTCGTTTATCACAGGAAAATTGGAGCAGGCAGACAGATACTACCAAAAAATAGACGAAAGTGAACGAAACCACCACGATTGGATTAACTTGGGACACGTAAGATGGTGCTTCAAAGATCGTAAAAACGCCCTCGTTTTTTATCAAAAAGCATTGGAGTCAATGAATTATGATATAAATTCTTTTTTACGGATATTGAAAGAAGACCTTCCTCTTTTGCTCGAAAACGGAATAAATAAAAATGAAATCCCTATTTTCCTGGATAAATTAAGGTATGAAATAGATAAATAAAAACGAGATAAGTATGTCTTCAAAATTAATTTATATTATAGGCAATCAGCAGGTAATAAAAAATATAGAGATTTTTTTAATGCCGTTAGGCATTTGAATTCGGTAGAAAATAAATGCCCCTGCCGGACAGCGTGCCGTCAGGTACGCAACAGCGCCTGTTAAGGTTGCAAACCTACGGCTTGCGATTTCTCATTACCTTTCTTTTCTACCGGGCTTGAATCCCTACCGGGATTTTTTACAGCGTTAAATGCTCTTTTGTTTCATCTACAATCTTCCTTATTCACAATAGTATAAACTAATTAAGAAGACATACTCCGTATCCGGCTTTACTTATTAAAAATTTTATGATTGTACCTAATCTTACCTACCCCCCAATACGTTAACATTAGGCGGGGTTATGTTGAGCCTTTGCCGCGCTAAAAGCCTTGTATATTCCAGCCCAGCGGCAACACTTTGGGGTTATTAGGCAATATGACGGATAATCATTAATTTTTTTATCTATTTCTAAAAATTCTATAAACAAACCATTGTATCCATTTGTTATATACTCAATAAAAACACAATTGAGAATATGATAAACTGGTTCATAAAATCATTGCAGAACAACCCTGAATTAGCCATTTTCTTAGCATTGGCATTGGGTTTTGCAGTCGGTAAAATTAAGTACAAAGGGTTTACATTAGGAAACGTGACAAGCGTTTTGCTGATGGGAGTGCTGGTAGGGCAGCTCAATATTGAAGTATCGCCGCTTGTAAAATCGGTATTCTTCCTGCTTTTCCTCTTTGCGGTCGGATTCAGTGTGGGGCCTCAATTTGTACATTCGTTAAAAAAGGAGGGACTGCCGCAAATTGCATTTACATTGATATTATGTACCATCAGTTTAGGCATCACTTATGTTGCTGCTATCATAGCAGGATTTGATGCAGGTAATGCCGTAGGATTGTTTGCCGGTGCAAACACCAACTCGGCTATCATCGGGATTGCTACTGATACCATCGGACAAATGGGACTGACTCCCGAACAAACAGCAACAGCAAATAATCACATAACCATCGCCTTTGCCGTGACTTACATTTTCGGAACGGCAGGGACAGCCTGGTTCCTTTCAGCTATCGGTCCTAAACTATTGGGAAAAGATGTTTACAGGCAAACTAAAGAATACGAAGCTAAATTGGGTGGTTCGATTGTTGAGGAAGACCTCAATTCGGAACACGCCTACAACGGTTCCGACTTTCGCGTAATAAAGGCCGGCGGAGATTATTTCAACCAGCCAAGAACCATAGAAGAAATCGAAAAAATGCTGATCAAAAAAGGACAACCGGTATATATTGAGCGTGTCCGGAAAGCGGCAGGCGAAATCATCCAGGAACCAACTCTTGACTTAAAAATAGAAAAAGGCGACAGTCTCGTATTGAACGGGCCAATTGAGGCACTGATAAGCGATGAAACACTTATCGGAACCGAAGTAGCCGATGTTGAACTGCTGGATTTTACGGCAGAAATATTGAAAGTACTTGTTTCTAAAAAAACATGCGGAAATTCACTTTACAAATTGAAAACGTGCAAGCAACGCCACGGAGTAATTATCCGGAAAATACAGCGCGGAAACCAAACTATTCCGCTTTTAAACAACGTAAGGATACACCGCGGCGACATCGTAGAATTAGAAGGACGGAAAAATGATGTTGAACGTTTTGCCTCCTATCTGGGCTACGCCGAAAAAGAAACAAACGCAACCGATGTGCTTTATATGGGAGCTGCGATTGTGCTTGGAGGGTTGTCCGGAACATTAGCTATTCACGCAGGAAGTGTACCGTTGAGCCTGAGTGCAAGCGGAGGCGTACTGATTATGGGAATTATTTTCGGTTGGCTGCGCTCTCTTCGTCCAACGTTTGGATCCGTTCCCGAACCTGCTATCTGGCTGATGAATAATCTCGGATTAAACGTTTTCGTTGCCGTTGTCGGATTGGAGGCAGGTCCCGATTTTATTGCAGGACTGAAAGCATCGGGGGTCAACCTCTTCATCGCCGGAATATTTGTCAGCATTATTCCTGTTCTCGTTGGAATTTATATGGGGCGTTACCTGTTCAAATTCGAGCCTGCTATCACCCTGGGGGCGTGTGCGGGAGCGCGAACCACCACTGCCTCACTGGGTTCCATCGAAGAGGTACTCCAAAGCAAAGTTCCAGCCTTATCCTATACAACAACGTATGCAATTGGAAATACGCTGCTGATTATTTATGGGGTAGTTGTGGTATTGCTGATAAGTTAAAAAGCCTCTCCCCCATCCCTTCTCCTTAAGAGAGGGCCGGCTAAACACGAATAATTGAACAAATAATACAGTACGCTCCTCTTTCTCCCCTTTCTTGTGGAGAGGGTTGTAGAGAGGCTTATAACCGATAAATTTTTGAAACTTATGAATATCGAAAAATTAAAAACCTCGCGCCGCCGCGAAGCGCAGCTGGAACAGCTAAGCCCGTTTGAGTTGAAAGACAACCTTATCAACTTGGCAGCCGGACATCAAAACGAATGTTCAAAAAAAATCGTAAATTGTTCAACCAGTATGTTGAATGCAGGCAGAGGAAATCCGAACTGGACGGCGACCATTCCACGCGAAGCCTTTTTCACACTGGGACAATTCGGCATTGAAGAGTGTAAACGGACAATGCAGCACGATTCAGGTATTGCGGGTGTCCCAAAGAAAAACGGAATTGCAAAACGCTTTGAGGATTTTCTAAAAGGAAATAGCCGGTTACCAGGTACTTCGTTGCTAAAAAAACTGTATGAATACGGTATTGAAAAGCATAGTTTCACTCCCGATGATTTTGTTCAGGAACTTGCCGAAGGCATTATCGGCGACCAGTACCCAAGTCCCGACCGTATGCTGAAACACACCGAAATCATCGTACACGATTACCTGATTCAGGAGATGTGCGGAGGTAAACCGCAACGAAGCGGCAAGTACAATATCTTCGCCGTTGAGGGCGGAACTGCCGCAATGTGCTATATTTTTGATTCATTAATAAAAAACGGCTTACTAAACAAAGGCGATAAAATTGCCATCGGAACACCCGCTTTTACCCCTTACCTCGAAATTCCCAAACTGGAAGAATTTGACTTCAAAGTAGTGCATATCAACGGTTCGGCAAAAGACGAAAACGGATACTCAAACTTTCAGTATCCCGATGAAGAGTTGGATAAATTGGGCGAAAAATCCATCAAGGCATTCTTTACGATCAATCCAAGTAATCCGACTTCGGTACAGATCAGCGAAAAATCGCGCCATTACATAACAAAAGTGGTTAAAAAATTGAATCCCAACTTGATGATTGTGACCGATGATGTATACGGAACCTTTGTCGAAGGATTTAGCTCGCTGATGAACGAATTGCCGAATAATACACTATGTGTTTATTCCTTCTCCAAATATTTCGGTGCCACAGGTTGGCGTTTGGGCGTTATTGCGCTTTACGAAGACAACATTTTCGATGATATGCTTTCTGCTTTCCCCGAAAAAATAAAGGAGAAACAAGCGAAACGGTATGAAAGCCTGACACTCCGCCCCGAAAAGCTCAAATTTATCGACCGGCTGGTGGCTGATAGCCGTTTGGTTGCGTTGAACCATACTGCCGGACTTTCACTTCCGCAACAAATACAAATGATGTTATTTTCCGCTTTTGCTTTGTTAGACAGCGAAAACGCCTACAAAAAAGATTGCCGCAACATCATTCAAAACCGCTACAACCTGCTTTGGGAAGGGCTGAATATGCCGGTTTATCCCGATCCGGATCGCGCTGCCTACTACTGTGAAATCGACATTCACGAGTGGGCTATGAAAAATCACGGAAAAGCGTTTGTCGAATTTCTCAAGAAAAATTTTGAGCCGGTAGATATTGTCTTCCGTCTGGCTGAAAAATCTGCTATTGTGCTGTTGAACGGCGGTGGTTTTGCCGGTCCCGAATGGTCGGTACGGGTTTCGCTGGCAAACCTTCAAGATAGCGATTACAGCGTCATTGGAAAAGAACTTTCCGAAACAATGAACGAGTATGTGGAAGCTTGGAAAAACAATTAATACCGGTAATTATATTCATATTATTTATTCAAGTTAAAAGGAGATTTTATTATGATTAAGTATATTGACAGCAGAAAAATGGGAAGAGGACGGCACGGTTGGTTAGATAGCCACTTTCACTTTTCCTTTGCCGGATATTTCAACCCCGGCAATGTCCGGTTTGGAGCACTCCGGGTTTTGAATGATGATATTGTTCAGGCAGGCGAGGGTTTCGGCACGCATCCTCATCGTGATATGGAAATCATATCGTATGTTATCAAAGGGGAACTTTCTCACCGCGACAGTATGGGAAATGCACACACGCTCACTCGCGGACAGTCGCAGTACATGAGCGCAGGAACAGGTGTAACCCATAGCGAATACAATTTCGGAGACGGCGAACTCCGGTTTGCCCAAATATGGCTTTTCCCGGATAAAAAGGGATACAAACCGAACTATGGCGATTACCGCTTCAAATTGGAAGACAGGTTTGACAAATGGCTGCCGATGGCTACGTCGTATGATAATGTCGAAAATACCGCGCCGATCAAAATTCATGCCGATATAAATATGTATTCTACCATTCTTTCAAAAGGGAAACAGATAGAATTCGAGGTAAAAAATGACCGCCAGGCATATTTAGTGCTGCTTGAGGGCGAAGCTACGGTAAACGGCATTCACATGAACATGCGGGATGCCTTGGAAATTGTAAAAGAAGATATCTCTATTACTGCCGGTAAAGAGGCTCACTTCGTAATCATTGAAATGGCATTTGACGAAGAATGCTATAAAGAGAAGTACGAAAAAAACGAAGACGATTACAAAGGAGAATAAAATCCAGTATTGTTTAGTTACGAAAATTTTTCAACCTTCGCGCCTTTCTGTCTTCGTGTTTACTTTTTGCGTATAAGTGCGTATTTTAAACACAAAGGTAGAAAGACAGAATAATTTGCTCATCGCGAAAAATTGGAAAGTTTAAGAAGTAAAATAAAAGAAAGCTAAACAAACCATCTCTCTGTTTGTTTTATTTTTCATTAAAAATAAGAAAATGAGTATGAAAAAAATGAATTTTATGTTGATTGCGCTGTTATGCGCATCATTTGCCGTAATGGCACAAAAACCAACCGTTTATGTGTTAGCAACGGGAGGAACAATAGCCGGCGCCGGAAAATCGGAAGTAACAGCCGCCTACAAGTCGGGAGCAATTACAGTTGATGAACTGTTGAGTGCCGTCCCCGAAATTAACAACATTGCCAATATCAAAGGCGAGCAGGTTGCCAACATCGGCAGTCAGGATATGAATGACGAAGTCTGGCTGAAATTAGCCAAACGAGTAAACGAATTGTTGAAAAGAGCCGACGTAGATGCCATTGTGATTACACACGGAACCGACACGCAGGAAGAAACCGCCTACTTCTTAAACCTGACCGTAAAAAGCGATAAACCGGTAGTCCTGGTCGGATCCATGCGGCCTTCTACTGCGATTAGTGCCGATGGTCCGAGAAATATTTACAACGCCGTTGCCTGTGCTGTAGACAAATCATCCAAAGGAAAAGGGGTTATGGTGGTGATGGATGACAGAATTCTCGGAGCCGACGACCTATCCAAAACCAACACACTGAGTGTCGGTACATTCGCAAACCCGAACTACGGAGAATTGGGTATTGTGTACAACGGAAAGCCTATTTATAGCCGTGAATCGAAAAAACGCCATACGACCAAGTCGGAATTTGACGTAAGTAATTTAGACAAGCTGCCTCAAGTGGAGATTATTCTCTGTTACTCCAATGCTACCGACCTCTTTGTCAACACCGCCGTTAATTCCGGTGCAAAAGGGATTGTAACCGCCGGCGTTGGAAACGGGAATCTGACTACCGTGATGCAAAATGCCTTGGCTGCCGCCGTAAAAAAAGGCGTTGCTGTGGTTCGCTCTTCACGTATTGCCACAGGTCCGACTGCGCAATGGGACGAGATTGATGACGACAAGCTCGGATTCACAGCCTCCTGGTACGTTAATCCTTACCGTTCTCGCGTACTGTTGATGCTGGCATTGACAAAAACAAGTGATTATAAAGAAATTCAGCGAATGTTTACGGAGTATTGAGAACCTCACGTAGAGACGCGGCATGCCGCATAGCCGTCAGGTTAAAGTCGAAAAGTCCCGCAGGGACGGTACTTTCTTTGCTTGCTTCAATTTTGTATCGTCCCTGCGGGACTTATTGATTCAGAGTAATTCATCGCTTAGCCTGACGGCTCCCTATACGAAGAGCAGTTCAAAATATAAACATTTTATCATTACAAGACATTAATAATAAACATGTTATGTTTTACATTTGAGGATAGGGAGTTGGAAAGAGGCTTTTTTATTATCAAAGGAAACATTGGAAAAAGAAATATCAAAAAAAGGAAAAATGATGAAAAAAATATACACAGCAATATGCGCTATTCTATTGATAACAAGTGTATCAGCACAAGAGCGACAAAGCCAGACCATATTTGAACGACTAATTTGGGACGATAAAATGCTCAATATTATGCTCGACACCCGTACCGACTTTCAGGTAGATACGCAGGACGATGATGTAACCAACTCCTCTTTTCAAGCGCAAACCATCAAGTTTTGGTTTGTGGGCGAAATCATTCCGGGCGTGCGCTACCGGTTGCGACACCGTTTAAATAAGCCGCAAGCTGCACTTCCGCGCGAAGGATATTCAGCTGCGACCGACCAAATGTGGATTGCTCTCGATGCCGGCAAAAGCTGGACATTCACCATAGGAAAGCAATCCGTGCAGTTTGGTACATTCGAGTACGACTACAATCCGGCGGATATTTACACCGGAACTATGTGCTTCAATGATTTGGATGCCTACAAAGTAGGTGTGAATGCCGCCTACAAAATCGCCGGACAAACCCTCAACCTTCAAGTTATTAACTCCGATGCTCCTCAATTCGCAAGTGATGAGTACGCAAAAAAAGCCTTTGCCGGACTTTTCCTGTGGAATGGAAATCTGTTTGACGGACTGATAAGCACACGCTGGGGATACGGCGCATTCCAGCACGATGACAAGAAACTGCTTAGCTGGATTACCGCCGGTACACAGTTAAACATCGGGAAATTTACCACCGAACTTGACTATTATTTTGGCGACCGTTATATGAATTACGGCAACGTGATAAGCGATGATAACCTGGGAATCCGCTACGTACAGGACCAGTCAGCAGCCTTGAACCTGAAACATGATTTCGGTAAAGTAAAACCATTTATCAAAGGTACCTGGAACCAGCGCCGCGACAACGACTTTGGGAATAACGCTTACGAAAATCTTGGGATACAGGTAGTTGTCGAATATTACCCATTCACAAACCAACACATCAAAGACCTGCGCTTCCACGCTATGTATGCCTACCAAAATACTGATTTTCAAGGGAATTTTTCTAATTTAAATAGTCAGGATAATCAAACGGTGTTGGTCGGCATGAGGTGGTTGTTTAAGGTGAAGTGATTTTTGCACGTAAATGACGCAGATAATACAGATTTTCGCAAATTTTCGAATGTAAAAATACGCGAAGGACATAAAGTTTAATTATGCTTTGTGTCTTTTGTGTTTTATAATGTAACACCCAAATGAAGCATAATTGAATTTGATACACTTTACACACATAAAAACCAATCGTATAAATTTCTTGCGATAATTTAACTAAAATTCTCTTTAACCCATTACTCAGCAACACAACGCAATAACCGGCCGCCACTACGATAACCATTAAGGCGACCGCCGCTATCGTCTCCGAAAAAGAAGCTGTACGCATCATACCTTCCGTAAGGCGTACTACTCCAATAACAGCCGGTTTTAATATTACTGATTGCGCCGCTACTGAAACCGCGATAACCCGCCACAGGCAAGAAAATAGAATTACCGGAAGTCTTACAGGTAAATTTTATACCGGTTACACCGTTTAAAGTTACCGGTTTATGTTGCACTTTATCGCTCTCAAGCAACGTTTTAAATTCAGCTAATGTCGGTATGCGCCAGCCGGCAGGACTCGGATCATTAATTTTTTCCCAAGAGTCGCCGGCAGGAATACCGCTACTCCAAAAGGTACCTCCATTTGAATTTATTTTCGGATCGGTTACACTCCATCCAATCTTACGGTTCCACTGATAAAACATGCCTGCATCTTCGGGACTGGCTGCAAAAGTACCGGGCTTATCAATATTGCAAGCCGCCCATTTTATACCATTGATAATTACCCCGTCAACATCGGCTGCATCGCTCTTAGAGCCTGTATTTTGACCGTAAATATTGAATACGAATGGTGTGAGCAGTAGCATCCATAAGCTGATAAATCCGAACCTTTTCATTATACAAAAATTAGATTTCTTTATCTGATTCATTTCTGCAAAAATATAAAAAATTATGTACTTTTGTACGAAGTTTAAATACATTTTATGATTAAAGGCTTATTCTTCATCTTCCTTTTCTATTTCCTCGGCGAGGCTGTCGGTTTCTTGATTAACGGATTTATTCCGGGAAGCGTATTAGGCATGATATTCCTCTTTCTATCCCTCTTTTTCAAATTGCTTCATCCGGATAATGTCAGGCAAACAGCGACACTGATTACCCGGAATATGGCGGTTTTTTTCATTCCTGCTGCCGTGGGATTAATGACTTACTACGAACTTCTCGCCGAAAATTTAGCCGCTATCATTACGGCAATTACGATAAGTACAATATTTGTCATCATCTCCGTTGCTTTCGTACAAGAGTATATGGAGAAGAGAAAGAAGAATTAAACTTCGTGCCCTTAAAGAATATATTTTCCCTTGATGTAGCCCTAAATCGAAATAAAATAGCTATTTTTACCAAACAAAAAAATATCACATTTATCAAATATGAAAAAAAGACCCTCTTTTTTCTTTCCGCTTTTTCTTGTAATGTTTTGGGGATTTTCCCTTTCGGGATTTTCTGCTAAAAAAGAACAGGAAAGCCGGGAATTTAAAATTTCCAAAAATCTGGACATCTTTAATGCACTCTACAAAGAGCTGAATCTCTTTTACGTTGATACTATCCAACCCGAAAAAGTAATAAAAACCGGCATCAATGCCATGCTCGGTAATTTAGACCCCTACACTAACTACATTCCCGAATCGGAAATGGATGACCTCAAGTTTATGACTACCGGCGAGTATGCGGGAATTGGGGCAATGATCGGACAAAAAGACGACAGGACGGTTATTACCGAAATATATGAAGGAATGCCCGCCCACAAAAGCGGCCTGAAAACAGGCGATATATTCTTGGAAATTGACAATGTGAAAGTCAATAAAAAAAATAATTCGGAAGTAAGTGAAATGCTGAAAGGCCAGACCAAAACGACTGTAAAAGTAACCATCGAACGCTTGGGCGAAAAGAACCCCATCACGCGGGAAATTGTACGCGAAAAGATTGTCATTAACCCGATTAGCTATTCGGGCGTGCTGGACGGGAACATCGGATACATTAATCTGTCGAGCTTTACGGACAAGTCTGCCGAAAGTTTTAAAGAGGTATTTTTAGACTTGAAAAACAATCAAAAAGTAAGTTCATTGATTATTGACCTGCGCAGTAATCCGGGCGGAATTTTATCGGAAGCAGTCAAAATAACTAATTTCTTCGTGGATAAAAAATCGACGGTTGTCTATACGAAAGGAAAAATGAAGCAATGGGACGAAATTTACAAAGCAACCAAAGAACCGGTTGACCGGGAAATACCAATTGTGGTACTGGTAAACCGGGGTTCAGCTTCGGCTGCCGAGATTGTTGCCGGTGCACTTCAGGATTTAGACCGCGCCGTAATTGCAGGTGAACGCACATTCGGTAAAGGACTGGTACAAACGACCAGGGAACTCCCTTACGGCGGAAGCCTGAAAGTAACCATTGCTAAATACTACATTCCAAGCGGACGGTGCATTCAGGCGATCGACTATACGCGCCGCAGCGAAGAAGGTTTCGTGCAACGCATCCCCGACAGCTTGACAACCGAATTTAAAACTTCCAAAGGACGAATCGTGCGCGATGGCGGAGGTATTTACCCCGACCTTTTCATCGAACCGGAGCAGAATGCCACCATCAGCTACTATTTATACGTTAAAAACTTGATTTTTGACTATGTAAACCAGTATCAGTCAACAAGACCAACTATTCTGCCGCTGAAAGATTTTACATTCACGGAATATAATGAGTTCAAGGATTTTGTAAAAAGTAAGAATTTTACCTATAAATTGCGAACAGAAGAATTGTTAAATAATTTGATTGAAGTTGCAAAAGAAGAAGGATACTACGAACATTCCGAAAGTAAGTTTACCACACTGAAAGAAGCTCTTTCGCACGATTTAGATAAGGACCTGGAACTTTTCAAAGAGGAGATTTCCGAACTCATCAGCATCGAAATTGCCAAACGGTATTATTTCCAAAAAGGCGAAATTATGGAAACGCTGAAAAAGGATAAAGTAAGTCAAGAGGCAATTAAGCTATTGAAAGATAAGGAGAAATACAGAACGTTACTTAATACGTCTCCCCAACCTCCTCCTAAGGAAGGAGAGAAGATAAAAGAAAAGATGATTCCGGTAGTTGAAGATTGAATAAAATAAATAGCTTGAATAATCGAACAAATAACGAGATGCGCCCTACTTTCCTTTCAAAGGAGAAGGCGGGAGGAAGACCGGCTATGATTTTCGCCGCCGGACTCGGTACCCGCCTTAAACCACTCACCGACAACATGCCCAAAGCCTTGGTTCCAATAGGAGGAAAACCCTTATTGCAGCACATTATTGAAAAACTTTCAACTGCCGGCTTCTATGAAATTGTGATCAATACGCACCATTTTTCGGAGCAAATTATCCGGTTTCTCCAAGATAACAATAATTTCGGGCTTCACATTGAAATTTCGGATGAAACAGACAAGCTCCTCGACACTGGCGGTGGTATTCATAAAGCAGCTGCCTTTTTGAAAAAAGATGCACCCTTTCTTGTGCATAATGTAGATATTTTATCCAATGCCGACTTAAGCGCATTGTACGATAATCATATTCGACAGAATAGCATCGCATCGCTGTTGGTTAGCCAACGAAAAACGAACCGCTACCTGCTTTTCGATGAAGAAAACATGTTGAAAGGTTGGATCAACGAAGCAACCGGCGAAGTAAAATCCCCCTACCCTAACTTTTCTCCGGAAAATCATCAAAAGTTTGCCTTTGCCGGTATTCAAGCTATCTCGCCGGAAATTTTTGAACAAATGAAAAATTTACCGGATAAGTTTTCTATCATTGATTTCTACCTTTCCATTGCCGATAAGGTAAAAATAAAAGGGGTTCCGGTTGATGATTTAAAGATGATTGATGTAGGGAAAATTGATTCGTTAAAAGAAGCAGAGAAGTTTTTGATTTCTCAAAAAGGAAACGACAAAATCCATTTCTGAATTTTGCCGTTTCTTTTTATTTCCAAAAATTATTTTCAATCTCTTACAAGCAAATCATCCTTATCCGGAAAATCAATCAATAAATATCTTGGGCAACGCGAAAACGATTATTTATTTATCAAGGATTACGCATGACCTCCCTTTATTCCTTGTATATATTCCAAAGAAACACCAACAACATCGGCAATAATTTCGTCTGCAAACTTTTTTTGGATCATATTAAGAATTATCTCGCGATTTTTTTGTTCCATTCGCTCCAAGCCACGCTTTTCGCCTATTTTTATTCCGCGGTGTTCTCTTTCCCTTAATATTAATTCTTCTATTCCCATTGTTTCCGTCCTCCCCGTTATTTGGTCTAAATGTTGGTCAAAAATAATATTATTTTTTTTATTTTCAAAATGAATGTATACTCTTAAGAAATTCATTATCAAGCGTATTTTCTTCTTTTTAAATGATTTTTCAAGAAAATTCCGTGCCAATTTTAGCTTTATCTCCATTAACGCATCATCATCTAACCGTTTCTTATTCAATACAGAACGCGCCGTGAGTACCACCATTGCAAATGGATTATCACTTTTCAAAAGCTCTTTTTCGCTTTGTTGCGAAATTTTGTAAACATTGTAATGATATTCCAGCTTTGTACCCAAAAATCCGGTAATGTATTTATCAATCCTTGCTTTCGGACTATTCTCGGTCAAAATGGCATAGGCAGAAACACGTTTGTTGTATTTGTCGAAGATGCGGTAAAAATAAGTGTACATACGGTGCGGAAAGTCAGGCTTATATTCTCCTTGTACTTCACAATGTATCAAAATCCATTCTTCTGTACCCTCGTATGTGTAAACTTTGGCTAATTTATCAACAATTTTGACCGAAAATTCATCTTCTCCGGGCGGAAAAAGTTGTTCTAACTCTTTATCAAGAAATTCTATTCCACGACTGAAATTAAAAATCTCATCAGCATTAGGGTGTATAAATCGCAGGAAATCATCGAAAATATCCTCTAAAATACCTTTCCACAAGTAGTCGTTTCTTTGCATAATTGGTTTGTTTCAAATATTCGGCGAAGGTAATAAAATAATGCAAATTCCAAGCGTCAAGGTAAAAATAACATTAGAAAATTTGTTGGTTAATTTATTTTATGTAATTTTAAATTCTATACAGTAAACGTAAACAATACACATGGAAAACATATTAGCAAAAAAAGAAAAAGTAGATTTCTGTACGCTCGAATTTAATAAAAAAGCAGAAAACGTATTGGAACACTTAAAAGGAGTAGACGAATCGCGCTCGAAGTACAAGTCACTCTATCCGTTTGATTACAGTAAGCACATAGAAATCAACAAAGAGGTCATGCACCACGATATTGACGAGCTAATCGGGCACCTGAAATACATGAAGGAAAAAATAAAACATGATGAGACCTATTTGGATAAAAGATAATTCAAACAGTAAAAAACAGCGAAATATTCTTACAAGTCATAACTTTTTTCCTATTTTTGCGTAATAATATAACGTAAAAACAAGATAATGGGAAATTCTCAAATAGACCAGTTGGATGAGAAAATATTAAGGCTCATTTCCGGAAATGCACGTATTCCGTTTTTAGAGGTGGCTCGCGAGTGTAATGTATCGGGGGCAGCTATTCATCAACGCATACAAAAATTGCAGAATACGGGAGTAATCAAAGGTTCCGAATTTATCCTGGATGCCAATAGGATAGGATACAATACGTGCGCTTATATGGGTATTTTCCTGAAAGATGCCAATTTATTTAAAAACGTAATTGAAGAACTACACCGTATCCCCGAAGTAGTAGAATGCCACTACACGACTGGAAAGTATGCCATGTTTATCAAAATATATGCTAAAAATAACAAGGACTTTTTGCGTATCATTCATGATAAATTGCAACCGATTAAAGGAATTTCAAGTACCGAAACCATTATTTCGCTAAGCGAAGGATTCAAGCGCCAACTTCCGATTCACGGCATCAGTAATGAAGTAGAAGAGAAAGAAGTAGAAGAGTAAACAAGAAAAAACCGACAGACGATTTCCCGTTTACTTTTTACTTGTTTACTAACAAAAAAATCATGGCTACTTTTTTTATTGGTATATACCGTTTTTTCCAAAAACGCAAATTATTATTATCCGGCACGATTATTTTTCTTTTTGTTATTCTTGGGTACTTTGCTACGAAACTGAAATACGAAGAGGATATTACCCGTTTTATCCCCAACACTGCTGATTCAAAAAATATAAATGCTGTTTTTCAACACCTTAAAATAAAGGATAAAATCATTGTTCTATTTTCGTCCGAAACAGAAGACACAGACAGGATAATCGAAACGGGAGAATTTTTTTCAGCTGAGTTAGATTCTCTGTTTGGTAAAAGCCACATCAAACAGATAACTTCGCGGATCGATGCGCAAAAAATGCTGGCTGTTTCCGGTTTTATCTACAACAACCTTCCTGTTTTTCTTGATTCGGCTGACTATGCTCGAATGGACACTCTTTTGCTGCCGCAAAACATAAACAGGCAAATTCAATCCGGTTATTACAACCTGCTTTCGCCATCGGGAATGTTTACCAAAAATTTTATTTTCCGAGACCCGCTGGGCTTGGGAAACCGTGCGTTTGAACGCCTGCGTTCCATGCAGGTGAGCGGGGATTACGAAATTAAGAACGAACATATTTTCTCGAAAGACGGCAAGACGATGCTGGTTTATATCGAACCCAAATTTCCAGCCGGAAACACGGCTGAAAACAGTATCTTGATTGACGGAATTGAAAATTTAATTAGTAGATTTTCTCAAGAACAGACACAAGTAGACATTGAATATTTCGGCGGACCGGCAGTGGCAGTTTATAACGCGCGGCAAATACGGCAAGACACCACCATTACGTTGAGCTTTGCTTTTCTGATTATTGCCGTGGTTATCTTATTGTCGTTTCGTAATAAGTTTTCGCTGCTTTTGATATTTCTTCCGGTGGTCTTCGGGGGAGTATTTGCGCTTGCAATGCTCTATTTTCTAAAAGGAGAATTATCGTTAATAGCCATTGGAGCCGGTTCTGTCATCTTTGGAGTGGTGTTGAGCTACTCCATTCATGTCATTGCGCACCGGGAACATACGCGAGATGTGGAACAGATTATCCGCGAGATGGCAGAGCCACTGACCATCGGAAGCATTACCACGATTGGCGCATTCTTCAGCCTTACCTTTACAAGCTCGGAAGTGCTGCAAGATTTCGGATGGTTTGCTTCAATTACCATTATCGGAACTACCGTTTTTTGTCTCGTTTTTCTTCCACACTTCCTTTCCTCCAAAAAAGAGAAAGAAGAAAAGCCCAATCGCTTTTTGAAAGTAATCGAAAAAATAAACAGCTATTCGTATGAGAAAAACAAGTGGCTTGCCGGCACAATCATTGTGATTTCGATAGCCGGATTTTATTTTGCCGGCGATATGTCGTTCAATTCCGATATGAACAGTCTGGGATTTCAACCTAAAAAACTGAGAAAAACGGAGGAAAAGCTCGATAATATTTTTCAAAAAGAGTATAAAAATATCTACTTCATCGCCGTTGGCGATACGGAAGAGGAAGCCCTGCATAATTACCGGCAGATGAACAAAAAACTGGGGGAGGTAAAAAAGGACGGACAAATTCTCGGATATGCCACAGGCGAAAGCCTTCTGATTCCGGTTGATGAGCAAAAAAAACGTATTGAAAAATGGAATAATTTCTGGACTCCGGAACGAAAAGCGGCTTTGCGAATGGAAGTCGCCAAGCAAGGAAAAGCCTATCAGTTCCAGGAAGAAACATTCAACGCTTTTTGGGAAATACTGGAAAAGCAATACTCTCCAATTGCTTATACAAGTGAAAACGAAGCGGCATCCGTTTTCACCGACTGGATTACCAACGAGGCAAATGTCTCTATGGCAATCTCGCAAATACAACTCAAAGAAGATAAAAAAGAGGTCGTTTACAATCAATTTACCGGCCAAAAAGGGGTAGTTATTTTAGATAAACCTTACTTTGCATCACGCTTTGTCAACTATATTGTCGAGGATTTTCACTTTGTACTTTTTATCTCCTCACTCATCGTCTTTTTAGCGTTGCTGCTTTCTTACGGGCGGCTTGAGCTGGCACTGATAACGTTTATGCCAATGATGCTGAGCTGGTTTATCATACTCGGATTAATGGCATTACTTGGCATCGAATTCAACATCGTCAACATCATCATCTCCACCTTTATATTCGGTATCGGCGATGATTTCAGCGTATTTATTACCGATGGGCTTACTTCCGGATACCGCAATGGAAAGAAGCTGTTTGCGGCACATAAAACGGCCATTTTCTTCTCCGCATTCACCACTATTACCGGAATGGGCGCGTTGGCTTTTGCACAGCATCCGGCATTGAAATCGGTCTCTTTCATCTCGATTACCGGAATGTTTTCCGTGTTGCTGATTGCCTACACCATTCAACCGTTGCTGTTCCGGCTGCTGATTACCGGACGCACGCAAAAGGGACTTTTCCCCTGGTCGCTCGTGAGTCTGTTTTTTGCTGTTTGGTTAGTTGGAACATTCACCATTGGCAGTATACTGCTTTCGCTGTTGGGGATGGTTTTATTTATTGTTCCGGTGAAAAAGGAGAAAAAAAGACTGATGCTGCATTACCTAATAATGTATGGTTGCCGGTTGATTTTAACAATGGGATTCCACCTCAAAAAAACAGTTAAAAACGAGCATAAAGAAAATTTTAGCAAGCCAGCGGTCATTATTGCCAATCATCAATCCGTACTCGACATTCTGCGCATACTCTCCCTTTCGCCCAAAATCGTTATGCTGACAAACAAATGGGTTTGGGAATCGCCGGTTTTCGGTAAATTAGTTCAAGCTGCCGGTTTTTATTATGCGGGCGAAGGGTATGAAAACAGCCTTAAACCGCTCAAAAAAATGGTTGATGCGGGCTATTCCATTGCCATATTCCCGGAAGGAACCCGCTCGAAAGACGGACGTTTGAACCGTTTCCACAAGGGCGCATTCTACATTGCAGAACAGCTGAATCTGGATATTCTCCCAGTTATTCTGACCGGAAATAACCTCAGTATTGAGAAAAACGATGTGTTGTATGTCAAAACAGCCGCGATTTCTCTCGAAATATTAGAACGGATAAAAGCCGGCGACCACTCATGGGGAGAAACATACCGCGAACGCAGGAAATCTATTGTTAAACTTTTTAAAGAAAAATACAACATTGCCGGATTGACATTGGAAAACGTAGATAACCCTTTCTATTTCCATAAACTTACGCGCAATTATATCTACAAAGGTCCGGTATTAGAATGGTATATGCGCACAAAAGTGAGAATGGAACATAATTACCGTATTTTCGACGAGCTAATTCCCCGCAACGCCGCCATTACCGACATCGGTTGCGGATACGGGTTTCTCGCCTACATGCTCGCTTTCGTTTCGGACAAGCGAACGGTAACCGGTATTGATTACGATGAGGAAAAGATTGAAGTAGCCAGCCACTGTTTTTCACGTACAAAAAAAATAAATTTCAACGCGGCAAACGCAGTTACTTGTCAACTTCCCCAAAGCGATGTTTTTGTATTGAACGATATGCTGCATTACCTACCATTCGACTCGCAGGAAAAGTTGATAGAAAATTGCATGAGAACCATCAACCCAAGCGGAACGATTATCATCCGCGACGGCGACAGTACCAAGAAAGAAAAACATGGGATTACGAAACTAACCGAAATTTTTTCCACCCAAATTCTCCGCTTTAACAAAACGGAAGGAAAACTTTTCTTTACTTCGCGTGAAAAGATAACAGCGATTGCCGGTAAAAACGGCTTTTCTATTGAAACGTTTGAGAATGATAAGTTTACTTCTAACACGATTTTTGTGTTGCGGAGAAATGCTTATGACATAACCAACGGATAAGAAAACATACAAACAATTGTATTTCAGCAAATTACAACATATTCAACATTCCCGTTAAGGAATATAATTCGAAATAAAAGAGAATACCACAGCACGCAGGATTTTCTCTAAAACGCCATAGCCATTTATACAAAGAATTGTTGTAAGTATGTCTTCTTAATTAGTTTATATCATCCCTATTTTACAAATCCATGTTCTTTAGGATTTTCAAAATTAAATAGTATAAATTAATTTAACGGAAGTACTTAGCCTAAAATAAATTTTATACTTTAGCATGATCAAAATTATCAAACAAATGAATAACCAATCTTTCTCAACAAGAATAATCAATGCCGGTTTTCAAAAGCCCGATGTACATGGTGCGATTACGCTTCCGGTATATCGCAATGCGGCATTTGAATTTGCCGATTCGGAAACAATCGCAGCAGCATTTCAAAACCGGATAAACGCGCATACCTACTCGCGCATCTCCAATCCGAGTGTTGCCAATTTTGAACAAAAAGTAAAAACGGCTTCAAATGCCGAAAGTGTAATTGCACTTTCGTCGGGTATGGCCGCTATCACAAACAGCTTTTTTGCAATTGCTTATGCAGGAAGTAATATCGTATCTTCGCCGCACCTGTTTGGAAACACTTTTTCATTTTTCAAATTTACTTTAGCGGCATTCGGCGTGGAGGTCCGCTTTGTTGATACCAACGATTTACAACAAATTACCGATGCGGTTGATGAAAATACCTGCGCTTTTTTTGCCGAATTAGTAACCAATCCGCACTTGGAAATTGCCGATTTACCCAAAATCTCCAACATACTGAAAGCAAAAGATGTACCAATGATTATCGACACTACACTTATACCCTGGTGTGCTTTTGATGCAAAAAAAGCAGGTGTTGACGTAGAAGTTGTCTCAACGACAAAATACATTTCGGGCGGGGCAACAAGTACCGGCGGGGTAATTGTCGATTACGGCACTTTCAATTGGGAGACAAACAAAAAACTTGCCGCTACGCACAAACCTGAAGGTATTTCGCGTTTTATGTTCAAACTCCGCTCCGAAATTGTACGGAATTTAGGAGCCTACATGACGCCCGATACCGCTTATATGCACACGATTGGCCTGGAAACGCTACAAGTACGCTACGAGCAGATGAGCAAAACGGCTTATGAATTAGCAAGTTACTTTTCCACACACCCGAAAATTACGAAAGTGAGCTATCCAAAACTCGAAAATTCGCCCTACAAAGCTATTTCGGACAAGCTTTTTACCGGAAATCCGGGTGCCCTGTTCTGTATTAATTTACAGTCGAAGTCTGCCTGTTACAAATTTATGGATGCGTTGAAAATTATCCGCCGGGCGACCAACTTGTTCGACAACAAATCGCTGATCATCCATCCCGAATCAACCATTTACAGCTCGTTCTCACCTGAAATGAAGAGAATCGCCGGCATAGAGGATAACCTTATGCGTCTTTCCGTTGGGTTAGAAAATGTGAAAGATTTGAAAAAAGACATTGAAACAGCACTTGAATTTGTATGAGCAAAAGTATTATTTTTTTTGACAACCAAATCATTACTAGGTTGGGACTGGAATCTGTAATACTTAAAATGTATCCATGCAAACAGGACTGTAAAATAGCTATTACCGGCTCAAAAACCGATCTTGTACGCACGCTCATTAATAATCCGGACAGTCTTGTTGTAATAGATTACACGCTTTCGGACTTGAACGGTGTAGATTCGCTATTAAATATCAGCGCCCGTTTTCCCGGCACGCATTGGATTCTTTTTTCGGAAGAATTAAGCATTCAATTTCTCAAAAAAGTGCTTTGTAATGAAGCTTTCAGTGTTCTTCTTAAACATGCCGGCCTTCCGGAAATAACCCAAGCTATATCCATGGCATTTAACAAACAGGCTTTTGTTTGTGTGCAGGTAAAAGAGCAGTTGGCAATGTCGGAAAATAAAGAAGCACAAGGGGGCAACGAACGGCTGACTGTCACCGAAACAGAGATATTGAAAGAAATCGCATTAGGAAAAAGTGCGAAGGAAATCGCGGCCTTGCGTAATATCAGTACGCACACGGTCGTCACCCACCGCAAGAATATTTACCGGAAATTGGAAGTCAATAACTCGCAAGAAGCCGCAGGCTATGCTTTGCGGGCAGGAATTGTTACGTTTGGTTATTGTATCTGACAAATAAGACGGAATTTACAATATACCCTTAATAAGGTATTCCGCAAAACCGGTTTTACACATAATTTTGCTTCATCAACAAGAAGTAAAATTATAATAAAAAAAACGCTTAGATTTGATTCCTTGCAAGTAGCATGGCAAGAAGATGATAATCATTAAATTTTGGAGGCATAAATTATGGCTAAAATTGCAAAAAAATTAACAGACTTGATTGGCAACACTCCTTTGCTGGAGTTGGGAAATTTTGCCAAAGCAAAAAACGCCGGAGCACAGATCATCGGCAAAATTGAAAGTTTTAATCCTCTCAGCAGTGTCAAAGACCGTATTGCCTTGTCGATGATTGAAGATGCGGAACAAAAAGGATTATTGAAATCAAACTCAGTGATTATTGAGCCGACAAGTGGAAATACCGGTATCGGACTGGCCTATATTTCTGCAATAAAAGGCTACCGGATCATATTAACAATGCCCGAAACGATGAGCATCGAGCGGCGTAATTTACTCAAGGCACTTGGTGCGGAGCTTGTGCTTACCAAAAGCGAAAAAGGAATCAAAGGCTCAATAGCCAAGGCTGAAGAATTGCATGCCGGAATTCCCGGTTCGGTTATTTTACAGCAGTTTGAAAACCCGGCCAATCCTGCCGCACATACCCGCACAACAGCCGAAGAAATTTGGCGGGATACAGACGGGAATGTTGATATTTTCGTTGCCGGCGTAGGAACCGGCGGAACAGTGAGCGGCGTGGGAAAGCGGCTGAAAGAACTTAATTCCAACATACAGGTTGTTGCCGTAGAACCTGCCGGTTCGCCCGTACTTTCGGGTGGAAATCCCGGATCTCATAAAATACAAGGTATCGGTGCCGGTTTTAAGCCGAAGACTTATGATGCTTTGGTGGTGGATAAAATTCTTCAAGTATCCGATGATGATGCTGTACGTACTTCGCGGGAATTGGCGCAAACGGAAGGGCTTTTGGTCGGTATTTCTTCGGGAGCAGCGGTGCATGCAGCGCTTCAATTAGCCCAATTGCCCGAAAATAAAGGAAAAAGCATTATTGCAATACTGCCCGACACCGGAGAACGTTACCTCTCAACAATACTGTATTCATTTGAAGACTATCCGTTGTAAGGTGATATATTTAATTCATACAGCTTTCTCAAGTTAAATTTACAAAAGAAAATAACCTGATTTTAATAACATTTCTTATTATTTTCTCTTTAACAGAGTAATTTTAAATGCTTATTATTTTTGTTTCACAAAACAAACTAAAGATGTATACCTTTGATAACATAATTAATCGCTACGGCACAAACTCCATAAAATATGACTTTGCCCGCGAAAGTGGGAAACCGGAAGGATTACTTCCAATGTGGGTCGCCGATATGGATTTTCCTGCGCCAGCCGAGGTGCTGGAAGATATTCAGAAAGCCGTTGCGCACGGTATTTTTGGCTATTCCGAGCCAAAAAACGGTTATTACAATGCCATTACAGAATGGTTTGACACGCATTTCGGCTACCGTGTAGAGCAGCACGAAATAATCAAATCGCCCGGATTAGTATGCGGCCTGGCTCAGGCAATCCGCGCCTTCACTGCGCCAAACGATGCGGTAATGATACAAACACCTGTATATTATCCTTTCTATAATATTATCCGCGACAACGGCAGAATGCTTGTATGTAATCCGCTTGTATATAAAAATGGGAAGTACAGCATTGATTTGGAGGATTTTGAGCAAAAAATTACGGATAACGGCGTAAAACTGTTCCTTCTCTGCAGCCCGCACAATCCTGTCGGCAGAGTATGGACACGTGAAGAACTCGGACAGATGAACGATATTTGCGTAAAGCACGGCGTAATCATTGTTTCGGACGAAATTCATTGCGATTTTGTTTGGAGCGGACATAAGCACACTTGCTTTGGCTTGTTGAACGAAAACGCCGTCATTGCCACCGCACCGAGTAAAACATTTAACTTGGCCGGCTTGCAGGTCTCATCTATTTTTGTCAAAAACAAAACGTTGTACAACAAGCTGAAAATCGAAACAGGAAGAAGCGGATACAGCCATTTAAACACGCTCGGCATTGTTGCCTGCCAAAGTGCCTATACAAAAGGGGCGAAATGGTTAGAAGCATTAAAAGCGTATTTAGAAGAAAATATCCGGCTTGTGCGGGATTTTCTGGCAGTGCGGCTTCCGAAAATAAAATTGGTAGATCCGCAGGCAATGTACCTTCTCTGGCTGGATTTTTCGGAATACGGACTTACACAGACAGAACTCGACCGCCGGATAACCGAAGGTGCAAAACTGTGGCTCAACAGCGGAACAATGTTCGGTGTAGAGGGTACCGGCTTTCAGCGGATAAATATTGCCTGCCCAAAACAGGTATTGATAGATGCACTTGAAAAATTGGAAAAAGAATTTAAAGGTTGAAAGGCTATTTTTTCATTGCACCAATTCCAATATCCGGTAAGTATCCGCCAGCGATTCCAACGATGAACTGTTTTTCTGTGTCTTATTTTCGCAAAGATTTACAAACTCTTCAATCTCGCCGAAATATCCCTGAGAAACTAACTGGTTATTTTTAGCCACAGGCAAAAATGAATTTCCGTCGAATAAAATTTGTCTTTCGGGCGTGTAAGAAAGTATTTTTTCGACCGGAATAGAAAGAACAGTTTGCGGTTTTGGCGAAAAAATGAGCGATTGGTGATTTTTCATTTCGTAAACACCTCTTTGGGTATTTATCAAAAGTTCTTCAAACGGCTGTGTCCAGGAGTAGGCGGTTGAAATTTCGATTGTTCCGATGATGTTTTCATGCCTGATTTGCAACAGAATAGTAAGGTTTCCTTTTTCCTTTTTTGTTTTCAGGACGGAAATAATTTCAGGCTTCCCAAATAAAAACACGACCAAATCGAGCGGATGAATGAACATATCCCATACAATATCTCCTTCGGGATAAGCGCCTACGGCAAAACGGTAATTGTACGAAATTACTTGCTTTAAATCCAACCGCTTACTCAGCAACCGGCTGCACGAGGAATATCTTTTTTGCATTCCAACCACACAATTAGTCCGGGTCGATTGTGCGGTTTCTATTAATGCTTGCAACTCATTGAAAGACAGGCATACCGGTTTTTCGACAAAAACATGCTTGCCATGGCTCAATGCTTTTTGTGCCAGCTGAAAATGGCTTGCAGGATCGGAACAGATAAATACGCCCCGCACTCCGGAGTCGTTCAGCACATCATCAAAATTAGTTGTGGCAATAACCAACGGATAGTTTTGCTGTACTAAACCGGTCGTTTTTTGACTTCTTGAAACGATATATTTTAGCGGTACATTCAAAAACGACAACACAGGATACAAGTTATGAAGGCTGTGATTGCCGATTCCTACAAAAGCATATTTTGATTGGTAGGATTTTTGAATGATATTTTTTTTTCTTATCCACTTGAAGCGGTCGATTAAGCTATGCATAATTTTTAAAAGTTTTAATAATCCAAACATTGTACATTATCTACAACAAACTCTCGTTTAGCAATTTCTATTAAGCGTTTGTAAGACATTCCCGCTTTTTTCAGCAACAACTTAAAAATATCTTCATTGTCCTTTTTTATCAAAGCTAATTCTTCTTTTGTATACTTTCCCATAACTGTAAATTTTTTTATAATTCAATAGCGCAAAAACATAAAACTTTTACACTAATAACAAATTTTTAATCAATGTCGTTTTGTTTAGAAAAACTTCTTATCCTTTTGTTTTCATGTTTACAAAACGACAGAAAAATGCGAAGTTAAAAAACTCTCAATTTTTAATTTTTGAAAATAATTGCTTGTATGTAATCGTTTTTTTACCAGTCCATTGATATTTTCCATAAAAAAGCTCAATCAATCTTTTCGGAACAAACGATTCCAGCGTCCGCAACAATACAATATCATATTTCCGGTGGAAATTAATCCAGCATTTATTGCAATTGGCGTATTCTTTCTGCAATTTCCGCGTTTGTGGTGAATTGAAAATTTCATCTAAACTATTTTCGTGCAAATTTCCTAATTTTACGTCCAAATTCTGGCAAATAGGCACATCGCCGTTAGGATGAATCACGATTGAATCACGGATGCTATGGCATTTTAGCTGTAAATTTTTATTCATCCACTCTTCGTAGAGATACAGAAAATCGTAATTCTCGGAAGTCTGCTTCACGTTTGCGGGAATCATATCGCGGAATTGACGGACGGAAGCATTTTCCGAAGAAGAATTTCCGGCCTGATGCGCACTTTTTTCCGTTTCAAAAAAATCTATATTGTTGTAAATCCCGATACGCACATCGATGTCATACTTTTTAGCAATTTCCACGACAAACTCCATATCGGCAAAACTGTTATAGGGCGACAAAGTAAACATCAGCGAAACCGGAACAATATCCTTACACGCTTCAACGACTTGAATCACGTTGTCGTAGCCGTCTTTTCCACGCATGTATTCATACGTTTCCTTTCCGCCATCGAGCGAAACATACAACCGCCGGGGCGTACAGGCTTTTACCGTTTCAATCAGCCGTCCGGGTTTCAGGCAATTAGAAAGCAGGTCGAAATTGGGATGGTTTTCCTTGAACCACTTCAAGATTTCCGGAGCTTCGGGATGCAGCAAAAATTCGCCGCCTTCGAGACCAACTACCGTATCTTTGGAAACGCATTTGCTTTTCATAATCGAAATAAACATCTCTTTGGAGAGGTGCTCGGCAGGACGTTTTTTCCAGATCAAGCAATGTTTGCACTGGGAATCACATAAGGTCGTCCCATAAAACATAAGGGTTGATATTTTTTTTCGAGAGGGGAAAAGCAGGTTATTGGCAAACTTTAATCCTCGCTTGATATAGTCGGATGCTTTGTACATAAAAATTTTTTTAGCGATAAAAAAAACGTAACTTTACGCTCGATTTTGAAAAAATCGAAAAATCAACTAACAAAGATACATATAAAATATGAAAAACAGGTATTGGAACTCATTATTGATTATTTTGTGCTTGTTCGCGTTATCCGCCTGCGACAAAAAAGAGTCGTTTGTGCCTGCCGATTATAATTGTGTTATAGTCAATATGGGTAACTTATCTTCGTCAAACGGCAGTCTCTCAATATTAAAAACCAACGGAGCTATTGAACAAGAGGTTTACACGAAGGCAAACGGCTGGAAACTGGCTGCTATCGTGGAATCCGTTACGCTGCATCAGGATATGCTGATTATGATGTGTTCCAACGAGGATAAAATAGAAATCGTTGACAGCAAAACATTTAAGGCAGTTTGCGAACCTATCCGGGGGCTTGGTATTCCTCGCTACTGCGCTGCTTATCAAAACAGTGCATACGTTACCTGTACCGACAGCTGGAATCCGGCAAGCGCCCAAGGGCAAGTTTGCAAGATCGACTTAACATCGAAAACCGTGTCAGCTAAAATCAGCGTAAACGGTATTCCCGAAGGGATAAAATTGCAAAACGGCCTGCTCTATGCAGCTGCCGGAAATGGTGTTACGGTTATCAATCCGGATACGGATAAGATTGTTCAAGAGATAAAAATAAACGAAACAGGTGTTGAAGCCAAACATTTAGTTTTCGATTACGAAGGGAAACTGTGGGTTTCGTTTACCGAAACGGACGGAAAAACCGGAATTGCCGCATTAAATGTCAACACCGGCGAATTTTCACCATTCATTCCCTTGGAAAACATGGATATGTGGGGAACAATCGACATAACTCCCGACGGCAAAAAGCTGCTTTACCTATACACCGATGGAATTGTGGGTGCGCAAAATATCGAGGCGGAAACAGCTATTTACGCATTTGATATTGAAACGAATACCGTGCAGCCCAATCCGGTTATTAAAGGCACCGGTTTCTACGGATTCAACATAAATCCTTTCAACGGAGACATTTACACTGCCAATGTAAACGGATTTATCACAAACAGCATGACGTATATTTATAATGCCGCGGGCGAAAAAATAAACGATGGAATGATTACAGGAGTGGGAAGTTGCCGGTTTGTTTTTCCGGAAATAAATTTTTAACTTGTGGGCGAGAATCAATCACCTCATCAACAATGACAAAGCAAAAAAAAATAACCTTAGCTCTTCTTCCTTTGGCTGTTATATTCATATCAGCCATCATTCTTTATTGGCAGCGAAATAATATATTAGAACCTTTCGTACAAAAGCAAATAACAAAGTTTGAACAGGGAAAACCGGTCAAGATTTCTTACGAAAAAATTTATCTTTCGGGATTAAATAAATTGGAAGTCAATGGTTTGTCTGTTTGCACAAACAGTAATGAAACGCTGGTTCACACAGAAGAAATAGAAGCAAAAATCAACCTATGGAAACTTTTGTTTAAAGAAGTGGAGCTAAAGGACCTTCGCGTAAACGGATTTTCGCTCTCGCTGAAAGATGACCAGGGAAAGCGGATTTATGACTATGTATTTCGTAAAAAAGCAAATAAGCAAAGCAAGGATGCAGCTAATGCGATTCTTTCCGATTATACCCAAAAGGCAAGCCGGGCTATTGCGCTTTTTTTTCGCTTTGTACCTGAAAATATTCTGATTACCGAAATGAATATCAACTTGCAGCACACCGGTTTTTCGTTCAACCTGCATATTCCCGAATTGAAAATTGCCGACCATACGTTTTCTTCGCAAGTACAAGTAAGTGAAAAAGGCAAAAGTCAGGATTTCATGCTGGACGGTACTTTTTGGCACAAAGATAAAAAAGTGGCGTGTAAGATATATCCGCCGGATACAGCATTTGCCGAAATTCCCTATTTACAGCACAAATTTCACACGCAAATCGTCTTTGATACATTGCAGTTTCAATTTTCGCCTTTGAAAAACAAAAAAGAGCTGTTGCAGTTGGGCGGAGTAATTTCGTCCAATAATTTAACGATACAAAACGACCGGCTTTCAACGGAGGAGATTTTGCTTCAGAAGAGTAAAATTGATTATATCGTGAATATCCACCCCGACCATGTTGAGTTGGACAGTTCAACGGTCGTACAGTTTTACAAACTTGATTTTCATCCATACCTGCGATTGAAAATCAAGCCGGAGGTTGATTTGACGGTCTCCATCCGGAAAGAAAATTTTCCGGCAGATAACCTTTTCTCATCGTTGCCCAAAGGTTTATTTCGCAATTTGGAGGGGATAAAAACTTCCGGAAATCTCTCCTGCAATTTCTACTTTGCAGTCAATATGGCAGAAGTGGACAGCTTAAAATTCCAGTCTTCTCTAAGCAGAGAAAACTTCAGTATCAAGCAACTTGGAAAAACCGACTTTACAAAAATCTGTGAACCGTTTCTCTATTCGGCTTACGAAAACGGCGTACCGGTCAAAACATTTGAAGTTGGCGAAAACTTTCCCGATTTTCGCCGGTTAGATCAGATTTCTCCTTACTTGAAAGCCGCTGTACTGTTTGCTGAAGACGGTTCTTTTTTCGGTCATACAGGATTTAACGAAGAGGCACTGCGCAGTTCTTTAGTAAAGGATATAATAGAAAAAAGATTTGCACGCGGCGGCAGTACTATCTCCATGCAATTAGTAAAAAATCTTTTTTTAAGCCGAGATAAAACCATTACGCGCAAGTTGGAAGAAGCATTGATTGTGTGGCTGATAGAAAATAACCGGCTTGTCTCCAAAAACCGGATGTTTGAGGTTTACCTCAACATTATTGAGTGGGGACCGGGCATTTACGGTGCAAACGATGCTGCTCGTTTTTATTTCAACAAAGATGCCGCCAACCTCACACCCGGAGAGGCAATATTTATGGCAAGCATCATCTCCCGCCCGAAAAAATTCATGTGGAGCTTTGACGGAAATCACAACCTGCGTCCTTACCTTTCCGGTTTTTACGAAATCTTGGGAAAACGGATGCTGAAACACGAGCACATTACGGAAGAACAACTCGAAAACTTGGTTCCGAATGTTAAGATAACAGGGACGGCATTGGAATATTTGGCGAAAATAGATACTCTTGGAACTGAGGGGAATGAGGAGGTTTTGATGGATTTGGAGGATTGAGTGGAAATAATGTAATTGACAGAGGGAAATTTGTTATAGAAAACGATTTAAAACCCAAAATACAGGTTTTTATTTCGGAGTTTTTTTAAAGAAGTACTAAGGGGAATGGATTTGAGGTAAAAATTATAATAATCAAGATGTTCTGACAAACAATTTGTTTTAGAAAAGATAAAAACATACAATACATTAATCGAATTCAATGGTTAAACCTCCTCCTATATCCTGGTAGCAAAAGTCGAGCAGTCGATACAATCGCAAAATTAAAGTTCTGCCTTTCAGGCAGGTTGTTTATGTCATTTTACCTTAGGTCGTTGACCGTAAGGTTATGAAAACTAACCCATTCGGGCTATTTCCGATATATCACCTTATACAAAACTCAGATTGACTAATAAAAATAAAAAATGAAACTCTTCCAAACCTCCCAAATAAAAGCCCTCGACTCCTACACCATCCAACACGAGCCGGTAAATTCATTCGCCTTAATGGAGCGGGCATCGCTTGCCTTTTTCAACAAGATGCTGCCCTTTTTGGACAGAGAGCATAAGGTATGCGTGATTGCCGGCGCGGGAAATAACGGCGGAGATGCCCTTGTCGTGGCCCGGTTGCTGTTGATTGCAGGACAAGCAGTACGTGTTTTTCTCGTTAATCCGCAAAACAGGCTTTCGTCCGATTGCCAAAAAGCGAAAGCGAAATTACTTGCCGCCTTCCCCGATGTGCTTACAGAGGTGGACGAAGCGGAAAAAATAACCCTTTCGCCAGCCGGTTACGTGGTGGACGGATTATTTGGTTCGGGATTGAACCGTCCGTTGGAAGGTCTTTTTACCAAAGTGGTTTCTATCATCAATCAAAGCAGGGCTACCGTATTTTCAATAGATATTCCTTCGGGACTTTTTGGAGAAGACAACCGGGATAATAATCCCAATGCCATTGTGCGGGCTGACTATACGTTCAGTTTTCAGTTCCCTAAATTATCCTTTTTATTACCTGAAAATGAATCTTTTGTAGGCGAATACTCGGTACTGGATATTGGACTGCACCCGCAAGCATTGCAGGATTTTCCATCGTCATATTATTTAACGGAAGAAAATTATATTAAATCAATATTACGTCCCCGAACCAAATTCTCGCATAAAGGAACTTACGGTCATGCCTTGCTGATTGCCGGCTCGTATGGAAAAATGGGGGCGGCAGTACTGGCTGCAAAATCCTGCTTGAGAAGCGGTTGCGGATTGCTTTCCACCTGTATTCCGGCAAAGGGATATGAAATTATGCAGATTTCCGTTCCCGAAGCGATGGTCGAATGTAATGCCCGCGAAATGCTTTTGGTTGATGTCGATTCGATGCTGAACGGTAAAAATATTTATACTGCCGTAGGAATAGGTCCGGGTATTGGCATGGGCAATGACGCAAAGCATATTTTAGTTGATTTGTTCAAAAAATGCAACATGCCAATTGTGATAGATGCCGATGCGTTAAACATTATATCCGGGTCGCCGGAAATGCTGCACCAGCTTCCGGACGGAGCGGTTTTAACCCCTCATCCAAAGGAATTTGACCGCCTTGCCGGACATTCGGCTTCGGGATATGAACGGCTGCAAAAACAGCTGTCGTTTGCTCAAAAGCACAAAGTAACGGTTATTTTGAAGGGTGCCAACACAAGCGTAGCTTTCCCCGATGGGCGATGTTTTTTCAACACCACCGGAAATCCGGGCATGGCAACTGCCGGAAGCGGCGATGTGCTGACCGGTATTATCCTGTCGTTGCTGGCTCAAAAATACACACCCGAAGATGCGGCGTTACTGGGTGTTTACCTGCACGGATTGGCAGGAGATTTTGCTGCCGGCGAATTTTCGCAGCAAGGAATGATTGCAGGAGATATTATCCAGTCATTAGGAAAAGCATTTTTGAAAATTCAGCGGAAAAACGATTAAAAATATTTATCTTCGTGCTTTCGCGTTCTTTTCCGCACAAAAATTAAAATTCAGTTAATATAAAATGTTATATGTTATGATAATGAAAAAAAGTATTTTATCCGGAATTTATTTATTCCTAACAAGCGTAATTATCGCACAAACTGCCGTGTTGAACGTAAAAGAACCGGGATCTTCGATGAAAGAAGGACCGGTAGCAACCTATTTTCTGCCTCAAACCGTATTGGAAATCGAAGTGGAAGCGGCCAAGACCATCCGGAAAGCAGGACCATACGCAGCTTCAGCCCGCAAGTATCTCGGAACACCTGCCGAAATAGAACAAAACGAAGAAATTTGGACAATAACCAAGATTAATGTCAAACAAAAGTCGGAACCCGATGCCGGAAATCAATACAAAGTGTATGCAACTGCCAAATCAAACGCTGCCTTTCTTTCATTGACCGAAACCGGTATTTTAAGAGGTATTAATCTTCCTTTTGGTGTTTCTTCCGGAGATAAAAAAAACCGGAATTTGAATAAAACCGGAAAGAAAAAAACGGAAGAAAAAGGTAAAAAATCAAAAAAAGAAGCATTCGTTTCTAATTTTATCGTGACTGATAGTTCAAAAAAAACATCGAATGCAGCTATTGCTTTCGAGCAAATAAATACTTTGCGGGAAGTAAGATTGGATATATTGACGCAAAATACCGATGTGTTGCATGGTAAAGCCGTGAAATCTTATTTGCAGGAAATAAACAAAAGAGAAGCCGAGCTGATAGCCCTTTTTAACGGGACAGAACGAAAAGAGACTGTTAAGAAAACATTTATTTTTTATCCCGATAAAGAGATGACTAATCAGGAAATATTCCGTTTCTCCGAAAAGCAAGGCTTCGTTGATTCGGGAAATCCGGTTACAATTACACTAAAGAAAACACTTCCGGGAGATAAGCAGGTTTTATCCGGAAAAGGTTTTGTATATCGAATTCCAGCCTTAACGGAGATCGAGATAGCCGTAAATAAAATAACTTTTTGGACTGGTGTTGCCAATATTTCCCAATTGGGTAGACTGGCGTATTTCCCCGCAGGTTTTTTCGATAAAGATACTAAAGCATTGTTTGATACCCAAACCGGGGCGTTATTGCAGGTTGGCAAATGATTTAATTATAAACCCGTCAGCATGTTTAATTAAGGAGGTGCTTCAGAATTAGAAGTTGTTTGAATTAATTATCGCATCAGGAATTGAAAAAATGCGAAAAAAAGTGATGAGATAAAAAGAAGCAATAGCTATTGATGACAATTTATAATAAATAGACAATTTGGCGCAAACAGAGGATAGTACAGTGGCTGACAATGAAGCAAAGAAAAAAAGAAAAAAAGAAAAATTAATAAAATAAATAGTTATGAGAAATTTTTGTGTTTTTTGGGGAGTTATAAGTACATTTTTTTCCTGCGGGCAAAATTTGACCGAACAAGAAAAGTCATTATGTAAATCGCTTGATATTGACGAAGATATCGCAATAGAAATTAAAACAGTATCGAAATCTGTAATTGAACAACTACCGCAAATTAACGAATACGGAGAAGTATTAGAAGAAAAATTTGAAGGAATTTGCACAAAAGTACCAACTGTAAATTATATGGTTAGTCCCCAAATACTTGATTTTGTTTCTAAAAACAAGTCAAAATTTCAAGAAAAAAATTATAATTTGTTCGTTTTTGACAGCGGGGAAAATAATTATCTTGCAGTAATCAAAGAAAAATCAGATACTGAAATTTTGAAATGGCGGCAAACGAACGGTATTAATTATGATATTGATAATGACAGCATAATTTCAAAATTGCAGGAATGGGAATTGAAAAGAAATTTTATTCTCTTGGGCACGGGAATGGATTGGCTTCAAATTCAGTTTACCTCACAAATATCTGATTTAGATGAATTTGCAAAAGAAGTTTATGAGTTTTGTCCCGACATTGTTGATCAGGGAACAGGCGATATAGAAGAACTTGCCGTTGAAATGAAAAAAACGAATGGGGTATTTTTGTGGTGGGATTAAACACGAGAACAGCCGGAAAAACACCGAACACACAACATAGATTATCTGTATATATTTTCAATTCAAAAGAATCCTTTTTTATAAAATGTTCTTCATTTTTTAGTTGTACAACAAGCAAATGCGTTAATGACGGCACGGGAGAAGTGTGCAGCGAAGAATGAAAAACTGAATTTGTTTGAAAGAAATTTCATATCTTTGCGAATCAATAAATATATAAAAAATGGAATTGCTTGTAATATTTATTCTTATACTTCTCAACGGAATTTTTGCAATGTCCGAATTGGCATTGGTTTCTTCTCGTAAATTCAAGTTGGAAAACACAAAAAAGAAAGGTAGTCAAGGGGCAAAAACAGCATTGGAGTTATCAGAAAATCCAACCAAATTTCTTTCTACAATTCAAATTGGCATTACGCTAATAGGAATTTTACTCGGTGTTTACAGTGGCGAAAATCTAATTGAAGATGTTAAGATATTTATTGACAAAATTGAATTTTTGCAACCATATTCCTCGCAAATATCAACAGGTATAATCGTTATTTTTATCACCTACCTTTCTATTGTACTTGGAGAACTTTTACCGAAAAGAATAGGAATGGCTTTTCCGGAACCTGTTATAACAACACTTGCCAAACCGATGAAAATTTTGTCAATCCTGACTTCCCCTTTTGTTTGGCTTTTGACATTTTCAAATAATTTGCTGCTAAAAATTCTGGGAATAAAAAATCAGCCGGAAAACGCTGTTTCCGAAGAAGAAATAATATCAATAGTTAAAGAAAGTGCCGAAGTAGGCGAAATTTCAGATATAGAACAAAGTATTGTAAATCGTGTATTTGAATTGGGCGACCGAAAAGTAAACTCTATTTTTACACACAGAAGCGATCTTGTATTTTTTACGGTTAACGATACCTGGGACGAAATCAAGCAAAAAATCAACAAAGAAAAACATTCCGCATACCCCGTTTCGGAAAGTGATGATTTCGATGATTTTATAGGTATAGTTTTGTTAAAAGATTTGTTTGTCCCTGCCAGCAATAAACATTTCAAAATAACAGATTTTGTTATCAAACCTATTTATTTTAACGAAAACACGAATGCTTATAAGGTATTGGAGATTTTTAAAAAGCAAAAGTTTCATTATGGAGTTGTTGTTGATGAATACGGAACAATTGAAGGAATGGTAACTATGGATGATGTGTTGGACGCTTTAATCGGCGATTCTACCGAAAATTATCAAGACGAGTACCAAATTGTCAAAAGAGATGAAAAAAGCTGGATAGTTGACGGACAGTATGACTTAATTGAATTCGCAAAATATTTTAACATAACTTTAACAGAAGAACAGCACGAGAAGTTTACCACAGTAGCAGGCTTGATAATCCACAAATCAAACGAAGTCCCTGCCGTTGGCGACAAAATAGAAATAGGCGTTTACGAACTTGAAGTAAAGGACAAAGATGGACAACGAATTGACAAAATATTAGTTACACGAAAATTGAGCGATCTATGAAATTAAATTACAGCCAAGTAAAATTTATAATACTATAATTGTCTGATTAATCCGTATAAACATTTATATCAAAGAAACACAACTTAATCTATCCGGCAATCTCCAGTCAAAAAATAAGATTTTCAATAATAGGCCTCTTCGGAAAATCAAAAAATTTCTTTGCGCCTTTGCCAACTTTGCGTTAAAATAAATGAATGCGCTTGCGCTTTTGGGGTTAAACGCAAAGTCGCAAAGTTCGCGAAGATACAAAATTTTAGCATTAATTATTTTCCGGAGAATTCTAATGCAGCAACGTAAGTAGTGCTTTAGAAATACAAACCAAAATATGCTCTCTTATGCTCGAAAGCAACCAAAATAACAACTAAAACCCGCCGGCAACCTCCTCTACCCTATTTTGCTAATTCGTTTCAAATGCTCTTCATCAATTATTTTGATTTTCCGGCCATCCATGGTTATGATTTTTTCGGATACAAAATTGGATAGCGTGCGGATAGCGTTGGATGTCGTCATGTTAGAAAGGCTGGCAAGGTCTTCTCTCGAAAGGTAAATACTGATTGTAGCACCGTCTTCTTCCAATCCGTAGTTTTCTTTCAGGAAAAGCAGCGACTCGGCTAATCGTCCGCGTATGTGCTTCTGTGTCAGACTAACAGCCCGTGCATCGGCAATTCCCAAATCAACCGACAAGGCATGGATAAAGTACCACGACAGCTGGCTGTTTTGAGAAATAAGTTTTTTGATCACGGCTTTAGGAATAGCATATATGACACAAGGCTCAAAAGCACTACAGCCGGTTACAAAATCCTCTTCGGCGAACATTGCACGGTAAGCAAAAGTCTCGTACGGCTTTATCATGCGCACGATTTGGCTTCGTCCGCCTACTCCGCTTTTAAATATCTTGACTTTCCCTTTGACTAAGCACAACAGATGAGTAGGCGTCTCCCCTTCGCAGTATATTATTTCGTTCCTTTTATATTTTCGAACTTCATAATTATTTTTTAAATATTCCATTTGTTCGGGAACCAACACTTTCCATATATCCGAAATATCTTCAATGCTCCTATACATTTCCTCATCCTTTTTAGCCACCATAAGTCTAATAATTAATATATTATTGCAAAAATAATAAATTTTATCAATAAGTACGTCATCAAAAATAATTTATACTATTTAATTTAAAATGATTATCCGAGATAACACCCAATCCGTGTGTCAAGAGTACGCCCAAGTCCAAAGGACTAACATTTAGATAACCCCTTACAAGCGAAGCGCAGTTCGGGGAAAAAGAACGGCATCCCGCCTTTCTTTACCCGAACTTCGTAGAAATTCAACCCGCTACGGGGGTGATTGGCTGGGCACATCGTTTTACCTGCAGCTGCGCCTGCCGGCTTGCAAGGGGTTATCTAAATGTTAGTCCTTCGGACTTGGGGGCTGCGTTTTAAGCGGCATCACGGATAATAATTAATTTTAAAAAGACTTAAAAAAAAAGGATTTGCGAAATAATATAAACTAATTAAGAAGACGTACTTAATACTAAATTAAATGTTGAAATTGTCTTGAACCGGAAATTTTAAACTTTTAAACCTTATTTTACCTCGAAAACAACAACTCCCGGTATTTCGGCAGAGGCCAAATTTCGTTATCTACAACCACTTCCAACAGATCAATGTGCGTGCGTATCGTTTCCATTACCGGTCTCACATGCTGGTCATAAAGTTTTGCTTTTTTTCGTTCACACGGAGAATGATTAGCTTCTTTCCGGTTTTCGGTCATCTCTTTTACCAATAGTTTAATAGACGTAATATGATGCGCAATTTCTTTTATTAACTCTTTACGGTCATGCGACAACGTTTCAAACTCTCCGGCAGGGAATAACTGCTGTAATCCGCACAGGTTTTTAATCAGGCGGTTTTGGTAAGCCACGGCAGTGGGTACAATATGATTGATTGCCAAATCACCCAGTACGCGCGATTCTATTTGCACTTTCTTGGAAAATTTCTCGTACTCCACTTCTACGCGGCTGTTTAGTTCCGTTTCGTTAAAGATTTTCTCTCCAATCAACACACGCTTTGCCGGCTCTTCCAGGTATTTCCCGATTGCTTCCGGTGCATTTGTAATGTTGGTCAGTCCACGTTTTTCAGCCTCCTTTTTCCACTCTTCCGAGTAGCCGTCGCCCTCAAATCTAACCGGCTTGGATTCTATGATTAACCGTTTCAATACTTGAAATATAGCCTCGTCTCGTCCCACCCCTTTTTCCATTAGCTTATCAATCTCCTTTTTGAACAGATTTAATTGATAAGCTACGGCAGCGTTAAGTGCGATGATTGAAGCAGCACAGTTGGCCGATGACCCTACGGCTCGAAACTCAAACCTGTTTCCGGTAAACGCAAAAGGGGAAGTGCGGTTACGGTCGGTGTTGTCAAGCATAATTTCCGGAATACGTGCAATACCGAGCTTGAGAGCCGTTTTTTCTTCCGGAGTCATCTTGTTGTCGCCTACACGTTCCACCAAATTGTCGAGCATATTGGAAAGGTTCCGCCCGAGAAAAACGGAGAGGATTGCCGGCGGAGCCTCATTTGCACCAAGCCGGTAAGTATTTCCGGCACTCATAATAGACGCTCTCAACAAATCCTGGTTTTTATAAACAGCCGTCATCACATTCACGAGAAACGTAAGAAACAGCATGTTTCCTTTCGGGTTTTTAGCCGGCGAAAGCAGATTGATACCTGTATCGGTACTGAGTGACCAATTATTGTGCTTGCCCGAACCATTTACGCCGGCAAACGGCTTTTCATGCAATAGCACTTGAAAATGATGTTTTCTCGCAATACGTTTCATCAAGTCCATCACCAGCTGGTTGTGGTCGTTTGCCAGGTTTGCCTCTTCAAAAATCGGGGCAAATTCAAACTGGTTGGGAGCCACTTCGTTGTGTCTTGTTTTCAACGGGATTCCTAACTTGTGCGCTTCGATTTCCAAGTCGCGCATATATGCCGTTACACGTTCGGGGATAGAGCCGAAATAATGATCTTCCAACTGTTGATCTTTGGCAGAAGCGTGTCCCATAAGCGACCGGCCTGTTAGAGAGATGTCAGGACGGGCATAATATAAAGCACTGTCTATCAAGAAATATTCTTGTTCCCAGCCCAAGTTGGTATTTACTTTGGTAATGTTTTTGTCAAAAAGCTGGCAAATATCCACCGCTGCCTTGTCTACGGCATTTATCGCTTTCAGCAAAGGCGTTTTGTAATCCAGTGCCTCACCGGTATATGAGATAAAAATCGTTGGAATACAGAGTGTTGAGCCAACAACGAAAGCCGGAGAAGATAAATCCCACGCTGTATATCCCCGTGCCTCAAACGTGTTGCGGATTCCACCGTTAGGAAAAGAAGAAGCATCCGGTTCCTGCTGAACGAGCAGTTTTCCCGAAAAGCGTTCGATGATTTGTCCGTCTTCGCCGAAGTCGATAAACCCGTCGTGCTTCTCAGCCGTCCCGTCTGTTAATGGCTGAAACCAATGTGTGTAATGTGTTGCACCACGTTCTTTCGCCCATTTCTGCATACCTATGGCAATTTGGTCTGCCATATTTTTGTCGAATAAAACACCTTGTTCGATAGCGGCAACAAACGCCTTAAATATATCTTTCGGCAGGTATTCCTGCATTTTTTCCTTAGTGAAGACATTTATTCCAAAATAGTCGGAAAGCTTTTCGGAAGGAGGAGTTACTTCCAACGGTCTTCTTTGAGCAAGTTCACGAAGAGCTTCGAATCGTAAAATAGCCATAAAATTGAATATTTTGTTTGTTTTTCTGCTTTTACCCTATAAAAAATAGGGGTTATTTGACAAAAGTACGATTATTTTTTGACATTCACCCCCGTTTTTTTATGTTTTTTGTAGTAATTTAAATTTTATGCTTATCAGCCATATTACCCCTAACAATAATTATTTCCCACAAAGACACAAAGAACACAAAGTTTTTTTATAGCCTTTGTGTTCTTTGTGTCTTTAAATAATTATTATAAGTTTTTATGACCTTTGTCGTTGTGTTTATAAAATTCGTCGACTTTAGCATTGGGGGTAATATGGCTGATAAGCGAATAAATTTTCTCAAACTCACGTTATAAAAATCAAATTTGTTTTTCTCGGGGTTATGTTGCACCATTTGCGCACGGCGTTAGTGCTATTTTTAGAATTTGTATAAAATCTGCCGGAGGAGAAAAGGAAAAAGCCTTTTTTATTAATTAACTCTGAAAGAATCGCGCATTTTGAAATCCGGTAATTTTTTTCATATACTTAGAATATTTTTATAACTTTGTCATAGTTATTTAAACTGAAAAAATATGAGTACACAGACATTAAATAGAGCTAAAAGCCGGCAACAGCGGATTGTATTGAATGTTACGCCTCAAAAATACAATTTTTTTATGGAGTTGCTGCAAAATTTTGATTTTGTGAAGGTGGAGGAAAAGGAGGAATATGAGGGCGATTCTCGCGAAGAAATTATTGCCAACCTCAAGGAGACTGCCAAAGATTTAAAACTATTAAAAGCAGGAAAATTAAAGACGCGTCCTGCGAGAGAACTATTAAAAGAACTATAAAATGATTTATAACGTTAAAACCGTTTCTCGTTTCGATAAGGAAATTAAACGTCTGGTCAAAAAATATGCTTCGTTAAAGAGCGAATATTTGCAGCTTATTAATGACTTAGAAAAAAAATCCGGAAATGGGAACACCACTTGGAAACAATCTATATAAAATCCGTCTTTCCATAACTTCCAAAAGAAAAGGAAAAAGCGGAGGAGCAAGAGTTATTACTTACCTGAAAACCGGAGAAGGAAATATATATCTGCTTACCATTTACGACAAAAGCGAAAAAGACACCATTTACGATAAAGAAATACAAAAGATTTTAGTGAATGAAATTGATGTATAATTTGTTCATATAAACAAACCAAATACGAATTAAAATCGTACCTTTGTATCCACAAAAATTCAGTGATATGGGTATTCGATTTCCGTTTATTGTACCGGGTATTACAGCTCTGCTTGGCGGGATTATTTACATTCTTCATTTATTTGGTTTTGTTACTTCTGCCAACGAAGTGTATGCGCGTTTTTGTGCATTAGGCTTGTTTTTTGCAGGCTTTATATTGCTGGGATGGAAAAAGGCAAAACACCACCGGTTTTCGTGGGACGATATTTATAAAAATAATACTCTCATTACAATTACTTTAACGATTCTTTTAGGATCTTTGCTTATTGATAAAAAAGCTGTACATTGCATTATCGGCGTGTTTGCCGGTGTCAGTTTTCTTCATTTTCTCTACACGCGAAAATTTTATCCGCCTCCCCAATTTTTCTATTTCATAATTGCATACGCTTTGTTGCTATTGGTTGGTACAATGGTTAGTAATTCAACAGGTTTTCGCTATCTTGACAAAACAATCAGTTTTTATGCTATCCCATTAGCTTTCTGTTTTTTTAGCTTATCAAAAAAAACGCTGCTTGACATTGGGGAAATATTTTTCAAGGCGAGCATTCTTTTCTTATCACTTTGCTTGTTGTATTGGTGGTTTAACTTTCTACATCTGAATGTAAATTTCATAGATTGGATAACGGGCAAAACGCACTATCCGGTAGAAATTACCGGCTGGCAGGAACAAGCCAAAATAATGAACAGCCATTGGAGGAATATTCATGACTGGCGGGAAGTCAAGCATTTTTCAGCCTCCTATTTTGTCAACTCATGGTCGTACAATTATCACCCTACTTATATTTCGTTTACACTGCTTTCGGGATTAATAGCTGGTTTTTACCTGTATTACAAAAGAACATCTTCTTCGAACATCATAAAATGGGATTTACTTTTATATACCGGATTCTGTTTTCCGGTTATTATGCTTATGCAAAGCCGCGTTGGATTTACCGGACTAATTTTCGTTATTGCGGCTACCGGATTGTATTATTTAAAGTTAACCTTCAAAAACAAATACTTTGCTATAGGACTTTTGCTGTATCTGCTTTTAGGAGGTGCCGGCGCGTATGTTCTTAAAGATAAAATTGCAGGTTTTACTAATGATAATATTCGCAATGGTATTCGCCAGGTTACGGTTTCCTATATTCAAGAAAATTTTTGGTGGGGTTCCGGTATGCGCCATGAGCAATTTGTGTTGGAACAACAGGCGGAAAAGATAAAAGAAGAATTGTCCGGATTCATTTATCCGAATAACTCCTATCACCAAATTGTCCATGCCCACAATCAATTTCTGGGAGATATGGTTCAATTCGGCATCTGGGGATTGATTGCTTTGGCGGCAATGTTGGCTGCTATTGCTTATTACGCCGTCAAAAACCGCAGCTACCTGTTGCAAATGCTGTTGGGTATTACCTTGCTGCTGATGATGATTGACGAACCTCTATACGGACAGTCTTACCGCTTTCTTGTTTTTCTGTTTTTTTTCACAGCAATCAATGAAAGTATGAAGAAAAAATTAAATTATTTTGAACATGTCGAAAAATAAGCTTACTTGCAGCATTGCCCCATCAGGCAAGGAAAACAAATATATGGATTTAATGCGAACGGCTTTGCGTATGATAAATATAGAGCCGTTGCCCGGTAAAAAGCGGTGTGTTGCCGGTTTCATTTGGCATCATTGGATAGAAAAGCTGTATTTTTTAGTGGTAATTAAGCTATTGGCTGCAACGAAAAAAAAGATTATTTGGAATGTCCATAACAAATTGCCGCACGACTTTAAGAACACTCAAAAAGCAAAAGAATTTATGCGGACAATGGCTAAAGTTTCGCATAAAATAGTGATTCATTGCACGGAAACAACCGGAGTCATCCGGGAGCTTTGCGGCGAAAATCCAACTATTCTAAACAAAATCGTTCTTGTTCCACATCCACATTATATAGGTGCCTACGGAACCGAAAAGACTGAAAATTCCCTGCGTAACGACCAGTTGTCCTTGTGCTTTTTTGGAAAAATTAAAGATTACAAAAACATTGAGCTACTCATTTCTGCCATAAACGAGTTGAATTTTGACGATGTGGAATTGAAAATAATGGGCCGCTGCTGGAATACGCAATATTTTCAAAATTTGATAAAAAATAATCCTCATATTAAGACTGATTTCCGGTTTATAAAGGACGATGAAATTCCTGAAATATCGGCAAACTGTCACCTTTTTGTTTTTCCATACAATCTGGAATCATCGTTAAATAGTGGTGCAACCATCCTGGCGTTTTCTTACGGGCGTTCTGTGCTTTCTTCGCTTACAGGAACGCTCGCCGACATAGAGGATAAATCGCTATTTTTTTCATACTCCTATCAAAATGAAGATGAGCACAAAGAGGCATTGAAGCAGCAAATAATTGAGATTCGCGAAAAATATAAAGGCAATTACAACGAACTTTTAATGCTGGGAGAGAAATGTCGTGAATATATCAGCAAAAACAATTCGATAGAGCAGGTTGCCAAGCAATTAACGTTTGTTTTTGACAGTCAAGAAAAAACTCCCCAAACGATATTCTCCCAATTAGCCTGTCTAAGCCTGCATTTAATCATTCCGGCAACAAGAATAATACTTCTTGTCAAAAAAGCAGTCGTTATTCTTCGAAATCGTTGAGACAAAATAAATAAAAGTACAAGTGTAATGAATAAACAAGTCATAGTCTCTCTAACGTCATTTCCCGCTGCGATATTGTATGCAGTACAAGCCGTCCGCTCTATTCTGGAAGGGGTGGTTTTGCCCGATAAGATAGTGCTTTATCTTACTTTCTCGCAATTTGAAAATATAGAAATTCCGCAAGAACTTCGTGAACTATCCGTTCAAAACCCGGTTTTTGAAATCCGGAATTACGACGAAGATATTCGTTCGTACCGGAAATTAATCCCGGCTCTGAGAGATTTTCCCGATGCTATAATCGTAACAGTTGATGATGATGTGTGGTATGACAAGAATATGCTGCGCGACTTGCTGCGCTTGCACGAGCAAATTCCCAATGCCATCATTGCACACCGTGCCAAATGTATAAGATTGGGGGCGCCTTATCGCAAATGGAAAAAATATCGTTGGTATAATTTTTTAACTAAAAGACTGAATTTGAGTTTTAAAAATATACAAACAGGCGTTGGCGGCGTGCTGTATCCACCCTATTCGTTAAAACGGGAAATGCTTGATCCAAAATTATTTAGAGAAATAGCGCCCACCACGGATGATATATGGTTTTGGGCAGCAGCGGTGGCAAATGGGACAAAAATAATTCCTTTTCCATTCGGCATACACAATAAGCCCCGCGGACTTAAAAAACCCAAAGAATTAGCATTAAAAACGAGCAATTTTAAATCGGGAATAGACTTGAACCGTACCGCGTTAGAAAATATTTTAAAAAAATATCCGGATATTAAGTATCGTATTGAAAATGAGGAATAATACAAACGAAATGGAGATAGACTTGGTATATCTTTGGGTGGACGGAAACGACCCGGAGTGGCTGGCAAAACGCAATGCTTTCATAGGGAATGTAGGGGAAAACACCGAAATAAACTGCAAAGGACGTTATGTCGACAACGATGAGTTGAAATATTCGCTGCGTTCTATGGAAAAATATGCTCCGTGGATTCGTAAGATTTTTATAGTTACCGATAATCAAACGCCCGGCTGGCTTGATACCGGAAGTTCAAAAATACAAATCATTGACCATAAGGATATTCTTCCACAAGAGAGCCTGCCGTGTTTCAACTCGACTCTGATAGAAAAATTTTTACACAAAATACCCCAGCTTTCGGAACATTTCCTATTTGCCAACGATGATATGTTTCTAAACAAGGAGGTTTTTCCCGGTACGTTTTTTGCGGCCGACGGATTTCCTTTTATTCGCTTTACCCGCAAGCCGTTCAGAAAAATACGCTGGTATTGGAGAGAACAAATTTGCAAAAAACCACTGCACAATTATAGCCGCAAAGTAGCAAACGCTTCGGAATTGATAGAAAAAAGATATGGGACTTATTACAGCGGGTTACTGCACCACAATATAGATGCTTATCTGAAAAGTGACTGCCAAAGAGTGGTCGAACAAATTTTTGACAAAGAATTTAAAGCGACGCAGGATCATCATATACGCAATTCAAATGATATTCACCGCACGGTATATTCATACGTTGCTCTGGTCGAAAAACGGGGGCATTTGCACTATGTTTCCCAAAAAGAGTCGCTTCACCTGCTGATTCACAACGAAAAATATTATAGAAAGTTTGAAAAATACCAGCCAACGTTTTTTTGTATGAACGATTCGCAGTATGCACAAGATAGCGACAGAATAAAATCAAAAGAATTTTTAAATAAACTTTTTCCAAAAAAATCAGTATATGAAAAGTGAAAAATATAGAAAACCGTTGTTAAAGCTATGGCGCCGGCTGCTTTTTATTCCGGATAAACCGTATTTAAAAGTACTATACTGGCTATATTTCGGAGAAAAGCTTGATTTGAAAAATCCGGAAACATACAATGAAAAAATTCAATGGCTTAAGATATACGATAAGCGGTTCGATTACTCAAATCTGGTAGACAAATATGAGGTTCGCAAGTACGTTGCCGAAACCATAGGTGAGGAATATTTAATACCGGTTTACGGAGTCTGGGATTCTTTTGATGAAATACCGTTTGACACTTTGCCCGACCAGTTTGTTCTTAAATGTACGCACGATTGCGGCAGTGTTAAAATCTGCAAGGATAAAAAGACGTTTGACTGGGTAAAAGCCGGCAAATATTTCAAAAAACGTCTTGCAAAAAACTATTATAACCGGAAAAGGGAATCTCCCTATAAAAACATAAAACCCAGAATTATTGCAGAAAAGCTGATGGAGGAAGAATCGGGCAATGATCTGAAAGATTACAAGGTATACTGTTTTAACGGCGAGGCAAAAGTAGTTGACGTGATTTTTGACCGGTTTACCAGCAAACCTAAAAGTAATTTTTATTCCCCACAATGGGATTTTATGTCGTTAGCACATGGAAAATTCGCCGTTGCTCCGCACATCCATATCGAAAAGCCTCAATGCCTTGAAAAAATGCTTTCGCTGGCGCAAAAATTGTCGGCAGGAAAAATACATTTGCGAGTAGATTTTTATATAACCGGCAGCAACATTTACTTCGGAGAACTGACGTTTTATACTACAGCCGGATTTGGAAAATTTTACCCATCCGGATGGGACAAGACGTTTGGCGACTGGATTACCTTGCCGCCAAACACTACACTTTGAGTGTTGTTGGAGCTTTGATTGACGGGACCGGGAAAAGTCCTGAAGATCTCGAAAAATCAAAGCTTAAACGTTGATGTTTCTTCTATATCGTTGAGATCGTATGCGTTGAAGTAATCCAAGTTCCGCTGTTTGAGCGTTCTTGCCCTGCCGCGGGCTTTCTTTCCGAGAAATTCCTCGTATGATTTCACAGCATAATGGTTGATGCGGATTACATCCTGCTGTGGTTCTCTATCCCGGAAATTCTTTCTTATCCGTTCTCCGTGCGAATCGGCAGCAAAACCCGAAATCCGGGCAGCCTCGTGGCAACCGATAAAATTACAAACGCGGCGCGGGTCAATGATGCTTTTCACATGCCTGTTTAAAACGTGGGTGGGTTGCGAGTGTTTTTTAAAGCGTTCCATAGATGTGCCGGGCTGCTTCTCTTTCGCTCCGCCGCTTCCGAAAACCAGCCAGTTAATCTCAACGACCGAAAATTTCTCAAACCGCTTTAAAAATCCGGGAATCGTCTTGTCTTTTATTGGAACGATAAACTCATCCAAATCAATAACTGCCATCCAGCGTGCATCCAACCGGTACTTTTCGAGACAATCGTCATACGCCGGAAGCTGCTGTTTTTGCCCGGGAAAAAACGTATATTCCACCAATCCGGATTCAATATATGGCGCAAGAACTTCCCGGGTATTATCCGAACTTTCATTGTCGTAAATATAAAATTTCTCCACGCCCATCTTTTTGTGCCACTCAATCCATTCTTCAAAGTATGCGCCTTCATTTTTTGCTATGGCACAAACGGTTAAGTAATATTCCGGCGGCGTTTTTTCGCGTTTCAGCCGGTATTTTAATTTCAAGGCACGAACAAGCCCGTAGCGCAAAATCCCGCGCCAGCGGTTCCGTGCCATTTTGTTCGGAATAACTCCCGCAACAATCTCTGAGAATGCTTTTTTTATAAAAAACGTATTCATTGCTTTCCTTCAAACCGCTGTTTAATTACCGGATATTTTTCGATGATGCTTTCGAGAGCTTCACGATTGACATCAACCCCCGAATGTATATTTGTTTTTTTTAGGGTGATTCTCCTTGGTTTATGGAGATCGTACGGACGGGAAAATCCGAACGGTACCGGTGCAATCTTAGTTCCATTGACTACGGCAGCCGCATAAAACCAAACGTCATCCACCGTAGGTGCCATTTTCATAAACAGCTTGGAGTCCAGCATTTCTCCGGCTAAAGAGTGAGGCGGATACAAAACACCACCAACACCCGTCTGCAAATTCCGGAAGCTTGGCTTCAGGCTGCGCGTGAAGTATCGATGGTCTTTATATGCTTTCCATGTAATGTATGGTTTTATCCGGCCATCCGCTTCTATGCGCTTTACACGGTGTCCGATTATCGTATTGGGATATTTTTTGTGTAGACGCAACAGGTATTTCACCATGTTTTTGTTATACCGCACATCATCGTCAATCGTGATGATTATATCATCCGGAAAATCTTTTAACGCCGGGATTAACTTGGTATACGACCGGATGGCTTCACCATAAAACCGGATTTCAAACAGAGGGTTTTCCTCCAACGCCATAAGTCCGGATGGAATTTTGCCGTCCGGAAATTGCGAAGCTGTAAGATAAAGAACTATTTTGTCGGGAAGAACGGAACCTTCCAAAATAGATTTTATTGCCCTGACTGTAAAAGGTATCGCCTCTGGAAACGATGTTAAGGATACTATAACTTGTTGTTTTTTCATGGCAATCTAAAATTCAAAACTTGATTTTTCCGGCAAAATGCTTTCAAAGGCATTTCGAATGTTTTCCATCACTTGTTCGTAATTGCGGATATGTACATTGTCGTTAATACAAACCAGTTTGTATGATTGATTACGTATTGCATTGACTGCCTGCTTCGATTTTATCATCAATGGAAACATTTTCGTATCGCTATACGTATTATAAGGAGTAAAATTACCGGTACACATTTGCCAGGCGCGAAACAGTTCGGGCGTGTAATCACTTGTAGCGCGGAACCGGTTTACAGATGTTCCGGTCAATTCCTTTTCGCAATGCTGCCATACATCTTCAAAAGTACTTTTCAGAAAAGGCTGTGCATTGTGCGGCGTACGCAAGGTAACAAATTTACGGTACGGCTTCAAAAGATAATTCCACCGCGCCTTTTTTCCATACGTTTTGCTGAACCATTTATCGTGAAATCGGCTCATCACCTCCTTTTTATCGAAATGCTTGTTTATCAGCCTTATATTATTTTGTATGCGTTTATACCATTGCGACCAGCCGGGATTGAGCTGAAAAGCAGCAATATCACAAGGCAATCCGTTTTGAAAAAAACGACTTTCGTCTAACCGGTTGATAATATAAAAATCATCGTTGAAATAGACAAAATGCTCGGACATTCCGGGAATTTTATGCAGGTAACGCTCAATGACAACAGAATTGTAGCAAGGTAGAAATTGCTTGGGAATGTAATCTTCGTGATTAACAAGGTGGATTTTCGGATTGTTTTCGTCAAGCCATTCAGGCTTTTGCCCGGATGTTACAAAATGAATTTTGCGTACCCACGGCGCAAATTTTTCTACGCCGCGAAACCAGTATTTTAAAAATCCATAATCACGGAAACGCGCTTCCGAAACGGAATTCTTTTCATTCTCCGTTTTACCAGAGTAGTAGGCAAAATCCTTTTTCCATTCCGGGTCGTCCATATCAACCCATGTGATTACAAAATCTATTTCCATGTTTTGTTATTTGTTTTTTACCGCTCAAAGATAATGGTTATTTGAAAAATAAAATATATCTTTTATATCAAAAATAAAATCATCTTGTACAGGCGAAAACGAAAGTTTTAGCGGCCTTATTACAAGATGATTTTGTTTTTTTAATCTCGTATTCTTCTATGTCAGCCTTGTTTACACTATATTGAATATGTCTTCCATCATTTCATTATGAACAGCTTTTTTTATTTCAAATTCATATATGCTTGTTTGATAAAATCCCGACATTGATCTTCCGGTTTTTATCTGTAGCTATGCTTTCTATTATTCCGGGAATATTCATTTTTTATTTTTGCAAAAAAACAGTATTTCTATTTTTTCTTTTGTTTCCAACGATTATGCGTCCAAAGCCAGTAAGCAGGGTCGCGCAGAATGGTTTTCTCCATCAGGTGCATATATTGTTTTGTAATTTCAAATTCCGGTAACGAGCGTGGATCTCCGGTCATTATGATAAATTCAGCAGTGTAATATCCGCGCTTGGGTTTTTGAATATCAAGGTAAACGACCGGATATCCGGTTTGCTGAGCCAATTTTTCAGGTCCGACAATCGGTGCGGTTTCCTGATTAAGCCAATTCATCCAAAATGCAATGCCTGAACGGCGCGGACTGTGGTCGGCAATAAAACAGAAAAATCCCGGCGTATTGTTTTTTCTCATCTCAATAATGGTACGCATGACCTTTTTTTGCGGCACTAGCACACTGCCCGACTTGGAACGCAGGTTTAACATAAATTCATCGAAAGCTTTATTGCTCAACGGATGATACACGGAATAGGCTTTGTATTCATGAGCATGGTTCTCTTGCGCGGCTTTGGCAAAAAGCGTCCATTCCCAATTTCCGTAATGACCGAGATAAAGGATGATATTCTGATTTTTTTTGTAATAATCGTCAAGTACATGGATATTTTTAATCTCAAAATGCTTCCGCATTGTTTTGTGCGAAACATGTATCAATTTAATCATTTCTACAATATAATCGCAAAAATGAAGGTAAGACCGCCTTTCAATACGAAGAATTTCATTTTTGGATTTATCCGGAAACGCATTTTGTAGATTTTTGCGCACTACTTTCCTGCGGTAACGAACCATGTAATAGACAAGCACAAAAAGCACATTGGACAACATATACAATATTCCCAACGGCAACCATGCTATCAGCCAAATAACGGCAAACAACGGATACATCAATATCTGTGAAATCTTCATACGCTTTTCTATAACGAGAAAACACGAAGGCACGAATGGAGTTCTCTATTCGTGCTTTCGTGCTTTCGTGCTTTCGTGCTTATATAACATTTAACCGAGTTTGTTAACCGCTTTTTCCAAGCGGCTGATAGTTTCATCTTTTCCGATAATTTCCGTAATGTCAAACATGTGCGGACCTTTTGCCTCGCCCACAACCGCAATGCGGAAAGCGTTCATTACTCCGCCAAGATTGTAGCCTTTGGACTCTATCCAGCTCATCACGGTTTTTTCTGTGTTTTCCGCCGAAAAGCCGGATATACCTTTCAAGACTTCCGACAACTCCGTCATTTGCGCCGGACTTTCGGCTTTCCAGCGTTTCTTTACCGATTTTTCATCGTAAGAGGTTGGGGCAATGAAGAAAAATGAGCATTGATCCCATAATTCCTTTACAAAGTTTACACGGCTTTTAACCAGCGAAACGATGTGTGCAGCTTTGACCAAATCGCATGAAACTCCCTTTTCTTTCAAAACAGGCAAGAACAGTTCTGCCGCCTCTTCATCCGTTTTGTTGATGAGATACTCATGGTTAAACCATTTGGCTTTCTCAAAATCAAACCGTGCGCCCGACTTGCTCACTCTTTCCAACGAGAACAGGTCAATTAATTCCTGCATCGAAAATATCTCTTGTTCCAGTCCCGGATTCCAACCCAAAAGGGCAAGGAAATTGACCACTGCATCCGGTAAATATCCAGCTTCGCGGTATCCGCTCGAAATATCGCCCGTCTTCGGGTCTTGCCATTGCAAAGGGAAGACAGGGAAGCCGAGCCGGTCGCCGTCACGCTTGCTCAATTTTCCGTTACCTTCCGGCTTCAGAAGCAAAGGCAAGTGGGCAAATTGCGGCATGGTATCCGTCCAGCCGAAATAGCGGTACAGCAACACATGAAGCGGGGCCGAAGGCAACCATTCTTCACCGCGGATCACATGTGAAATTTCCATTAAATGGTCGTCCACAATGTTCGCCAAGTGGTAGGTTGGAAGCTCGTCTGCTGCCTTGTACAGCACTTTATCATCCAATACGTTGGAGTTGATGACCACCTTTCCGCGAATCAAGTCATTTACCACAATATCTTCGTTGGGTTCTATTTTGACGCGGACAACGTATTTTTCGCCGGCAGCAACTCTTTTTTCAATCTCTTCTCTCGAAAGGGTTAAGGAATTAACACCTTCCATCCGGGTGCGCGCATCGTATTGAAAATTAGGAATGGAAGCGCGCTTTGCTTCCAGCTCTTCCGGCGTGTCGAATGCCATATATGCCAATCCGGCATCTAATAACTGATCTACGTATTTTTTGTAAATAGCTTTCCGTTCGCTTTGGCGGTAAGGAGCGTGTGTACCGCCAAGACCAACACCTTCGTCAAACTTGATTCCCAGCCAGTCGAACGATTCGATAATATACTCCTCCGCTCCGGGCACAAAGCGCTGCGAGTCGGTATCTTCAATGCGAAGAATAAAGTCCCCGCCGTGTTTTTTGGCAAATAAATAGTTATATAGAGCGGTTCTCACACCGCCGATATGAAGCGGTCCCGTGGGACTTGGGGCAAAACGCACCCGTACTTTTCTTTCTGTCATACAAAAATTATTTTTAGATTGCGAAGTTAGTAATTTTTGGAGCAAGTAGCAACTTTACGAAAAAAATAGGTAAATTTACCGCAAATTTAAGCGTGCAAAAGAATATTTTTTAATCAACTGAAAATTAATGTTTTATGGAAATAGAAGGTAGTATCATAGAACTACCGGTCAAAAAAAACCGGTCAAAAAAAATTATTGGGATAATTGTTTTAGGTGTAATCTTTGTTTCTGCCGCTTATTTCGTATATAATTTGTATTTACGGCCCGATAATTTCTTACGGCAAATTTATTTGGTTCCCAAAGATGCTGTTTACGTTGTAGAAACGGATGACCCGGTAAAAAACTGGCACGAATTTTCGGAAAGTGCCCCTTGGCAATACCTTAAAAATCAACGTAAGTTAGAAGAAATCAACCAAAATGCACATAAGCTGGATTCTACTTTACAAGCAAATAAAACGCTGCTGGACTTACTGGGAAAACGCAATCTAATCATTGCCGCATGTATGACCCGGAAGTCGGATTATGACTTTTTGTTTATTGTAGATATGGAAAAAACGGCCAAGTTGAAAAGCTTGAAAAACCAGCTTGAAAACTTGTTTAAGGCAAATAATTTCAGGGTAACCAAGCGCGACTTCAAAGGTGAGCAGATACAAGAGCTGTATGACCCGGCAGATCGTTCCACCCTGTATTTAGCCATTATCGAAAATCATATCGTATGTTCTTATACCGGTTTGCTGGTCGAAAAATCCATTATGGAAAAAAATGATCCTTTTATCGGTCGCGACTTATATTTTTTGGATGTGGAACAAAAAATTTCTTCCGGCGGATTGTGCAGAATATACGTCAACTACCGGTATTTAGATAATTATCTAACGTTGCTTACCGGAATTACCGATCCGGATGTGCAATATATTTACCAGCCGCTTACCTACACCGGACTTCAATTTAACGCATCCGGTGATATGCTTTCGCTGAAAGGATATACCGGTCTGAGTGATGACTCTCCGGAAGATAGTTACCTGCCGGCCTTGCTGCTTTCCGGAAATCATCCGGTTACGGCGCAGACGGTGTTATCCCATCGTACAGCCTTTTGGTTTGATATGGGATTTGATAACCCGTTGAAATTCATTGATAATGTGGAAACGGTATTGAAAAAGGACTCTGCCGGTTATGTTGCGTTTAAAAAGAATTGGGATCTTATAGAGAAGAAGTTAAAGATAAATATCCGTGAAAATTTTCTAAGCTGGATGTCGGGCGAGGTGGCGTTTGCTCAATATACATCGGGAATACTAGACAGGCAAAATGAGTTTGTGGCTGTTATCAAAATGAACGACAGGAAGGAGGCTGTAAAAAACTTAAACTTCATTGAGGAGGCAATCCGCAAGAATACGCCTGCTAAATTCAAAACAATTGAGTATGAAGGATATGAGATTCATTTTCTGGAAATGAAAGGCTTTTTCAAGCTACTGTTCGGCAAAATGTTTGCTAAGCTCGACAAGCCTTACTACACGATTATCGATGATTATGCCGTTTTCAGCAACAGCACGGCAACGCTGCTTTCGATGATTGAAGATTACCGGATGGAGCAGACGTTGGAGAATGACAAAGATTTCAAGCCGTTTATAAAGGAATTTAACTATCGCTCTACCGTTTTGACCTATCTCAACACACGCAAATTTTTTCCGCTGATGCGTAATTTTGTCTCTGCATCCACATGGAAAAGTCTGCAAGAGGATCAGAATTTTGTACTTTGCTTCCCTCAAACCGGATTTCAGCTGAGCGGTGAGAAAGGGATGTTTGATACGCGGTTGTTCGCACAGTTTAATATCCTTCCTCCGGCACCGGCAGAAGAGGAAAGCAGCGGCAACGAAACGGAAACAGAAACAGAGGTTGATGCCATTGATTTTGCCGAAAGGGAAGATACCTTGCAAAATTTGGAACTTTTTTATTTGGAAAAATTCCAGGGAAATGTCTACACCGAGTTTTACGATGATGGAAATATTAAAAGCAAGTCAGAAATGTCGAAAGGCATAAAAAACGGCAAATATCAAGCATTTTATCCGGACGGCAAGTTACAGGTAGTTGGTAAATTCAAAAACAATCAGAAAACCGGAACTTGGCGGTATTTTGATAAAGAAGGAAAAACTGTCCGGAAAGAGAAATGGAAAAATGGACAGTTGAAGAAAATGGTTCAATGATTAGATAACATAGTTTAATAGTTTAATAGTTTAATAGTTTAATAGTTTAATAGTTTAATTTTAATAGTTTAATAGTTTAATAAAAAGAAATTAATGTCGTAAAAAATCCCGGTAGGGATTCAAGCTCGGTAGAAAAGAAAAGGAATGGTAATGAGAAATAGCAAGCTGTAGGTTTGCAACCCCAATAGGCAATGTTGCGTGCCTGACGGTGCGCTGTTTGGGCGGGTAATCTATTTTCTACCGAACCGAAATGCCTAACGGCATTAAAAAAGACGTCAATAATTGATTTGTATTACTTAGTTTAAACCCTAACTCCGCAGTTTTTAGGTAGTCTATATAATTAATTATCTAATTTACAGCATTTTACACACTTTGATAAATACTCTATCATACCCCGTCTATTTTTTTTATAATTTACTAACAATCAATACAATACTTTGATAGACTACCTAAAAACTGCGGAGTTAGGGTTCAAACAGGTTCTAAGAGGAGGGAAATTGTTTGAGTTATTATTATTTTTGCAAAAAGGAGTCATTGGTTGAAAAAATCCAGTTAGGGAATGAGAAATGAAAATGAGTGCGCACCATGATTCATATTAATTAACTCAAACAACATTTAAAAATTACTATCCGTTTTTTTCGCCGGTTTTCGTTAACTCTCCAATCAGCGTAGCCGAAGTAACCGATGTTATCTTAACCCAGACCAAATCCCCGATTTTATGCTCTCCACGCGGAAAAACCACTACTTTGTTTTGCTGTGTCCGTCCAAACAGCTGCTCCTTCGAGCGCTTGGAAACTCCCTCTGCCAGCACTTCAAATTCTCGTCCGATGTCGTTTTGGTTGCTGATTGCCGAGATTTTATTTTGCTCGTCAATAATTTCATTCAGCCTCGCTATTTTCACCTCTTCCGGAATATCATCCGGTAAATGCTTCGAAGCGTAAGTTCCCGGACGCTCGGAATATTTGAACATAAACGCAGCATCAAACATCACCTCGCGCATCAGTGAAAGGGTTTCCTTGTGGTCTTCTTCCGTTTCTCCGTGAAATCCGCAAAAGAGGTCGGTCGTAATTCCGCAGTCAGGAATCACCCGGCGGATAGCCGCAATGCGTTCCAAATACCATTCGCGCGTATATTTCCGGTTCATTGACCGCAATATATTGTTGCTTCCCGACTGAACGGGTAAATGAATGTGATTGCAAATATTGGGATAAGCCGCCATGGTTTCTATAATAGCATCGCTCATATCTTTCGGATGCGAGGTAGTAAAACGGATGCGCATTCCCGGAAATTTTCCGGCAATCACTTGCAGGAGTTTTGGAAACGTAACCGTCTCGCCCGCTTGCGGCTCGTAGGCGTATGAATTAACATTCTGTCCCAAAAGCGTCACTTCTTTAAAACCTTTATTTTGCAAATCTTCAATTTCGTTGAGTATGCTCTCTACCTCGCGGCTTCGTTCCCGTCCGCGCGTGTAAGGGACAATGCAGTAAGAACAGAAATTGTTGCATCCGCGCATAATGGAGACAAATCCCGAAATTTTGTTCGCACTTATTCTTGAAGGAATAACTTCCTTGTAAGTCTCTGTGGTCGAAAGCTGTACGTTGATTGCCTTTTCTCCGCTCTCAATCATTCCGATCAGGTTGGGCAGGTCGAGATAAGCATCCGGTCCGACAACCAAATCTACAATGTTGTTTTCCAGCAGTTCCTCTTTTATCCGTTCTGCCATGCAACCGAGAATCCCGATAATCATTCCGCGCTTCTTCTTCATTGCCTGAAAATGTTGAAGACGAGAGAAGATTTTTTGCTCCGCATTTTCACGGATAGAACAGGTGTTTACAAAAATAGTATCGGCACCGGCAATATTTTCCGTCACCTCATAACCTATCGTTTCCATAATGGAAGCAACCACTTCGCTGTCAGCAATATTCATCTGGCAGCCATACGTTTCGATAAAAAGTTTTTTCAATTCACTATTCGCAGATTTAGAGTCTGTTTTCATTTTACATAAATTTATTTTATTCTGCAAATATACAGCAATGAATTGTGATATTTCTAAAACTTGCACTAAATTTGCAAAAAACAAAGCAGATGAAAACAGAAAAACCAATGATACTCAGAACAGAGAATCTGGTAAAAAAATATGGCGAGCGCACCGTAGCCAATCACGTCTCAATAAATGTAGAGCAAGGCGAAATCGTTGGACTGCTGGGACCGAACGGAGCCGGAAAAACAACCACGTTTTATATGACCACCGGACTGATTGTTCCGAACGAAGGGCGTATCTTTCTCAATGACTTGGAAATTACTAAATATCCCGTTTACAAAAGAGCGCAAATCGGAATCGGCTATCTGGCACAGGAGGCATCTGTTTTCCGGAAAATGTCGGTAGAAGATAACATCCGGGCAGTACTCGAAATGACTAAATTTTCAAAAGAATACCAAAAAGAAAAGCTGGAAAGCCTGATTGCCGAATTTAATTTGGGACACGTGCGCAAAAATTTGGGCGACCGGCTTTCGGGCGGTGAGCGGCGGCGGACGGAAATCGCGCGCTGCCTGGCAATCGAGCCTAAGTTTATTATGCTCGATGAACCGTTTGCCGGCGTTGACCCGATTGCCGTACAGGATATTCAGGATATTGTTTGGAAGCTGAAAGACAAAAACATCGGCATCCTCATTACCGACCATAACGTGGATGAAACGCTCACGATTACCGATCGTGCTTACTTGCTTTTTGAAGGGAAAATTCTATTCCAGGGGACTCCCGAAGAGTTAGCCGCAAATCCGATCGTAAAGGAAAGATACCTTGGAAAAGATTTTGAGTTGAAAAAGAGGAAAAAGGAATCAGCCGGCTAAAATATAAGAACCTGTTTGAATTAATTATGCGAATCAGGAGTTGAAAAAAATACGGCAAAAGGCATATCACCCTTACGCCGGAGTCCGACTTACATTTGGATAACCCCTTACAAGCAAAGCACAGTTCGGGTTCGGGGTATGAGGAACGGCTATCTCTCTCCGGACTCCGGAGAAGTTCAACCCGCTGCGGGGTTGGCTGGAAGTGTAGAGACAGGCTCTATTCCGAACTTCCTTGAGCTGCATTTTCGTTTGCACGAGGTTATCCGGATACAAGTCCGGACTTGGACGCACTCTTCAACTTCTGATGCGCAGAATTAACTCAAACAGCTTCTAAGTCTTTATCTTGTTGTATATTTCTATAAACAATTCTTTTATTTCTTTTACCGAGATACCTTTTCCCAGCGAATCGTGAAACGCCTTGCCCAAATAAATTGATGTAAATAGTTCCCCGAAAAGTTTCGCATTGGTGTTCGGCTTGATTTCTCCTCTGTCTATCGCTTTTTGAATGAAAAACGACCAGGTATTCTTATCAATCCTGAAGTTGGCATCCATTTTTTCATTGTAATCGTCCAGATAATATCCTGTATTCAGTATAAATCCCAGATAAAAGCTTTCCATTTTCGATCTTTCTTTGAGAGTCATGGTACTTCTATTAAGCTGGGCTAAATCATACAGTGTATCAAATTTTTTCTGAAGTGCAGTTATGTATATATCAATAAATTCCAGAAACGTAATATCCTTCTCCAAAATATCTTCACCGATTCGCTCATACAAGTTTTGGCTTTTTATGAAATACCTTTCAATTACCTGTTCAAAAAGGTCACGTTTATCTTTCAGGTGGTAAAAAATGGAACCTCTCGTTACGTCAATCTCTTTCTCAATTTCACGTACGGTAACCAATTCGTAAGGCATACGCATGAAAAGTTTAAACGCTTCCCGGTAAATTCTTTCTTTTGTTTCCATGCCTTTCACATGATTCTTTCTTGTTTTTACAATCTTCTCCATTTTTTACTAATAATAAAACAATACAAAGGTAATACAAATTATTATCAGACACAACGACAAATATACTTTTTTTATTTCATAACAAACACAAAATCAGACATTAAAAGGTAACAAGCGTCATAAAATAAGACGCATAAAACGTAGAAGAAAACATATTTTAAAAAATAGCTTTACTTTAAATGTTAATAAAATAAAAAGTAATAAAGCAATATTAATTAGTTAATTAAAATAATAAAAGATGTATTTTATATGAAAAAACACAAGCAAAATTAGTATTTTATATTTCTTTATTTTACATTTGCATAAACTACATAACAATTAGTATATTATTTAAAATACAATAATTGAAAAAGCAACGGAATAACAAAGGAACATGATTGAATGACGATAAAACAACTGTTTGAAAGAAGATTTCCCTCTATACAGATACAGATAAGTTGAAAAACAGTCTTCCGCAAAGATTTAGGATGCGGAAAATCATGGATAAACAGAAATAAAATTAAGTGTTAAAACAAAATTCCGCACCAGTGTAAGCGCACCGGTACGGAACAAAAAAGAAAGGAGGTGGCCTCCATATCCAATTGCAAAGATACAGTTTTTTTGTTTACTAATGTTCTAAAAATTAGAATTATTGGTTTTGAAGCTTGACACCCGCTTCATCGCCAAAGAGTGTCATTTTATAATAAATTTTATTGTTTAAGTAAATTTAAAAAATATGAAACGCATAAACATATTTAAAAAAATGTTATGGGCGGCGGTAATTTTTGGACTGTCCGTAACAAATCTGGTTGCACAACAGGATACAACCGATGTTTTCCCGAAAGGGCAATATTTAGAGGACTTTGCAACTCCTAAATCATACGAAAAAATTCATGACATTTATTCGGCAGATGCGGAAAAAATAAACTCTGAATGGAATAGTAATGATTTTAATCTGCAACCGGAAAATGGCAGTTCTTCTTATGGAACCGGTTCTTATGAGGCAAATGCAGATTTAGTTGCAACAAGCCCACTGTTTACTTTGCCAACCGTGGTAAAAGGCGAAAGAATCCTTTTACAAATAGAGCAAAGCTACAAAACGGAATCACAGTATGACTTTATTACCGTTTGGGCAAAGGTTGACGGAATAGACCGCGAAGTTCACCGCACATCAGGAAACGGCGTCTATTTAACCAACTACGTCAATCTTACTTCTTTTGCCGGTAAGCAAGTCGAATTGTCTTTCCGTTTAATTTCTGATGGCAGTGAACAGAGCGATGGCTGGAAAATTTACAACATTGACCTGTTTAAAGGAAAGATTGTTTTTCAACCGGCAACAAAACTCAAATCCGGAATTTCACTTTTGGGAATAGGAAACAATCATCAGTTAGATATCTTAAATGTAAATGCAGAAGCATTTCCTGATGCTGTTTTTGTTGAGTTCACTGTAAAAGACCTTTACGGAAATTTTGTTCCCGGTCTAACCGAAGCTGATTTTGATATTTGGGATGACGGTTCCCAAATGATTGGCTGTAAAAAAATAATGGAAATTTCCGGCGGCACTATGAAACCTGCGGTCGATATTGTTTTTATAATGGATAATAGCGGAAGTATGTCTGATGACCAGGCTAAAGTTAAATCGGCAATTGATGGTCTTTTACCTTTATTACAATCAGACTTTGATGCGAATGTAGGATTAATCCGTTTTGCACAGTTAAACAGCACTTGCCCTGATTACGGATTACTGGAACGAGGTACTAACAATAATTTCTTTTTCTCACTTAATAACCCAAGTGAGTATAATGAATTTAAGAATGTTATTTGGCAACGAAATGAATCTTCGGGAGCGTATGAGCCATATTACGAGGTATTGAACTGGACGGTAAACCAGAATATTCCATATCGTTCACATTCCCAAAAAATATTTGTTATTTTGGGAGATGAATCTGCTACCGGAACAAACGGTAATGTATGTCCAAACTTTACTACTCCATCATCTTTAACAGAAGCATCTGTTGCCAGTCTCCTTTCTTCAAGAGGGATTCAAACATTTCCTATCGTTTCATCGTCGTATAACTCTCAATGGGATCAAATTGCTTCTGCTACAGGCGGTGTAATTCAAAATATCTCAACAAGTGATTACAGCGACTTGGTTGATAATATATCCGGAGTGCTTGAAAGCAAATACATTTTACGGTATTGTCTTAATGTAGATCCTTCACAGGTAGACCCGAATATTCCGCATGAAGCCAAAGTAGGAATGAAAAACGACCCCGGAGCCTCGGATACCAAGCAGTATTTTCCAATAATTACTCCAAGCATTGTAAGAACGATACCTACCCAGCGGCTAAGTGATAGCAGGCAGCCGGATAATGTTGCATTACCGATAAACATTACGGTGATACAAAACAATCATACGCTCAATTATGTTGAATTTTATTATAGACAAGCGGATGAAAGTTCTTTTACTAAAGTTACAAGGACTGCAAACCAGGGGGTAACTGTAGGAGATAATGTGAATTTTTCATTTACTATTTCTAATGATAAGGCTTTGCCTCCTCATGTTGAATATTATTGCGTTGCGGTATTAACCCAGCCGGGAAGCACTCAACAGGTTACCGTATCTTCTCCGCCCGACAACCATATTCATTTTGCATGGACAATCGCTATTAGGCCAAACGATCCGCCGTCAATAACAAATATAACGGTAAACCCGCAAAATCCGATTCCTTGCCAACCGGTTACAATATGCGCAAGAATTACGGACACTACCGAGCGATTAAACCTATATGTTCCTCCAACTTTAAGTTATAGAATTGCCAATACTCCGAGTGTACCTATTGATATAGAAATGCAACATCAAGGTAACAATATTTATTGTGCAACTATACCTGCCGATGCAATTCAGGAAGATGACTTGGAATACTGGATTACTGCTACAGATAATTACGGGACAAAAGGTTATTATGGAGATATTCAAAATCCTAAAATTTTAACTTTATACGACCAGCCTGCACAAACCACAGGGCATCAGCTTGATTTGATTATTACTAATTATTCTCATGTTGTTTTTGGTTGTGATGCCATGTTGCCGACAGATGAAATTAAAGCATATTATATTAATGACTGCGGAGACGAACAGCTTGCCGGAACAGGAACTTGGGATGGCACTTCAGGCAGTTTTTCATTTACGATATATGGAGATGCCAATTCTAATGATATGATTAAAGACGGATTTTTTAATAATGAACCAATCATTCTGAAATTAATTCGTGGTGGAATGGATTTCCAATTAACAAGCAGTAATATCAGTTTTACTACTTCGCGAAACTATTTGACACTTTCTTCCGCTGTTGGTCCCGGAGCTCCTAAACTTGGAGTAACAGGAAATAATGTAACAATCCAGAATAATAGCACTTCTACTTCCACTGCGGATAATACGAAATTTGAATCAACTCAGGGCAATCTTTTAAGTCATTCTTTTAAAGTTGTAAACAGTGGTTGTGAAGATTTACTTCTTAAACAAATCTCAATAAACAATACAAATGACTTTACACTAAGTAATGCTCCGGGGTCTTTCATTGCTCTATCTCCCGGACAGGAATATTCCTTCACCGTGAATTATTTGGGATTAAACAACAATGCCCCGGCAACTGTTACTATCAATACGAGCGACATGAGCAACGAGCCTTTCAAATTTAATGTATTGGGAACAACAGTGTCAAGCGACCCATGTGATGGTATTACGCTTTCTAACCCGATAAGCAGTATGTACGGCGGAACATTATCCATTAATATTCCAAGTAATAATACAAGTGTGTTCGCTTATATACTGACCTCAAGCGGCATATATGTAAAATCGGTGTTCGAGAGAGAATACAAATAGCAGTGCTGGTACGCTAACTCTTTACATTCCTCCGACAGGGCTTACGCCTGGTTCGTATATGATGATAATAAACAGAAATGGGGCATTTTGTTCAAAAATGTTTATTGTGCAATAGGTATATTTTTAGAGAGTTAGCCTTGAATGGCTAACTCTCTTTATTAAAAAGAAATTGACTAATTCAAAAACTGTATATTTATGAGGACAAAAATTTTATTACTATTATGTTTATTGTTTGCCTCTGCCAAATTATGGGCCTTTAAGGATGTGGTTGACGGCATTTATTACCGCTTTACATCATTAACCGATGAAGAAGTATTTGTAACGTACAATGAAAATCCAAGTTATGTTGCTAATCGAACAGATTATACCGATACTATAATAGTACCGGCTAATTTTTCATACGGAGGGCGTAATTATATCGTAAAAGGGATTGACGCGAGTGCTTTTGAAAATTGTACAAATCTATCCTCAGTTTCATTGCCTTCCGGTTTAAAAATAATTGGAAGACTTGCATTTAGTAATTGTACCGGACTTACATCTGTTTCTCTGCTTTCCGGCTTAGAAATAATTGAGGCAAATGCATTCAAAAATTGTACTGGGCTTACTACTATTGCACTTCCTGCCGGTCTGAAAAAAATCGGCATATTATCATTTGACGGTTGTTCCGGCTTAACTTCTCTTGTAATTCCAAACAGTGTTACCGAAATAGGAAGTGGTTCTCTGGCAAGATGTTATAATTTAACCGAGCTTTCATTGCCGTTTGCCGGAGAAACACCTACAACAGGAACCTTACGAAGCCTTTTTTCAAATCTTGCAATGCCCACTTTTCTTACAAAGATTTATCTAACCGGAGATTATCCTACTTTGAATGGAAATGCTTTTGCATCCTGCTCCCGGTTATCGGAAATATATTTGCCTGACGGTTTAAAATCAATCAGTGATGGGGCTTTTAACGGTGTTTTAGGATTAACCGCCATTGTTATTCCCGACAGTGTGGAAACTATTGGAATAGCTGCTTTTGGCGGTTGTAGAAGTTTAACCGGTATAAACATTCCGGCAAATGTTTATCAGATTGGAGCGGAAGCTTTTGGCGGTTGTACAAATTTACGTTCCATTGTTATACCTGACGGGGTAACTGTTATTGAAAGTGGAACTTTTAAAGACTGTGATAATTTATCCTCTGTAACGTTACCTGATAGTATTACAAGTATCGGGTCTGAAGCTTTTTATCATTGTCATAATTTATCTCCTTCCTTTTCTATTCCGCCGAATGTACGTTCTATCGGAGAGGCAGCTTTCAGGGAATGTAACAGATTAACTTCCATAACAATTCCGGATGGAATGACAACACTTGAAACAAATGCTTTTTTACATTGCATTAGCTTATCTGATGTTACAATTCCTCCAAGCATAACTACATTGGGTATAAACTCACTTCGCGGCTGTGCTTTCACAACCATTGCACTGCCGGAGAATTTACAACACATTGAAAGAGGGGCATTTCAAGATTGCTTTAATCTTACAACAATTCACATTCCCGACAGTGTTTCTTCCATAGGGATAAGTGCATTTCAGGATTGCCCCAATTTGACGAGCATTTCATTACCTCCAACTCTATCAAGAATTGAAACAGCTCTTTTCCAACGATGTACATCACTCAATACTATTGAAATACCATCAACTGTTAATTTTATCGGACACAGAGCGTTCGATGGAACACAAATTTCATCAATTGTAATTCCTCAACAAGTTACCAATATTGACGAATATGCGTTTGTAGATTGTCAATTATTAGAAGAAGTAACCGTAGAATGGGATGAACCGCTTGCTGTGCCGGCTACTATTTTTGAAGGAGTGGATTTAACCGCTTGTACGCTGAAAGTTCCGCAAGGCACTTTGTATGCTTATCAAAACGCCCCTGTATGGCAAGATTTCAGGATAATTGAAGACAGCACTGCACAAGATACAACTACCTACATCAACGTAATAAACAGCACTTTGCCTACCAGGGTAACAGGGCAAAAGCAGAGTGCAGGCAACCAGTGTAATATGGTTATTTCGCCCAATCCTGTGCCAAACTCAGGATGCAATGTTTCCTTTACGCTGAACTGTCAGAGCACAGTTACCGGAAAAATTTATACTACGCAGGGAGTGCTTGTACAAACTTTCTCCGGACCGCTTACTATGGGAGCCGGCACGCATTCCATGTATCTTCAGCCGTATAATTTAACTCCGGGTAGAAGTTATATTCTCTCCATTGAAACAAATACAGGAGTATGTTCCGGTACATTTATGATGCAATAAAACATTAACTGACATGCAACCAAGGAAGCTGTTTTTATTGTCTGTCAATAGGCAGCTTCCTTTTTAAAATTACACTTAAAAATTACTACAATGAAAAAAATATATATAATAGGGTTGTGTTGCCTGCTTGCAGTTTCGGGCTATTCCAAAGACCTTCCTGATACAGTTAAAGTTTCACTGCAACATACAGAGGATTATGGATTAGTATTGGATACTATAGGCTTTTTTCCCCGAAATGCAGCTGATAATTTTGAAAATCAGATAACAAGCATGTACGTTGATGACGACGAAAACCTATACGTATTAGGATATATGAGAGACCGGTTTTCCCCCGAATTTAAACCATCTTTCACATCATATCAGCTCACATCTACACAATTAAGCCCCCGGAAAAGCGGAGGTACTCCCAATCTTTTTATTGCAAAATACAACAAGAACCTGCAATTAATGTGGGTAAAAAGTATAAATTCCACCGCAAAACTTCAACCTAACCCTTACTCAAAATTGTTTATTGATAAACAGAATAATACGGTGTGTTTTCATTTTTTGTATGATGATAGCGACCAAAAGACAGAAGGAGATGATTTTGCACCAATCTACTACGAAAACACAAAAATAATGGAGTTTGAAGATTTAGGAGTTGTTTATAACTCTGTACTTGGTTATGTTGAAAACCGTAATACTTCTGTATTGTTAAAATTCAATATGAACGATGGTTCTGTGGTGTGGACTAAAAATGCTCCTATTTTCTATTTTTCTAATATGATGAGGTTTGATATTGATAATGAAGGAAATATTTACATGGCTACACCTATTGGAATGGAATTTGAATATAATGTTAATTGTTACCCCAATGACCCTCCAATAAATTTTAGTATACCGGAAAATATCGGAAAACCGCGAGGAGAGTGGATAGGGAATTATATTGTAGTGAAATATGACAAAGATATGCGCTATTTGTCCGGTTTTCAGATAAAAGATAAAAACTGCGGAAGTATAGAAACTATAAAAATAGATGACGAAGAAAATATTTATCTAATTGGTCAAGGAGGCTCACCTATTAACTTTGATATAGAACAAGATACAGGAAAAGCAATAACTTTGAAAAATACAAGAGGGGGATTTGTAGCAAAGTATGCCCACAATGGAAATAATGCGTATAGCCTTGATTGGGCGAAAAGTAAATATCAGTACGAGGCGTTTTGCGAGGGCGGTTTTGCATTCAATGAAGAAAACATGCCTGTTATTTCCTATTTAGTTGAATCGGACAAAGAGAGTGTATATTTATTTAATGAAGCTATGCAACGGCAAAACCGTTTTTTTAAACATTTGACTACCGTAGCTATGAAATTTTCGGGCAATGAATTATTTGTAAAAAAAGCAGATGTAATACCTACTTCTTATTCTTTACCGCTTGAAGATGATGCCTGTATTCCTGAAGGTATGGATTATGTTTCCCTTGCAGATGTGCAGCCACCGGGCACTGGTCAATTCGTTCGATATGTGTATCCTTTTTTCCTGTTTTCGCTTGACGAAAACAATATGTTAAAATGGAAATTAAATAAGACTTCATACTCCGGAATGTCTGTACCGAGCGGAATTTATCCGAATGATTTTCATATAACCGATAATAAACGCATATATGTAACAGGAGAAGTTAAAGGAAAAATAGATTTAGACCCTGCAGGGACAAGTAAGGGCTTATATTTTGAAACAGACAGACCTGGGAGTGTCGGCGGCGGCACAAGTTTCCTTGCCCGCTATATAGAAACCTACCGCCTAAAAGCCGCTACTGAAATACAAAACGGTGCTATATTATTGGATACAAATATGGTACGTAATGGCGACAGCTGCACCATAAGCCTTGTGCCAAATACCGGGTATTTATTGGAAGCAGGCAGTCTTTCAACTACAAACGGCACTATAACACCCAATGCAGACGGTACTTATACGCTTTCGGACGTTACAAAACCGGCTGTTATTACGGCTAATTTTATACTTCCTACAGGGGTGGCGGTAATGCCGGCGGGTAATGCCGTTAAAATCTATCCCAACCCTACAAAAAGCGTGTTGAGATTTGAGAGTGGAGAATTGAGAGTGGAGAATGTAGAGATTTTAGATGTATCGGGGAAAAAACTTTCAACGTCCGGCGTTCAAATTTCAGCAAATTCAGTTAATGTTTCAACTCTGCCAAAAGGTATGTATTTTATACAGATAAAAACAGAGAAAGGTGTTGTAACAGAGAAATTTACAAAGGAATAAGATATAAAACTTATCGTTCAATAAAATATAAAAAATATGAACACAATAAAATACATTTCACTGACAATTACTTTCTGTTTAATAAGTAGTTACGTACAGGCTGAAATTATTCCGGTACAGGAATTTGAAGGTCTGCGAATTTTCTACAGAAGCCTTACCAATACGGATAAGGATGATTTGCTTACCGGGTGGGATACATTAAGGACGGATAACGATGTATCCGGCTGGAGAGGCATTACGGTAGAAAACGGACATATAACAGAAATAGATGTATCCGGTATCGGTTTGGAAGCCGATTATTCGTTGCAAAACAGGGATTGCTTTGTCTATTTTACAAAACTCAAAACACTAAATTTATCAAATAATTATTTTAAAGGATATTTTCCTCTTCTCTCATTTGGCCAGGGTACAACGCATATATCTGCTATGACTGATTTGGAATATTTAATAATTGACAACAATGAGTTTACAGATTGTTTAGGTATTCCAGACAGATGTGATAAGCTAAAAATAATAAATGCCGAAAATAATAAATTTAGTTGTTTTTACGGTAATGGAAACTTTGTAGAAAAAATAAACCTGAGAAACAATAATCTTTTTCATCAAAATTTTATTCCGGTACACTTTTTAAAATCGGATAGTATTGATATTAAATTAAAAGAAATAGATGTGAGAGGGAATAAGCTTAATTTTGGCAACTTATGGATATTTGCCAATCCTCAAACGATAGAATGTACACGATATGTATTAGATGAAGAAACAGGCTACTATCATACCGAATCGTTTTGGGATTGTGTAGAGGATATTTATCGCAATCCTCAAATTGAAATTCTTTTATCACCACAGGATTCGGTTGAGATGACAGCTTCGGTTCCCAATAAAAAAATCCGTACAAGTACGGGGCGTTCCGTTTTTGTGCAGCTGCCCGATGTAGGGCACCGTAATGATGGTTTGTGGTCTTCCTATCCCGAAATTATCGACAGCCTATCCTTTCAATGGTACCGGAATGGTACTGCGCTTGAAGCAGATACCTTGCCTGACTTAACAATAGAGAGTATTACCAATGAGAATTTTGGCAGGTATTACTGCAAAATAAGCAGTAAAGTAACATCGTTACAGGAATTAGTTTTATACACGCAGTCGATTGAAATATCCGATGAAGAAAACCCGCCTCCGGTATTGACAATATCCAATAGCGTAGAACAACCGCAGCGAATAAAAAAAGGAACAACTTCATTGCCGGTAGCATTACAAATATCTGATGATTTACCCTTAACGGCAGGAAGTTCTGCATTTATTTCTCAACCACTAAACCATTTGGAATTTGTAGGTAGCTTTGCTTCTCTTCAAGTGAGAGATACTTCCGCCACTTTTCTTGGTAAGGATTCGTTGCAGATAACTTACTGTGACCACGAAGGCGCCTGCGATTCTATCCGGCTCTATTATATTGTTTATGACGATTTACAAACTCCTCCTTTTGATACTATACAAACAACAACCGACAGAAGTATAATTGTAAAATGGGATGCTGCATTTTATGATACAAAAGTTACAAAACCGGATAATTATTATGTTTTAGTAATAATGAATCCAAGTCCGGTAGGCAATAAAAGTTTTACTCAAATAGATTCCGTTGCGGTTACAAGCATAGAGAACCAGTTGGTAATAAACGTTCCTGAAAACACACAGGAATACCTGTTGCAGTTGCAATTATATGCACAAAACAGCAGCGAAACATCCTATCCTTCTATTATCTATATTCCTATGCCGGCAATTCCGGATTCGGACTTAACAGCTTCAGGAGATTCTGAAGGAATTACTTTATCGTGGACTTTAACAAGCGGCGCAGATTCTTATAGATTAACTAACTATAATGTTATTTACCGTAGCGTAGATGGCGGAGATTTTATTCCGATACATAGCCTCACAGATTTCAACCAAACTTCTTTTGTGGATTATACTGTGGAACCGGGGCATCACTATAGTTATAAGTTAGTAAAAAAAGCTTTATCCTTAGGCTCGCCCATGCAAATCGAATTACCTTACCTTGAAAGCAATATTGCTGAAATACTCGTAGAAATGTCTTCCAGCACATTGTCGAAAACCCATTCGCCCGAATTAGAAAATGAAATAAATTTGTATCCTAATCCTGCAAATAATCAAATAATTGTAAATAGCAAAGATTTTAAAATAAAACAAATAGCTATTATTGATAACAATGGAAATATTGGGAAGCAATACAGCGACTTGCAAGAAAAAAAGGGAGAGATTGTCTTAGACATAGTTGACTTGCCGGGTAATGTTGTTTATTTTATAAAAATCGAAACAACTAAAGGTTTTGTAACAGAGAAATTTATAAAGAAATGAGAGAAGTTAGAATTATTGGTTTTGAGGCTTAACACCCGCTTCATCGCCAAAGAGTGTCATTTTATAAAAATTTTATTGTTTAAAAATATTGGAGATTTACTGTTTTCGGGATGTACAAGCCTTTCTTCTATTGATATTCCGGAAAACGTAACTTCAATTAATTATCAGGCATTTGAAGGCTCAGGAATTTCTTCGATTCTAATACCCGGAAATATTACTAACATAGAAGAGTATGCTTTCGGCAAATGCACGCAATTACAGGAAGTAACCATAGAATGGGAAACGCCGTTAAGTATTATGGAAACGGTTTTCAGTGAAGTTGATTTATCGTTGTGTATACTGAAAGTTCCGCAAGGCACTTTGCCGGCTTATCAAATTAATAATCTTACCTTTTAAGGTATATTGATTCCCTTTTATCGAATTTTTTTACGCTAAAATTGCTTGACTGAACAATATAGCGAATAATGTTACTATTATCTGTTTCACTTGTGTAAACTCAATCTGTTGACGTAGATTTATATCAAAACTCAATCTTCGTCTGCGTATCCAGCAAGGTGAACGACATACGGTGGTATTCTGTAGCTCCGTACAATTCAATTGCTTTCCGGTGTTCTTTGGTCGGATAGCCTTTGTTTTTACTCCACAGATAGGCTGGGAAACGCAGGCTCAGTTCATTCATGTAATCATCGCGATAAGTTTTCGCTAAAACGGAAGCCGCAGCTATTGAGAGATATTTCCCGTCGCCTTTCACAACACACTGATGAGGGATTTCTCCGTATTTCCTAAAGCGGTTGCCGTCAATAATTAAGTGTTCGGGACGAACGGATAACTGGTCTATTGCCCGGTGCATAGCGAGGAAAGAGGCGTTCAGGATGTTGATTTGATCTATCTCCTTTGGCGAGACAATTCCAACTGCCCACGCAATTGCCCTCTCCTCAATCAGAGGACGCAACGCGTACCGTTGTTTTTCGGTTAGTTTTTTAGAGTCGTTTAACTCTTCGCATTGAAAATCAGCAGGTAAAACCACAGATGCGGCAAAAACTGCACCGGCAAGGCAACCTCTTCCGGCTTCATCGCAACCGGCTTCGACCACACCTTCTTTCAGGAAAGGATACAGGTTATTTTTAGCCATATCGTATTGTCCTATTTTTTATTTATTCGGAATAAAGCACTTTCAACACTGTTTTTCCCACCATTTCGAGCGTGTTCAGGTCTATATTTTCCGGCGTATCGTTGACCGTATGCCATACAGTAGGAAATCCGCGCTCTCTGTTGAAATCAATGATGTCAATGGTCGGAATTCCGGTCAAGGCATTAATATACACGTGGTCGTCAATAATTGCGCCACCCTGTCTGTCGTGGAAAAAGCCTGCATAACCAAGTTTACTCGCGACAGACCATACTTTGTACAATATATCCGGAGCCATGCGGAGAGAGGTGTCATCCATGTTGAATCCGGGATTTATACCGCCGACCATATCAAGCAGAATGCCATATTTCGGCTTCGTTTTGTAGTGAGGGTTTTTACCCCAATATTGAGCACCCAGGCACCAGGTATCCTGTTTATTTGATGGCTCAAACGATGGTGTTCCGTAATCTTCGGCATCAAGAAAAACAATATCAATGCCAATTTCAGGCTCATGTTGTTGTAACTGGCGTGCAATTTCGAGCAGAACGGCAACTCCACTTGCCCCGTCATTAGCTCCCATAACAGGACTCCGGTGATTGGCAGGATTGGGATCGTAATCGGCATAAGGGCGGCTATCCCAATGGGCAAAAAGAATAACGCGGTAGGCTTTTTCCGGATAAAAAACGCCAATGATATTTTTTGCCTTTAAGACAGTTCCGTTGTAAGCTGTTAAGCCGGCATTTTGCTCAATTACTTCCGCTCCGAAACGTTTTAACTCGCCGGCAAGATAACCGGCGCATGCTTTGTGCGGTGCAGTATTGGGAACACGCGGACCAAAATCACACTGTTTTTTCAAATATGAAAAGGCGGAATCGCGGTTGAATGCCGGAATGTACGATTCTTTTGGCGGTATTTCCGGAATGATTTCCACTTTGCTTGGTTGTGTAGTGCTTTTTGAGTTGCAGGCAATCATTCCTGCAAGAGCTAAAAATAATAAAATTGTTTTGCGCATAATATCCGTGTTTTAAGATAAATAGGGGATTAGGAGATTTTTTATAAATAAAAAAAGGCTGTAGTTAAGAATCGCGTTGTCATCTGTCCCATTAGGGACAACATGTTGGTAAAAACGGGAATACACCATATTCCACCGTCCCGGTTAGGGACGGAATGTGTATCGGAATAATTTTACATTGCGTACTTAACGGCACGCCGGCGATGAAACGAATCTATTTTCTACCAACATGTTGTCCCTAACGGGACAGATAGCAACGCAAAATTAAACTACAGCCATAAAAAAATGTCAACAAACTTATTTTTAGAATGTTGACATTTTTGTAAGTGACCCAGCAGGGGATCGAACCCTGGACCCACAGATTAAGAGTCTGTTGCTCTACCAGCTGAGCTACTGAGTCGCTTTTAACGGGTGCAAAAGTATATTAACGGGTGCAAAAGTATAAAAATGATTTTAAAAACTCGCACAAATTGAAAAAAAATATTGTATTTTTTCTTTTTTTTCGTATTTTTGCAGTAAACCTTTGCCTAAGAAGTACTTTACTCTATGGTTTCTGGCTGTTGTCAGAGTTATTGTCTGTAAAGTTTGCAATTGCAGACAAGCATAAAGAGATTAACTTATTCATTTTTTAGTTAATCTCTTTTTTTTATTGAAAATAAAATACAATAAAGCATATAAAAATAACGTTCTAAAAGTGAAGTTTTTTGGAAATAAGTTTTATGTCAAATTAAATAAGGTGCTGCATGAGGAATATTTTTACTAAAATACCCAACAATTTTAATGAACTAATAGGAGGAATGGGAGAAGAAAAAATAAATATGGAACCCAGTAACGAAGTTTTGATGTTTATTTCTCAATTTGCCAAAGTTTATTATGTAGAAAAGAGGGTCGCAGAATTAGCGCTTTTGACCCCGGTGATTTTGAATTGATTAATAAGGAAAACCGGAAATACGAGATTGTCTCAAAAGTAATTAACGTTCTTTTAAGACTGTTTCGTATTTCCGGTTTATTCCGGCTGTATATCTCATTTTCAATTTAAATTAGATTTTTATGGTAATTAGAAAACTTTTAGTTACACTGTATCTGCTGGTTTTGCCGTTCAGTGCAACTCTTTTTGCCGGAACAAATATTATTGTTGGTAAAAAAGCATCGGCAGACGGTTCTACATTCTGCACTTATTCTGCCGACTCGTATTCTCTGTATGGCGAGCTGGTTCATTATCCGGCAACGGATTATCCCAAATATGCGACCACCGATATTTTTGGTTGGGATACACACCGGTATCAAGGGAAAATCAGGCAGGTACTTCGCACGTATGCGATGATTGGAAATATAAATGAGCATCAGGTATGTATTACCGAGTCTACATTTGGAGGGAGAGCCGAACTGGTTGATACTACCGGCGTGCTGGATTACGGAAACTTGATTTTTGTTACTTTGCAGCGGTCAAAAACGGCAAGAGAGGCTATTCAGGTCATGACGGATTTGGTCAGCGAGTATGGCTATTGCAGCCGGGGACAGTCATTTTCCATTGCCGATCCTAATGAGATTTGGATTATGGAGATGATTGGAAAAGGCCCGGACATAAAAGGAGCGGTATGGGTTGCCATGCGCATACCGGAAGATTGTATCAGTATGCATGCCAACCATTCGCGCATTACTTCTTTTCCGCTGAATGATCGCGAAAATTGCCGTTATTCGCGTGATGTGATCTCTTTTGCAAAGGAAAAAGGCTATTTTAAAGGAACAAATAAGGACTTCAGTTTCTCGGATGCTTACGACCCCGTGTCGTTTAGTGCCCGCCGGTTTTGCGACTCAAGGGTGTGGAGCATTTTCCGGAAGGTAAATCCCGAAACGGAAAAATACATTGATTATATTCTGGGAAAATCGAATGAGCGATTGCCGTTATGGGTAAAGCCGGAGAAGAAAATATCGCTGCTGGATCTGAAAAACCTGATGCGCGACAAGTTTGAAGGAACCGCTTTGTCAATGGACAACGATCCCGGTTCTGAGCCTTTTGGAGCGGAATATCGCTTTGCCCCGCGAACATGGGACATTGACGGTGAAAAATACTTTCATGAAAATCCGATTGCCGGACCAACAAACGCTTTTTCATTTGTGGCACAGATGCGTAGCTGGCTGCCCAATATGGTAGGTGGTGTTTTATGGTTTGGGGTAGATGATGCTACATTTACTGTCTATATTCCGGTTTATTGCGGTGCAAATGATGTTCCGAATTGTTTCAGGGCAGGAAACGGCAGCTTGCTTAAATTTTCGTGGACATCCGCTTACTGGATGTTCAACTGGGTTTCAAATATGGCATATTCCAAATACCGCTTTATGAAGCCTGATATTCAAAGAGTACAGTCGGAAATAGAAAAAAAGCTTGAAGATAACTTGGAAGTAATCGAAACGGCAGCTCAATCTTTGCATTCGCGCTCCCCTCAATACGCAGCTCGCTTCCTTACCGAATATTCTGAGAATCAAGCCCTCATTATGATGGATCAATGGAAATCCCTGGGAGAATTTCTCTTAGTGAAATATGTTGACGGAAACGTGAAGCAGGAGCGGAAGCGAAAGTTTATCGACAATGGCTGGGGGGTACCCGGAAAAATAGAACGACCGGGATATTCCGAAGAATTTTACAAGGCAATTATCCGGGAAACAGGGGAGAAATTTAAGGTTCCGGAAGAAGACTAAACCACGCAGTTCTTAGATAAAGGCACAAAACACTCATAATAAACATAATAAAAGGAATTACACACAAAATCAACATATAAAATAAATGCAAAAAAGTGTAAAAAAACAAATAAGCACGCTTTCTTAATTAGTTTATATTTAGAAAAAAGATAGATGTTTCCCACAAAGACACAAAGAACACAAAAAACTTAGTGTTCTTTGTGTCTTTGTGGGAAATAATCAGCTAATATTCTGGCTCAAATACCGCATATAAATCAAGAAGTTACCGCCGAAAAAATCAAAAATGCTTATCAATAGACGAACAACAGACAAGTGAGCAAATAAAATACTTCTCTTACAGGCCATTTTCCATTAAATAAAGATCGGCCTCCATTGCTGCCTTACAGCCGCTTGCTGCTGCTACCACTGCTTGCCGGTAATGTGGATCGGCAACATCACCGGCAGCATACACGCCTGGAATTTCCGTTTTCGGAGTTCCGGGGATGGTTTTGATATAGCCGGTTTCATCGGTTTTCAAATATTCAACAAATAATCCGGAGTTAGGGTGATGTCCTATGGCCAAAAATAAACCATCAATACTAATCGTTACCTCTTCCGGGACTTTTTCATGGCGATTTTTAAGCAAGATTGCTCCCTCTACCGAGTTTTCCCCAAACAAGCCGGCAACTTCGTGCTTGAAGAGTACCTCTATATTTTCAACGCTCAGCACACGCTCCTGCAATATTTTGGATGCGCGGAAATGACTTTTACGGACAATGAGATAAACTTTTGCACAAATTCCGGAAAGATACAGCGCATCCTCGCACGCCGTGTCGCCGCCGCCCACTACTGCCACCGTTTTTTTGCGGAAAAAGAATCCATCGCAAACCGCACAGGCAGAAACTCCACTTCCGCCGTATTTTACCTCATCGGGTAAACCTAAGTATTTGGCAGTTGCCCCTGTTGCAATAATTACCGTAGTTGCCTCTACCTCTTTTTTCTGGTCAATCGTAATGCGGTTTTTATTGGGTACAAGTACTGCTTTCGTGACTATTCCTGCACGGATGTCAGTTCCGAAACGAAGTGCCTGCTTACGCATATCCTCCATCATATCTATGCCGGAAACGCCCTCCGGATAACCCGGAAAATTTTCTACATCGGTAGTAATTGTCAATTGACCGCCAGGAACAATTCCTTCATACAAAACGGGCGACAAATTGGCTCTTGCCGCATAAATAGCCGCTGTATATCCAGCTGGTCCTGATCCGATAATAAGACAGCGTACTTTTTCTACTTCTTCCATATTTATATTCTAAATTATCTCAAATCAACCACTTCTATTCCATTGATTTCTTTTGGATTAAACACAAAAAAAGTATCCTGGATAGGGGTTAAGTCATATTTTTTAATCATTAGTACCGTATTAATTCCGTCCTTTCCCTGTATTCTGACCGAATGAAGCCGCATAGTCTCCTTTTCTATCGAAATCGTAATGCGTGCATGAGGGCTTTTCAACTCTTCCGGATATAAATCAATCACATCAAGAGATTTTCCATCCTCTTGAACGGTTTCTACAAATTTCATCTTATAGCCCGTTTGGTATGATTTGAGAAGCATGAGCGGGTTAATCTCTTTCAAATCCTCTTCATCCGGATTACTGATTGTTACTTCCTGTGCGTCCTTCATATAGACGGATTGCGTTTTTCCGTCAAAAAAAGTCTCCACGTCTCTTATGGAAAGCCTGAATTTTTCTCCTTTTAGCCAAATTTTTCCTGGAATTGACTCTTTTTTATCATCTCTGGTATTTTCCAGCGTAATAATAAAATCAGCAGTAATTCCTTTTTTACCGTCAAAAGCAGCCGTTGCTTTATCAAGCAATGCCATTGCCTTCGAGTCTTTTGCCGGTTCTTGTGCAAATAAGATAAAAGGAAACAGCATTAATATAAATAAGCCTGTCTTTTTCATACGAAAATATTTTATTAAAAGCAAAGTTAGGCATATTTTCCGGATTTAGAAAATAAAAAAAAATTAAAGGAAGCTTCTCAGCCTCCTCTAACCCATTTAATCTAAACCTTAACTATGAAAAAATCTACCTGTTTTGTTTATTCTACAAATGTACAATAAATTTTTAAATTAAAAAAATTTTACACTGTTTTTTCAATCTTTAATTTAAAATCTTAACTAAGCATGATTGATTTCAAACTTGTCTGCATCTTGCCACACCGGAAATTTTCTACGAAATTCATTCAACATACCGAGTGAAAGGGTAGTTATCTCTATGCCTTCTTTATCCGGTTCTGCTTGAGCGAGCAGTTTGCCTTTCATATCATATATAGATGAGTAGCCGTTGTACTTCATATACAAGCCGTCCTCTCCTACCCTATTTACACCGCAGACATACACTTGATTTTCAACTGCTCGCGCCGGTAAAAGCAAGTTCCAGCTTGAAATACGCGAAGAAGGCCAATTTGCCATATAGAGCAACAAGTCATACTCATTTTCCACATTCCTTACCCAGACGGGGAAACGTAAATCATAACAGATTTGCAGACAAATATTCCAACCCTTATAGGGCACAATCATACGCTCGCATCCGGCAGTAAAAACCGTATTTTCTTGTCCGATAGAAAATAAATGCCGCTTATTATAGAAAAAAGATTTCCCTCCGGGAATAACAAAAAAAGCACGGTTATAGAAATTTTTTCCGTCTTGTGCGATAAAACTTCCGGCAACAGCCATATCAAAATCTTCCGCCCATTGTTTAACCTGTTGCATTGTTTCTCCGTCATCAGTTTCAGCTAACTCCTTTGCTTTCATGCTAAAACCGGTAGCAAACATTTCCGGCAATACAAGTAAATCAGCTTGTGGCCGCTTTTTTGCCAGCCACGAGGAAATTTTATCCAAATTTACCTGCTTATCTTCCCACGCAATAGAATACTGAAGCATTGCAACGGTTAAATTTTCTTGTTTCATATTGCAAATCTTTCCGGATGTTTTCCTTTAAAATTTTTAAAGTACGATTTTATCTCGTACATATCTTTCTCTTCGTTGCCGGTAGGGATAAAAATCCGCTCAACGCCTGCCGTTTTTGTTTTGTAATCAATGTAAGTCAACAAAACCGGAACATGCGCTCTTAGTGCAATGTAATAAAATCCTTTCTTCCAGCCGGCGTTGGCTTGCCGGGTTCCTTCGGGGGTAATGGCTAATCGAAAATGGGAGCGTGCGTTAAACTGCTCCACAATCTGATCCGTAAGCGAATTTTTATTTTTCCGGTCGACCGGAATACCTCCAAGAGACTTAAAAATGAGATTGAACGGAAATTTAAACCATTCTTTTTTTATCAAAAAAGAGACAGGCTTACCGCCAATCGCACAATAAATCACCTTTCCAATCAAAAAATCGGTATTGCTTGTGTGCGGAGCTACGCAAAGTATACATTTATCGGGAATCTCGACTTTAAAAGCAGACTTCCAGCCTATCATTTTCAAAATCAGACGACAGAACTTTCTCTTCATTTACTTTCTCTTCATTTATTCACAAAGTTTGTCCCAAAAGAACATTTTCAGCATCATACTTCTACATCCAGAGGTAATTAGCGTGCAAAAGTAAATCTTTTTGATGAAATAACAATTTATATTCCATCAAAAAACAATAATCAACGCATTACCAAGTTATTAAAATGTAATCAACATTAAGAACTTTTTGATGAAAAATCTTTTTTTAGCCTTCGTTTTCATTGGTCTTTATGCAGGTATATTGTTATCCTGCAAAGACGATTATTTTACAAGCAACAGTTCGCATAAAATATCGTTTTCAACGGATACACTCTCCTTTGACACGGTTTTTACCACTATCGTTACGCCAACGAAGAAGATCATGGTATATAACAGAACATCTGAAAATATCCGGATTTCAACTATTGCCGTTGATTCAAGAAATAATTGTTTTCAGGTCAATGTGAATGGAAAAAGCGGTACAGAATTTCAGGATGTTGAACTGCGTGCGAAAGACAGCCTTTATATCTTCGTGCAGGTAATAATTGATCAATTAGGACAAAATGCACCGATTCAAATACTCGATTCAATAATATTCAGGTATAACAACAACTTTCAAAAAGTGATACTTCAAACGCATGGGCAAGACGTGCATTTAATCCGGAATAAGACAATTACGAATGATACAACCTGGACAAACGACAAGCCACATCTTATATACGATTCGCTAAAAGTAGAAAACGGTACCAAACTGACCATTGATGCAGGTGCAAGATTATTTTTTCACAACAATGCCGTAATGGTAGTGAAAGGTACGTTGGATGTAAATGGAAACGAGCTGAACCCTGTAATTTTCAGGGGTGATAGATTGGATAACTTATTCGTAGATATGCCTTACGACAAAATCACGGGGCAATGGGGTGGTATCCTTTTGACAAAAGAAAGTACAGGAAATCAAATTAATGGAGCAATGATAAGAAACGGCATATTCGGGGTTCAAGTAGACTCGGCTGAAATACGATCTGACGTTCACCGCTTAATTTTATCCAACTCACAGATACACAACATGAAACAAACTGCCTTAAAAGCAACAGGCGCCAATGTTTATGTTTACAATTCGGTCATCTCCAACAGCAATACCTGCATTTTATTAGAAGGAGGCGACTATTTATTCAATTATAGCACGATTGCCAATTATTCTTCCAATTCAAATGCTTTAGTCTTAGCTAATTATAGAAGAGAGTCCGATAAACAGACAATTCCGTTGAATGCAACATTCAACAACAGTATCATACAAGGCACATCCGAACAGCAAATAAGAATGCAAAACATCAACAAAACCGGTAATGTTACGGATGATTTCAACTATAAATTCAACTCTTGCCTGATCCGGTATAAGCCAAGCAAATATGCCGGAGATTCCGGATTTGACATGCTGTCAACTGCTTTCCGGGATGTAATTTGGACTGAAGGCACAAAAGACTCCGTTTTCCTCTCTATTAGTAATAACGAGTATGATTTTCGACTCAAGTCCACCTCTGCCGCCATAGGAAACGGAGATGCCGCCATTATTGATTCATACCCGGAATGCAGAACGGATAAAAACGGAGTAGATCGCCTTTTAGATGAAAATACGGAAATGGGAGCTTATGAGTATGTGAAAGAAGAAGAAGAGTTTTAACGGAAATCTTCCTCCTCAATCATATTCAACATCTTAATCGTCGCCTTAATCGCAGCCTCCGTCTGGTCGGCATCCAATCCGTGGGTTTTAAACACTTTACCGTTGAACCGCCAAGTAATGGTTGTATGTACCAAGGCATCGGTTTTCCCGCCCGGCGGAATAGTTACCACATAGTCGAGCAATTCGGGTTTCGGCTTTTTTAAATAAGTATATATTTTCCACAATACTTTTGTGAAAGCATTGTACTGTCCGTCGCCGGCAGCCGTCTGCTCATAAGTTTCCCCATTTATCTCAATCTTTATCGTTGCAACCGGACGCAAACCATTTGCAAGCGAAAGCGAATAACTTACAATCTTGATTTTCTGTTCCTTAACCTCGTGTTTTAATACATCGGAAACGATATACGGCAAATCCTCCTGCGTAACCAACTGCTTTTTATCGCCAAGCTCGATAATGCGGCTCGTAACCTTGTTCATCTCCGCTTCATCAATATTAATACCCAATGCTTCCAAATTTTTACGAATATTGGCTTTGCCGGACATTTTACCCAGTGCATACTCGCGTACCCGGCCGAAACGTTCAGGCAGCAAATCGTTGCAATAAAGATTGTTTTTAGAATCTCCGTCAGCATGAACACCGGCACATTGCGTAAAAACGTTGTCGCCGATAACCGGCTTGTTGGTTGGAATACGGATACCGGAATAAGTCTCTACCAGCTTACTGATTTGATACATTTTATCCTCGCGCGCGTTTGTCCGTTTTTTCAGCTGGTCGTGAATTACTGCCAAAACACTCGTCAACGGAGCATTACCGGCACGCTCGCCCAATCCGTTTACCGTAGTATGTATGCCTTGAATACCGGCAGCAACAGCTGCAAAGACATTCGCAACCGCCAAATCGTAATCGTTATGTGCGTGAAAATCAAAATGAAGACCGGGATAACGGGTTAACATCTCGCGGCAAAATTCCGAAGTTTGAAACGGATTGAGTATACCGAGCGTATCGGGCAGCATATATCGTTTTACCGGCAAATCGCGCAGTGCGTCAACCAGCTGGTAAACATATCCGGGCGAATGTATCATTCCGTTGCTCCAATCTTCGAGGTAGATATTGACGGAAATATCCATCTGTTGGGCGAGATTAATCACCGCGCGAATATCACGAATATGCTCCTCTGGTGTTTTACGCAACTGTTCGGTAACATGTTTACGCGAACCTTTTGTCAATAAATTAATGACTTTGCAACCGGCATCCCGGATCCAGTTGAGCGACACAGTACCATCGACAAATCCAAGTACCTCTATCTTGTCAATATGCCCATGTTTGACAGCCCACTCGGAAATGCGCTTTACGGTATTGTACTCGCCTTCCGACACGCGCGCAGAAGCGATTTCGAGCCGGTCAACACCCAATTCGTCCAGTAGGAAGTGAGCCATTCCTAATTTCTCCTGTACGCCGAAGGAAACGCCGGAAGTCTGTTCTCCGTCCCGCAGCGTGGTATCCATTATTTCAACTTTCATACGTAAATATTTTATTTTTAACATTAAGGCCGTATGGAACCCGCAAGCATTTTCATTCTCTATTAGCGAACGTTAGTTCATGCGGGTTTCATAATTTTATTTTTTGAACGTAGATAACACAATTAACAGTCAATTTTAAAGATACGATTCGTCTTTACCAATAGCCCAAAGGGCTGAATATGAATCCCCAAATGAAGCGTTAGCAACTGGGGAAAGTAAATCTTTCTGCGACAACCCGAAAGGTTGAATAAAATATTCTTACTCTGAATAATTCAACCCTTCGAACTGTTAGTGAATGAATCTTATCTTAAAAAAATAGTCGTTTTTTTACATTACTTGCGTTCCGATTCATATTTTTCAATTAAATTCTTACGGTTCAACAAATAATCAATATCATCAAAACCTTTCAAAAAACACTCTTTTTTATACGAATTGATGTCAAAATTTTCAAAATCTCCGGTAGCGTTATTGGTTATTTTTTGATTCTCCAAATCTACGGTCAAAGTTGCTTTTGCATCGGCATTGACGCTGTCGAAAATTCCGGTAAGAAATTTCTCCGAAACCGTAACAGGCAACACGCCGTTGTTGAGTTCATTGTTCTTGTGAATATCAGCAAAAAAGCTCGATACTACGACTTTAAACCCATAATCGGCAATCGCCCAAGCGGCGTGCTCGCGGCTGCTTCCGGAACCGAAATTTTTACCTGCTACAAGGATTTTTGCCCCTTTATATTGCGGGTCGTTCAATACAAAATCCGCTTTCGGGCTTCCGTCTTTGTTGTACCGCCAATCGGCAAAAAGGTTATCGCCGAAACCATTTTTATCAGTCGCTTTCAAAAAGCGGGCAGGAATAATTTGGTCTGTGTCCACATTCTCTATCGGAAGCGGAACTACTGTACTTGTTAATGTTGTGAATTTGTCCATTTTTTACTATTTATCTTATTTATATTAATATATAACTGTATTTACCTCATTCCCTAAGAGGGCTACTCATACCTTACCCATACAATCAATTCGCTATCCTTACCGGCACAACCATATCTATATACGGCAATCATATTTTCATCAGCTGCAACTCCATAACATTTTTCGCTTCCGTATATTTCAACTTGTGTTGCCCAATACTTCTTCTTGTCATCCAATATTTTTCCTGTTTTGCCATCCGGTAAAATACTTTCCAAATTGATGTAGCCGCCGTTCAATTCTTCCAGCTTTTCAACACTCATTAACTCCTTGATTCCAAGTGTTCTTATTCTCGATATTACTTTCTCCATTCTGTCTGTTTATAATTCTTTTTTCAGATAAATCATATCAATAAGTTGTATTTCTCCCTCGAAAATAGGATGATCGTAATTCTCCGTAAAAAAATTCTTTACTTGATGTGATTTTTCAAATCCGCAACTTTCATAAAACGACAAGATCCACTGAATTTCACCTGTTCCGGCAAGCATTGCCTTATAGTCGTTTTTGTAAAAATCAGAAATAAAGTTTATCAATGCTTTGCCGTAGCCTTTGCCTTGATATTTTTCGTATGTCGCGATGTTTTTCAATTCGCAGGTTTCGCCGTCTACCGGCACAACAACGCAAATACTTTTCAAATCACCATCATATAAAGCAAACAAGTCTCCATTCGGCAAATATCTGTCAATCATATTTTCCTGCTCGTCTGCCAATAGCAACAAGTCAATGAACTGTTTCTTGTTTTCGTTAATTTTTTCGATTTGCATTATTTTCTACCTCTGTTATATTTTTTATCCTTTAGTCTTTACCTGACAGTTTATATTTTGGTTTATTTCCCAACGTCCTGCTTTATCGGAACCAATGCGGGAAAGAATGCCTTTTTCCTTTAATTTTTTCATATTGTTTTCTATCGTACGGACAGGTTTTGATAGTTTTTGAGCAATTTTTGCCTGTGTTACAGTATTGTTTTTTCCAATTACCAACAATATACTTTTCTGTATTTCTGTAATTTTTACACCACTATTTACACCACTATTTACACCACTATTTACACCACTATCTAAAGGAAACTTTTCTGCATTTACTCCAACATTTCGATTTGTAGCATCATTTACAGCATCCACAAAATGAATATGCATTTCTCTGTTTTTCAAATCATTATCCTCGCCAAGCGATATATTTGAAAGAAAGCGGACAAGGTATTTTCCGGTTTTATGAATACCCTGCGTAATATTCTCGTAATTGGCACGGACAAGCGCATTGCGGAAATACCACGAATGTTTGGCAAACATATCATTGTTTATATCCTTAAAACCGAGTTTGCGAAGATATTTTATTAAAAATACAGCTGTAGCTCGTGTATTTCCCTCGCCGAAAATATGAATTTGCCACAAATATGCAGTAAAATGTGCAACATGTTCTATGATTTGCAGTTGGCTTAATCCTTTGTAATTAAAGTTTTTTTCCTGTTCAAAATCATATTCAAGCGTTTCTTTTAAAGTGTCGGCGCTTGCATACAAAACCGTTTCGCCATTCAACACCCACTCGGATTTTGTGATATTGTAATCGCGGATTTTTCCTGCAAATTTATAAATTCCGCTAAACAGGCGCCTGTGAATATTCAAGTATTCAGCCGGCGTGAATGAAAAAGTTTTTTCCGACAGTACTTCGGCAATCCGGGCGGAAACTTTGTCTGCCTCTTCCGTCCGGTCGTTATCGTTTTTTACGGGATGTTCCTTATAATAAGCGTCAATGCGTTTTTTTACCTCGTCAAAAGTAATATTGCCCTCAATATTTTGCCTTGCCGTTTCAATCAGATAAGCAGACGGCTTCAGTCCGTCAACCTGCTGCAAGCCGATAGCCGTTTGCCAAATAAGCGACTTTTCCTTTTTATCGGGTTCGCCCTGTCTTATATATTCAACCAGTCATTACAAATTTACCCATTTCTTTATATTTTTAATTTCGTCTTCCAATGCTTTAAGTTCTTGTAAGCCGACTAAATCTGCCTGTTCATGTTCAAATACCTTTCGTTTTTGGTTAAAACTGCCCATAAACTTGCTCCACGAATTTTTCCATTTGTGCGTTGCTCACGCTGCCTTTACCAACTAACAAAGCCTTTTGTCAGCGACAGTTGTCAAGTATTCCTTGACAACTGAAAATTGACCTAATTCATTTTCTTTCAATATATTAATAATATGCAAGCTAATATTTTGCTTCGAGGTGTCAAAAAGTTCCGCCAACTGATTTTGATTCAGCCAAACATTGCCGTCGTGCGTCATTAAGGCGACTTTTGTTTTACCGTCGTCAGAGTTATAAATTATTATTTCCTGATTTGATTTTTGCATATTTCTTTTTTTCAATGCAGATGACGCGGATTTTAATTTTCTTTTTCATAATAAACATCAATTAAAAATCTACAAAAATCCGTGTCATCTGCGTTGTCCGCGTTCTACATAAACTCCCGTGGGTCTGTCAATTTCCCCGTAATCGCAGCAGCGGCAGCCACAAGCGGACTTGCCAAAATAGTGCGTGCGCCCGGACCTTGACGGCCTTCAAAGTTACGGTTAGAGGTTGAAACAGCGTATTTTCCCGCAGGCACTTTGTCTTCGTTCATTGCTAAGCACGCAGAACAGCCGGGTTGGCGGATTTCCATACCGGCTTCGGTAAGGATTTTATCCAAGCCTTCTTCACGAATTTGTTTATCAACTGCCCACGAACCCGGAACAATCCATACAACAACATTACCGGCTTTTTTCTTTCCTTTTACAAAATTGGCAAAAGCGCGGAAATCTTCAATGCGACCGTTGGTACAACTACCTATAAAAACATAATCAACCGGTTTACCGGCAATTTTTTCGCCTGCACGGTAACCCATATATTCGAGCGATTTTTCATACGATTGTTTTTCTGCCGCCGAAACATTGTCTGCCAGCACCGGAATTGCATCGTTGATGCCCATTCCCATTCCCGGATTGGTACCGTAAGTTACCATCGGTTCAATATCTTCGGCGTGGAAAGTGAGTTCTTTGTCGAATTTCGCGCCCTCGTTGGTTTTCAGGGTTTTCCAATATGCCAGTGCTTTGTCCCACGCTTCGCCTTTAGGGGCAAATTCGCGACCTTTCACATATTCAAAAGTGGTCTCGTCGGGCGCAATCATTCCGCCGCGCGCTCCCATTTCGATAGAAAGGTTACACAACGTAAGGCGTTCTTCCATCGTCATATTGCGGACAACTTCGCCGGCATATTCTACAAAATAACCGGTTGCACCGCCTGTCGTAAGCTGAGCAATCATATAAAGGGCAACATCTTTGGCGGTAACGCCTTTTCCAAGTTTTCCCTCAAAATTGATACGCATTGTTTTAGGACGGGATTGGAACACGCATTGCGTAGCCAGCACCATCTCCACTTCGGAAGTACCTATACCAAAGGCAATAGCGCCCATTGCACCGTGAGTGGAAGTATGCGAGTCGCCGCAAACCATTGTCATTCCGGGCAACGAAAGTCCGTTTTCGGGACCTACGATGTGGATAACGCCGTTTTTAGGATGTCCCATCGGGTAATAATTCACGCCGAAATCACGGGCGTTTCTGTCCAGCGTATCAACCTGATTTTTCGATACGGGGTCTTGTATCGGCAATTCCTGATTTACGGTAGGAATGTTATGGTCGGGCATACAGGTAATCTGCTGCGGGCGAAACACTTTCAATCCTCTGTTTCTCAGACCTTCAAATGCTTGCGGACTTGTTACTTCGTGGCAGTACATTCTATCAATGTACAACTGTGTGGGACCGTCTGTAACTTCGGTTACGATGTGCGCATCCCAAATTTTGTCGAATAGGGTTTTTGACATATTTTCTACTTTTTAGTTTTCTATATTTTTTATAAGTTATTCAAAATTAGGCTCTTGAAAATCAAGTTCAAATACTTTTTCATTACAATCATTTACAATAATCGGGAAGTTTTTTGCTTTTTCTGCATCAACCATTAAAATAGTTCTCCAAGTTTCTACTACTGCAATTCCTCGCTCTTTATCTATTATTTGTATGGTCATTTTTTTAGTTAAACCACAATCTAAATGAAACTCAAAAATACTGTCATTTATTTTTTTGTATTCTGAAATTGCTAACACAGAAAAATCATTTGGCTCTACAATAGTGCTGTCTGTGATAATTATTCTGTAATGTGTCATAAAATCGCAAGGGTGATAGACATAATATTCACCATTATATAAGTGTAATTCTATCCATTTTCGAGGTAATTCATCAATTTTATGCGTTATAAATTCGGTATTATATTCTTCTTTCAAATGGGCTATATATGATTTGTAATATTCATAATTTAATGTTGTTGAACAATCTATAATTCGGTCGTAATATTCTGTATTTTTTGTTTTATCGAAAAAAATAGAATGAATGGTATCTTTTACGAAAAAAAGCGTATCATTCAACATAAAAGGTCCAGGTCTATTTTCGATAATAGTTAATTGTCCATTTTCTTCCTTAATTAAAGTACCAAAAGAAAACTGAACAACAACCAAAATTGCTAAAAAGCAAATTATTTTTTTGATAGATTTCATTTTTTATTTTTCACTACTTAAAAACATTTTTTGCATTCAGTGGGCTAATTTACTGTAAATTCTTTAATTCTCTGTTGCCTATCAGTGAACGCATTTGTGTAATCGCCACACTGTTGAGTTGCACAAGCCGTTCGCTCTGTGGAAGTCCTTGGCGAATTAGCAGGGCATTGATACTCTCCATATTCGAGAGTACAACCAACTGTTCCAACGAAGCATAATCGCGGATATTACCTTTTTCGTTCGGGTTTTCATCTCGCCATTCTTTTGCTGTTTTTCCTAATAATGCTACATTTAATAAATCTGCTTCGTTGGCATAAGTATATGAAATCTGATTTTTTGTTACCAATTTGGGGATTATTTCATCTTTAGTTTCAACCCAACGGCTTAGACTCATTATAAACGAATTGCTGCCCGATTCTATCCAAAGGGGGGCGAATTCGACCCCTTTGAAGTCGGGATTATTGATTTTCTCCCAAAGTCCGAGAAATTCAATCGTAGTACGGTTGCGCATCCAGTTTTTAACCACATCTTTCGGTTCAACCGGATTTTTATATCTTGCAATATCAGTTATACAGATATAATTTTGACTGTCTGGTTTGGAAAATAGGGTTACGGCTGTGCCTTTTACGGTTATTATTTCTTTTTTGCTCATATTCTTTTGTCGAATAGGGTTTTTGACATTGGTTCTGTTAAATATTTGTGTATTATAAATTTTATTTTACCTTATGTGACATAAAAGAATAAACCTTGTGGCTAATTGGAGTAACTTCGCGAATCCTGATAAGCAAGGTTTATCTTTTTATGTTTACTTCATGATTGTAATAAGCTCTCCCGTCTTTTTTTCAGTAAAACGCTGATTCTTACATTTTCAATTATCCCCATCAATTTCTACTTTTGTTTTAAAGTTTAAAAATCCAATAATATTTTGTTTACCGCTTTCTTTTCTTTCTCCAAAGTTATTGTATTCGGCAACTTCCGGCAATTTTTCCAAACATTTAATAACCGCCACTTTTTTAGCGTGCAATGCTCTTCCATAAGCTAATTCACACCTGCCGATACTTGTAAAATGAATTGTCATTCCTAAATCTTTATTAACAACTGATTTTCCTTGCAAATTAGCGGTATAATACTCTCTTACCACTTTTACCAAATCTTTTTTATCCGTAATTATTACTTGCGGTATTTCTGTTTACTTATATTTTGGCGTTTTGCTTGTCATTTTTCAATTGCGTTCAATGATTTCAAAAAAATAACGCAAAATTAATAATTCTATTATTTTTTACTTCGGTTACAATGTGCGAGTCCCGGATTTTGTCGTTTACTTGATTAAATTATTTGTTTGATTTTTGCAACAAGATATGGCGTAAATCCTGTAAAAATAACCACAATGAGCCACCAATTGTTCGATGTAATATCGTAAGCCTTCAGCATTTCGAGAAAAGTTTTACCCGTTGAAAAACCCATTCCAAACTCAAATAAAATGGTTAATGCCAGCCACATAATACCCATTTTGATATATGTCCCACAACTACCTCGTCCAATACGAGGTATGAGCCATATCGAAACTATGAAAATTAATATACATAAAATAATCCCACTCAAAGGACGAGATAAAAAATCGCCTATTAACGGTGTTGTGATATAATCACGAAATGCTCCATTCAATATGGCTAAAGGTATTATTAAAATCCATATAAATATAGATTTTAATAAAATCTTTTGCTCATTGTTTTTTACTGATGTTTTCATTGTCACTTGTTTTTCAATAATCAACACATTTTTTGCATTTATCTAAACCTGGATTTTAGCAAGATTTTCAAAATTCCCAAGATTTTTTTCATCTTGATAATCTTCTTCATCTTGCTAAAATCCAGGTTCAAGACTATTTTATTTACAATACTTCCGGTTTGTTTAATAATGGTCTTTCGATTGCCATAATCTACTTGGTCAACACTTCACAAACTTATTAATCGCATCAATATAAGCCTCTACCGAAGCGGCAACAATATCCGTATTGGCAGAGAATCCGGCATACACATTTCCGTCATATTCTACCTGCATGTGAACTTTACCAACATCATCACTTCCTTTTGTAATTGCCTGAATAAGAAATTCATGCAATGTCATTTGCCGTCTGACAATCTGCTTCAGGGCTTTGATTGCGGCATCTACCGGACCGTTTCCGCTGGAGGCTGCTTCAAACCTTTCGCCGGCAATATTCAAGCCGATGCTGGCAACAGACTTCACTCCTACTCCCGAAGTTACTTGCAGGTATTCTAATTTGATTCGTTGAGATGCCGACCTGTCTTGTCCGGCAAGCATCAACACATCATCGTCATTTATCTCTTTCTTTTGGTCGGCAAGACGTAAGAACGATTCGTAGATTTTGTCCAACTTTTCGCCTTCCATCTCAATTCCAAGCACGCCTAACCGGTGTTTCAATGCAGCACGTCCGCTACGAGCCGTCAGAACAATGGAGTTGTCATCAATTCCCACATCTTTCGGATCCATAATTTCATACGTCTGTATATTTTTCAACACGCCGTCTTGGTGAATACCAGACGAGTGAGCAAACGCATTTCGTCCAACAATCGCCTTATTCGGTTGAACAGGCATGTTCATCAGGCTGGAAATCATGCGGCTGACCGGATAAATCCTTTTTGTATTGATATTAGTCTCAATATTCAACCCTTTGTGGCATTTCAATATCATAGCAACCTCTTCCAGCGACGTATTTCCGGCACGCTCGCCAATTCCGTTGACGGTTACTTCTACCTGGCGCGCTCCGTTCATCACGCCGGCAATGGTATTTGCGGTAGCCATTCCCAAGTCGTTATGACAGTGGGTAGAAAGAATCGCCTTGTCTATGTTGTTGACATTTTCCATTAAAAACTTGATTTTCTCTCCATATTCCGTCGGCAGGCAATAACCGGTCGTATCGGGAATATTCACTACCGTAGCACCGGCTTTTATCACGGCTTCTACCACGCGGGCAAGGTATACGTTATCGGTGCGACCTGCATCTTCACAGTAAAACTCCACGTCTTCGACATAGCGTTTCGCGTATTTTACGGCAGCAATGGCGCGCTCAAGAATTTCCTCCTGCGTAGAGTTGAATTTATACTTGATGTGCAAGTCCGAAGTTCCGATTCCGGTATGGATACGCTTGTGTTTTGCATATTGCAGCGATTCGGCAGCCACATCAATATCTTTCTCTACGCCGCGCGTCAATGCGCAAATGGTTGGCCAGGTAACGGCTTTTGAAATTTCTACCACCGAGTTGAAATCGCCCGGACTTGAAATGGGGAATCCTGCCTCAATAATATCTACCCCCAACGTTTCCAACGCTTTGGCTACCTCAATTTTTTCAATCGTGTTTAATTGACAACCGGGAACCTGCTCGCCGTCCCTTAATGTTGTGTCGAAAATAAAAAGTCTATCAGCCATAATATTTATTTTTTAAGTTACTATTACTTCTTTTTTATCAAAAAAGCCTTTCTCATTCTGAAGTGAGAAAGGCTTTCATGTATTAATTATCACATACTCATACGATTCTCACTTCCTCTTGTTTTGCAAGAGAATAATTATAAAGCTGAGAATAATATTTGTATATGGTTTATTCATTTCTTTTTGTTTTAACGGTGCAAATGTAGTGATATTTCTTACATCCACAAAATAATTCGTAATATTTTTACATAAAAAAATTACGAATTGTAAATTTTACATTTCCATTTCTTTCTATTTCTATTAAATCAATTCCAAAATCCCATATTCCGGTGATTCTATAAAAGCTTCGATTTGATTTTTTTGCCGTTATCAAAATTTGCTCTATAAATTCTCTACTTTGATTAGCATCAAGCAATAGCCGTATTTGCATGAGTAGAAATAACTTTAATAAACGACTCTCTTTCAGCAGCAAAACTCAATGCAGCACAGATATGAACATTATGTGCATCAGGAGTTGAAGAGTGTGCCCAAGTCCGGACTTGGGCGTAAGGGGGATATGCCTTTTGTCGCATTTTTTCAGCTCCTGATTCGCATTATTAATTACGCTTATCAGCAATATTACCCCAAATGTTAAAATCAACTAATTTTATAAACACAAAGACAAAAGTCATAAAAACTTATAATAATTATTTCCCACAAAGACACAAAGAACACAAAGTTTTTTTATGACCTTTGTGTTCTTTGTGTCTTTGTGGGAAATAATTATTGTTAGGGGGTAATATTGCTGATAAGCATATTATTAATTCAAGATTCAATAATACAATCGCCCATCTATTATCATTTTATATGCCGCTTCAGGCAGAAAAAAACGAATGTCTTTCCCCGCCCGTATAGATTGGCGGATAAAAGTGGAGGAGATTTCGATTACAGGAGCGTTGATAAGCGTCATGTTTGAATAATTTCCCGGAATTTGGTTGGATGAACCCAAACGAGGGTAAACAAATATAGGGTAATTCTCCATAATCCATTCGTAGTTTTTCCATTGATGAAAAAGATCGACATTGTCGCCGCCAATGACAAGAATAAATTGGGTATCAGGTTCTTGTTCTGACAATACAGATAGTGTTTGAAAAGTAAATGAAGGCTTGGAAAGTAAAAATTCAATATCCGAAACACTGAATTCCGGGTAACCGGACAGTGACCGGCGCAACATTTCCAAACGAGTGGAGTCATCCAGCAATTCACTCTCATCCTTCAACGGGTTGTGCGGCGAAACGATGAACCGGACCTCATCCACATCCGTAAATTCGGCAATATAATTCCCCAACACCAAATGTCCAATGTGAACAGGGTTGAACGAACCGAAGAAAAGTGCTGTTTTTTTCATACGAAAAATTCAGTTGAAAATTTTTAAAATCGCAGTAAATATACAAAATTCTACAAAGAAAACTTTTTTTCTAAAAAATCATTGCTACATTTGCTTAAATAACTCATTCATATAGACAATGAAACATAAAATCTTACCTTTAGGATTGCTGCTTATTGCAGGTTTGGCATTTATATTTTTGAACTCTTACAGTCAAGGAAGCAGAAAACCAGGTGCTCGATTCAGAACGGAAAAAGGCGTGGTAATCAATGGAATAGAATGGGCAACCAGTAACGTCTCCGCTCCCGGTACATTTACAGGCAGACCGGAAGATGCAGGTATGCTCTACCAATGGAATCGCGGAATTGCATGGTCGGATACTTCCGACCTCAGCAACTGGAACGCAAACACTCCATACGGTACAACTTGGGATTATGAGAACGATCCGAGTCCTGCCGGGTGGCGCGTACCCAATTTTGCCGAAATGGAAACATTACTCGATACCAACGCTGTAAGGAATGAATGGACAATGATAAACGGCATAGAGGGTAGAAAATTTACCGATAAATCTACCGGAAACTTCATTTTTCTACCGGTTACAGGTTATCGCAACCACAACCACGGCGTGCTCAACAGTGCAGCAACGCACGGATACTATTGGTGCAGCACGCAAAAAGGCAGCAATGCGTATGGCTTGCGCTTCAGCGACGGCTATGCAGCCGGTAATGATGATTTCCGGGGAGAGGGAAAAGCGTTGCGTTGTGTGGCGGAGTAAAAATAAACAGGATAAACAAACCAAATTCAAAAATAATTTCCCACAAAGACACAAAGAACACAAAGTTTTTTTATGACCTTTGTGTTCTTTGTGTCTTTGTGGGAAATATTTATTTTTTAGTTCTGATGTTCCTTCCGCAACAAATCATTAACCGTTTTGACAGGGTTGAACGTTTCGATTGGAACTTCTACAAAAACAGTGTTCCAGTCGGACATAGCACCATTCCATAACCCCGGAAGCTCCAAAGCTTTCAACTCACGACCATCTTTCGATTTGATAGAGATAAAACCGGTATTCTTATCCACATAGCGGGTTAAGTCATACTTTTCGCCCTTGTAGTTACAAACGCCGCAAACCAAATCAACCGGATTAAAATGCGTTGCTTGCTTCATAATCTCCATTTGTCCGGAATCTCCGGGGTTGAATTGCGAGCTTTCCAATATTTGTAAGGAAATTGTTTTGTCCGGGTTTTCGCATAAATACGGCCCCCCCCCAGGCTCGCCTTCGTTCTTTACCATTCCGCAAACGCGTAGCGGACGGTTGAGCTTGTTCTTTAAATATTCTATTGGATCTGTTTCCGAAAGACCGCCTTTTGAATCAAAAGTCGACAATTTTTCTTTTACAAAAAGCAACATTTCATCCATCATCTCCTTGGAAACGGAACCTGCTTCAAGCTGTTGCTGGTAAGCAAAAATCTGTTTTTGCAGACTAACCAATAACCCGGCAAGAAGAACCTTATACTCTACAGTCGGCTGTTTTAGCGAATCGGGAACCACATTGTCAATGTTTTTGATAAAAATAACGTCGGCATTTACATCATTCAAGTTTTCAATCAAAGCCCCGTGTCCGCCGGGACGAAACAGCAACTTGCCGTCTGAAGTCCGGAAAGGATTATTGTCCTTATCCGCCGCTACTGTATCGGTCGAAGGTTTTTGAACAGAAAAAGAAACATCATAGTCAGTACCAAACGAATAAGCGTATTCGCTTCCTCTGCGTTCAAGCAGTTTTTTAAAAAACGCCAAATGCTCCTGTGAAACAGTAAAATGAAGATTTACCTTTCCCCGGCTGTTTTTGGCATACAAGGCCCCCTCTACTAAATGCTCTTCAAACGGAGTACGGGAATCGTTAGGATACTTGTGAAACAGAATCAGTCCTTTCGGCAAAAAACCATAATTCAACCCTTTTTCGTCCAACAAGTTTGAAACCACTCTTTTATACTCTTTTTCCCGTACCAGCTCGGAAATATCTTTCCATTCATTATGCTTGCATTTGCTGTTTAAAGAATCAAAAAAGGCAAAACCGGCAATCCGGTCAAAAAACTGAGCCACCTTACCTTCGGGTAGTTCTCCGTCCGAATCTTGAAATTCGTACAAATCTTTAAACATACGGCTCGCGGCACCCGATGCGGGAACAAATTTCAGCACTGTACCACTCCCTTTCAGGTACGCACGCCACTCATTGATGTATGTGTCTTTTTTTTCATCACTTATCCGGAAAATACCGTTGTTAATCGTAGCTGCACGCGTCACTTTTAAATATGGAAAACCTGTTTGAAAGCTCTTAATCTGATCATCCAGCTTCTCCTCGCTTATCGCTTTTATTTTGAGTAATTTTAAATCTTCCTGTGTCAACATAGAAGTCAATAATTTTAATTATTTTGCTAATTTAGAAAAAAGTTATAAGAAAAGAATTATAAGTAATGTAAAATAATTATTACATTTTGAGTTAGATTCCTCACATTGGGCAAAAACGGCCGAACGGATTTTCAAATCAACTCAAACAGGCAGGTCGGCGAAGTACGCGGCAAAACAATCAGCTCCACATCCGGACGAATGGCTTGGGCTACAGTTTCAAAAGCTAATTCGGGCGTATTGTTTTCTTTGCTGAGGTGACAGAGGAAAACGCGGGAAAGGCGCTCTGTTGCATGATTGGTCAATATTTCGGCAGCTGCGCGATTACTCAAATGACCGTAGTCTCCTCCTACCCTTTTCTTTAAAAGATACGGATAGCGGCCGGTTTCCAGCATTTCCTCATCGTAATTTGCCTCCAACAGCAAGTAATCCGATTGAGTAACACATTGGCAAAGCATATCGGTAGAACAGCCTAAATCTGTGGCAAAAGTAAATGTTTTATTCCGGTAATTGACCATGTAACCGGTGTTGTCTTTCGAATCATGCGGAAGCTGAAAAGAGGTTATCCGGAATTCTCCGATTTCAACCGTCTGACCATTTTCGATAATGCGCTGACTCTGAGGTGTTAATTTTTCCGTCATCACAAAGTTAGAATTGATTCCCTCGTGCACCTTGGAAGTAGTATAAACAGGCAAGTGATACTTTTCGCCTAATACGCCGATCGACTTGATATGATCAAAATGATCGTGCGTAACAAAGACTGCATAAATCTGTTCCAACCCCACTCCAACGTCTTTCAGCCGTTTTTTAATAGTACGGACAGCGACACCGGCATCAATTAATATACCATACATTGAATTACCAAGGTAGTAACAATTACCGCTACTACTACTTGCGAGGCTCAAAAAACGAAGTTTATCCATAAATTTAAACAGGTTTAAAAATTTAAGGTTTAAGGTTTGGAGTAGGTTATACCTCTTAAACTTTAAACCTTAAATTTTTAAACTTTATTTTACCCTTTTTGCAATTTTCCCACTCCTCAACCCACTCTCTTGTTGAGTAGCCGTTTTTGTTAATTTTCCGTTTTTAAATTGACGTTGAAGGGTTTGTAGAATCTCAACACCAGAATAATTATTCGGCTCTGACTCGGAAACTAATGTACGAATATCTCTCAACTGTGTCGGGATATTGGTTATTTTTCCATCCACGATTTTAATCGGCTCGCCGGTTCTTCCGGTTAAGAAACAAGTATTGTTTTCGAGATCCATTTCTTCCACCTGGCCAAAGGCATCAGCAATCAATACCATATAGAAATCACCGTTCAATTTATTTCCATTTTTATCAAGCGGCAACCTGTATTCAAAAGCAAGGCGCGTACCGTTCATTGCTTCGGCGGCAGAACTTCCCGGCGTGATGTTCACATTGGTAACCGTATTTCCCGAAGGAAAAACAGCAACACCCTCTGCATTGGAAGAAATTTTTCCCTGTGCACCTTCGTTGCTGTAATAATCTTGAAACAAAATGTATCTTTCGCTCAAACGGTTCTTTCTGAACAAGAGATAGACCGCACTCCAGTTTTTGCTTGCACTGATTGATGCCGAACCGGAATTTCTAATGTTGTATTCCACCACGCGATTTCCGTCTGCAGTTTCATTGTCGCTCAACACTTCCATTTGCAAATCGCCCGCCTGACCGGCAGAACGTAACGAGGTACCAGTCACCTGTCCCGGATTATTAGCCACCCACGCACCAAAGCAGAATCGATTGATAAAAAAGTCGTAATCAATCCAAATCGAACCTTCGTGCCCCCAGCTTTTTCCCCAAGAGTTACGCACACGGAAAGCGTTCTTGGAATCATCAAACCCCACCACTACCAAAGCATGGTAGGCATGCATTCCATTTACCGTTTCCGAGTCAGTTCCCGACAACACAGATGAATTGTTCCATTCCATAAACCGCTGTCCTAACCTTGCTCCGATAGCAATCGGCCCCTTCTCCAAATATCCTTTAAAATTAGCAACAGTCATGCCATAGGAACCATTACCACTCAATTCATTGGTATAAGCAATGATGCGGTAAGAACCTAATTTATTGTCTACATTTCCTACTCCGGTACCATCGCATGTCATCTTTTTATTCGCAAACGGGACATCAGTCATGCTTGCCGCTCCTTTAGATACCATAGCTCCAAGTGCCGGCTCAAAGCTGGTTCCGTTACATCCCGTACTCTTATCATTCGTACCGATTAAATGCCATAAATCGACCGGACTTGTAACAAAACGCTTTCCTTCCATATCGTTCAATGCCGACTTCATAGCATAACCGGTAGCCCAAGTTACACAAGTACCGTAACTTCCCTGGTCTCCGATTTCAGGAAAATGTTCTTCCCATAACTTACTGCTTGACACAACATCATCGTCCGTCAAAGGGTCTGAGTCCGGAACATTTTCCGTATCTTCCTTATCAAAATCCCAACCTAACATCTCCATTAAAATGGAAATTAATTTATTCAAATCGAAATTTCCTTCGTCATCACAACTTACCATAGTAAACGGCATAAGTGCCAACAGGAAAATGGCTATTTTATTTCTGAATGTCCGTAACATATTTGTAAATTTTAAAATGTAATTTATTATATAATGATTATCCGCCGTTGCACCTAAATTGATTTTTGTAGCTTACAGATGCAATCATCAGTCTGTCAAACAAATTCTCACCCAAATACCTTCGATTGAATTTATAACAGAATTCGTTGAGATAATTTTGCAAGTGCAAAGAATCCATTTGATGATAAATATTCAAGAATTGCCTTTTCGCATTGCTTATGGCAATATGCACCCAAGGCAGTATTTTTCCAACATTTTCTTTTTTAATAACTTGCGGATTGTGCTCCTTCACTACATCTTTTAATTCTATATAAGAAGTCGAATCGTCAGAATCAATCATAGATTCACAAGATACATTTTCTTCTACCAAAGGGGTAATTGTTTCTGCCATTAAATCAGGAATAACAAGCATTTTGATATGATTGACTTTCCGTGGTTTTCCTCCTTTGGGAGTTTCATCATCTTTTACTGGTGTGCTTTCTGCCATAACCAGAACCTTGCTTTTGCGTTGGCTGCCCCGACCTCGTTTCAATGGTTTTTTCTTTTCTTCTTCGGGGATTTCTGTTGTAAAAAAGCCTTCGTCTAACTCTATAATGCCGGATAATTCATATTGTCCATCGCGCTTCCCCATAACTGAGCGCAACTTATGCAACAACAGCCAAATGGGCTCATAACGCTTGTGACCTAATTGACGTTGAAGTTCCGAGGCCGAAAAACTTTTCTTGGTGCTGGTCAGCAAATGAATAGCAATAAACCAATAGCGAAAGGATAGATTGGAACCGTGCATAACTGTATTACTGCGTAAACTTTGACGACAACCACATTTCTTACACTCATAACTTTCTTTATCCTTTTTCCAATAATGCTCTGTACTTTTACATTTAGGGCATACTACGCCTTGTTTGTCGCGAATAGATTTCCATTTTGCGCGACAACTTGACTCATCGGGATATTCCTCTACGAAATTCAATAAATTCATAATCTCCTGGATTTATAGACAAAGATAATCATTTTAGGCAAAATTACGGATAATCATA
>QMCD01000029.1_pt1 | contig 101928 bp, 86 predicted proteins | sample 1821841 | NCBI WGS metagenome assembly QMCD01 (sample SAMN01991225, study PRJNA193472) | Termite gut metagenome, whole genome shotgun sequencing project. | isolation source: worker | host: Macrotermes natalensis
CAGAGCGGGCGAGGCGGGCGGCGGCAAGGTTCAAGGCATAGGGGTCGGGCGAGGAGCCTTGCGTGGGCTGGGAGCCGGAGTTGGGTTGGGGGCCTTGCTCGGGGTGGCCGGCCAGAGAGATGGCGTTCAGGTTGAAGCTGTCGGTGGAGATGATGTCGGCACCGGCCTCGAGGTACATCTCGTGGATCTGAGCAGTGGAGAATCCCCGCTGCTGCATTGTTCCTGTGGCGCCGTCGAGAACCAGAACCCGCTGGCCGAGAAGAGTGCGGATGTCGCTCATCGTACGATCCTCACTTCAAAGAGTTTGTCCCAACGTTTACCGGTAACCCAGATGCGCCCGGTGGAGGGGTCGTGGGCGATGCCGTTCATAAAGTCGGTCGAGGGAGTGATTACGAGCTGGGCGATCAGGCCCGAAAGGTCGATCAGGGCCTCGACGCGACCGTCCGAAGGGTCGATCACGGCGATCTCGTTCGTAAGGTAGATGTTGGCCCAAAGGCGGCCGTCGATCCACTCCATCTCGTTGATGTTACGCAGAAGCTCGCCCTCGTGGCGAACCTGAAAAGTGCGTGTAGGGCGGAAAGTGGCGGGGTCGAGGACAGAAACATTGGCGCTACCGTCGCTCATATAGAGAGAAGTACCGTCAGTAGCGAGGCCCCAACCGTCGCCGCGGTAAGTGAACTGGCCGGTGAGCTCCAAAGTGGCGGGATCCCAGACGAAGGCGCGGTTCTCCATCCAGGTAAGCTGGAAGATGCGGTCGCCGAGAAGAGCAGCACCCTCCCCGAAGAACTCATTGGGCAAGCGGGTCTGGGCCTCGACGGAGCCGGTTTCAAGGTCGACGCGGCGAATAGCGGAGCGGCCGTACTCGCCGGTACTCTCCCAAAGGGAGCCGTCGTACCAGAAAAGGCCCTGAGTGTAAGCCTCGGTGTCGTGAGGATAGGAGGCAACGAGAGAGTAACCCCAACGGGCGACGGCCTGAGGCTCAGAGCGCTGGCCGCCGCGGGCAGAATGACCACCGCAAGCAGCAAGCGAAACAACGCAAAGAAGCGAAACAAGAACGCAAGTTTTCATAGCCACAAAGGTACGAAAGTCTCGCGGATTTTGTATAACTTTGGCCTCACTTATGGACACTACTAACATTCGCAACAAGTTCAAGGAACTGTATGGAGCAGCCGGGGAGCTATACACCTCGCCCGGAAGAATCAATCTGATAGGCGAGCACACCGACTACAACGGAGGTTTCGTGCTACCGGGAGCAATCGACAAAGCAATGTATTGTGAGATCAAGCCGAACGGATCGGATCGTGTGAGAGCGTATGCGCTCGATCTGGGAGAGAGCGCCGAGTTCGGGCTCGAAGAAGCAGACAAGCCGACCCAGCAGTGGGCCTGCTACATCTTCGGGGTGTGCAGGGAGATGGCTAAGAGAGGAAAACCGGTGAAGGGTTTCGACACGGTCTTCGCGGGAGATGTACCGCTGGGAGCAGGAATGTCGTCATCGGCAGCCTTGGAGAGCTGTTTCGGGTATGCGCTGAACGAGATCTACGGGTTGGGATTCGAACGTTTCGAGATAGCACTGATTGGGCAGGCAACGGAGCACAACTATGTAGGAGTGATGTGTGGAATTATGGACCAGTTCGCATCGTGCTGCGGAAGGGAAGGAAACCTGATGAAGCTCGACTGCCGCTCACTGGAGTATGAGTATGTACCGTTCGATCCGAAGGGATACAGACTGGTGCTACTAAACACGATGGTGACGCACAATCTGGCCGGAGGAGAGTACAACAAGCGTCGCCAAAGCTGTGAAAGGGTAGTGGCCGAAATTGCGAAGAACCATCCGGAAGTGAAGCTTTTGCGCGATGCGAATATGCATATGCTGGAAGAAGTGCACGGGAAGGTCGACGAGGTGGACTATGTGAGGGCGGAGTTTGTGGTGGAAGAGATACAGAGGTTGCTGGATGCAACGGTGGCGTTGGAGAAGGGAGACTATGAGAAGGTGGGAGCGCTGATGTACGGCACGCACGAGGGGCTGAGCAAGAAGTACCAAGTGAGCTGTCCGGAACTCGACTATCTGAACGAGCAGGCAAGGGAGTGCGGAGTGAGCGGGTCGAGGGTGATGGGAGGCGGCTTCGGAGGCTGCACAATCAACCTGGTGAAGGACGGGCTTTATGACGCGTTCGTGGCCACAGCAGTGGCAAACTACAAGGCCAAGTTCGGAATCGACGCAAAGGTCTACGACGTGGTAATTCGAGACGGAGCGAGGAAACTAAATTAGTCCAAATTTGAAAACGATCGTTTCGCGGTAGGTCTGTCCGGGGTCGAGACGCGGCGAGGGAAAGTCGGGCTGGTTGGGAGCGTCGGGAAAGTTTTGGCACTCGAGAGCCACCCCGTCGCGATCGGCATATGGGCGGCCACTCTTGGACAAAGGGTTGCCGTCGAGCCAGTTACCAGTGTAAAGTTGGATGCCCGGCTGGGTGGTGAGGATCGTAAGGGTGCGCCCGGAGGTCGGATCGCTCAGCCGGGCAGCCTCGTTCAAGAAGCTGGGGCGGTAGCCGTCCAGAGGGAAGCAATGGTCGTAACCCTTGCCGATGATGAGCTGTTCGAACGGGGCGTCGATGTCGCGTCCGAGAGGTTTGGGCTGGCGAAAATCCATCGGCGTGCCAGCGACCGGAGCGCGTTCTCCGGTGGGGATCTGGGTTGAATCGGAGGGCAGGTAAGTGGAGGCGTTCAGGCGGAGGGTCTGACCGAGGACGCTACCCGAGTTCTCGCCCGCGAGGTTGAAGTAGGCGTGGTTCGTCAGGTTGATGACGGTGGGTGCCTCGGAGCGGGCGGAGAGGGTGATGGTGAGTTCGTTTTGCTCGCTCCATTCGTATATGGCCTCGACGTGCAGCGCGCCGGGGTAGCCTTGGTCGCCGTCGGGACTGAAGAGCGAAAATACAATGCGGTCGGGGCCCTCCTGACGGCTGTCCCACAAGCGGTTGGCGAATCCTTCCACGCCGCCGTGAAGAGCGTTCGGGCCGTTGTTTTGGGCCAAGCGGTACTCCGTGCCGTCGAGGGTGAAGCGCCCGAGGGCTATACGGTTGGCGTAACGACCGACCGTCTTACCGCAAGCAGCCCCGTCGCCGTAATAACTCGTCAACTCCTTGTAACCCAACGCAACGTCGGCCAAGCGGCCGCTACGGTCGGGAACACAAACCGAAACCAGTGCCGCGCCGACATTGGTCACGCCGACGCTCGCGCCCGAAGAGTTGCGCAGGGTGTGGATAACTTCTTTCGCTTTCTCCATAATGGGGGCAAAGTTAGGAAAAAATATTATCTTTGGGCTCTGAAAAACAATCACGAGGATGCTTACACTAAAACAAATAAGAGGCGAGAGAGAACGGGTGGTGGAGAGGCTGGCGGTGAAGGGATTCGATGCCGCACCGATCATCGACCGGATAGAAGCGCTGGATGATCGACGAAAAGAGACCAAAACCGAATTGGATAATCTGTTGGCTGAGCAAAACCAACTGGCAAAGTCCATCGGCCAACTAATCGCTCAGGGCAAAAAGGAAGATGCGGAGAGCACAAAGGCGCAGGTGGCGATACTCAAAGAACGTTCGCGAGAGCTGGAAGATATTTTGAAAAAAGCAGCCACCGAACTCGAAGCAGAAATCGTGAAGCTGCCCAACCTGCCCTCGGAGCTTGTACCGGCCGGGCGGACGGCGGAGGATAATGTGGTGGTGAAGCTGAGGGAAGATTTTCCGGCGCTACCGGACGAGGGTGCCTTGCCGCACTGGGAACTGGCCGCAAAGTATGGGATCATAGACTTCGAACTGGGTGTGAAGCTGACAGGAGCCGGCTTTCCGGTCTACAAGGGCCAGGGAGCGGCTTTGCAGAGGGCACTGATAGCGTTCTTTGTGGAGAGGAACGTCGCCGCGGGGTACACCGAGATCCAGCCGCCGATTATGGTGAACGAAGCATCGGCATTCGGGACGGGGCAACTACCGGACAAGGAGGGACAGATGTATACCGCAACGGCGGACGGATTATATCTGGTACCGACGGCGGAAGTGCCGCTTACGAATATCTATCGCGATGTGATACTGGCCGAGAGTGATTTTCCGGTCTGCATAACAGCATACACGCCCTGTTTCAGGCGCGAGGCGGGAAGCTATGGGAAGGATGTGAGGGGCTTGAACAGGCTGCATCAATTCGACAAGGTGGAGATCGTGAGGTTGGAACGACCCCAGGACTCTTATGCGGCCTTGGATGGGATGGTGGCACACGTGGAGAGTCTGATCACGGCGCTCGGGCTACCGTATCGGATCCTACGGCTGTGTGGCGGTGATATAAGTTTTACATCGGCGCTGACGTACGATTTCGAGGTCTATTCGGCGGCGCAGGGGCGCTGGCTGGAGGTGTCGAGCGTGTCGAATTTCGAGGCGTTCCAGAGCAACAGGCTGAAGCTGAGGTACCGTGATGCAGAAGGGAAGATGCAACTGGCGCACACGCTGAACGGGTCGTCGCTGGCACTACCGAGGATTGTGGCCGCGCTGCTGGAAAACTATCAGACGCCGGACGGAATTATTGTGCCCGAAGCACTGAGGCCTTACACGAGGTTTGAAATTATAAAATAATAGCTATATTTGCACTTTAAATTTTTAGAAAAACCTATGGCATACAAAATTGATCCTTCGCTGTGTACCGCGTGTGGTACCTGCATCGACGAATGTCCCGTTGAAGCTATCTCGGCGGGCGATGTGTACACTATCGACGCCTCGGCCTGCATCGACTGCGGAGCCTGTGCGGGCGTCTGTCCGGCAGAAGCTATCGCGGCCGAATAATCGCGCCGGGGGGCATTGAGCAATCAATGCGGAAACCTCGTTTGAAATCAAAAAAGTGCCGGTTTGGCACTTTTTTTGTGGCCTCCGGGGGTGAAACTACTAACGAATTTTGTGAAATGAAAACATCCAGATCAGACAAAGAACAGGCCAAGGTCCTGCGGGTAGTGCAGAGCGGAAACGAAGATCACAAATAACTATTGGCAAAACACGCGAAACACGACGATGACGTAAAACGAGAGGCACGCAAAGCGCTATGGCTGAGTTGTGTTTCGTTGGGAATAGGGGTGGTATCACTTGTTGTGGCTACAGTTTCGTTGTTCAAGGTGGTGTCGCTCCCCGAGGAGAAGATTGTTTATGTCGGAATGACGCCCTTCCATGTCAACGACAAAAATGATCTGGCCGACAGGTATAGGTGGGATCTAAGGCCAATAAACAGTAAATTATACGAGAGAACGCAATGGTTCACAGGGGAAAGGTTCAAGATGGATGTTGCCATTTCGGATAGCTACGACGACGTTATCAGTAGTCTTAGTAGTAACGGGGATATCCAAATGGCATTTGTTTCTCAGTATCTGTTTCACCAACACAAAGCAGATACACTGATACAACACATTGGATTCAAAATCGAAGACGGTAAAGATTCGTATAACTCGATGATAATCTGGAAAAAGGGCAGCAGAAAGATGGGTAGCGATACCTTGGCAGACATAAAGAACTACTTGAAGGACCCTCGCTCGACAATAATATTAGGCCCCGACGCATCGGTCTCCTCACATATACTTCCCGAAATATTCCTGCAACCCGACTCAAAAAGAGTCAAACAAATGGGCAGAACAAAAATGCTCGACCGGATAAGGAATAGCAGAGGGTCCGAAATAGTGCTCGGTGCGCTGAGCGACGAGGATTTCGACAGACTGGATAATATGGAGAAGGCGATGTTCGATACGTATGTAATTCCCCATAAGATTCCGTACGACGCTGTGTTTGTCAACAAGTTTTGGTGGGAGAGTCTCGATCCTTGTGAACAAGAAACGATATTGGGAAGTATGAGGTATTGTTCAAGGGATAGTCAGGGCATTAGATTGGTAGACAGTACGCTGAAGAAAAAATACTGTGAGATGTGCATAGAGTCCGACAAATTCGGAAAGTTTTTAAATGACAACGGAGCCCTGTGATTAAAGAAGACATTCTCGATAAGGCGAGGCGGAGGGAGGACTTGACAGAGCGGGAGGCACTCTTTCTGTGGGAGAGAGTGCCTCTGTGTGATTTGGCGGGAGCAGCGGATGATGTGAGGCGAGAGGTGATGGCCGAGGCAGCAGGTGCGGGGTATGCCGGGGGGCCGGGAGTGGTGACGTGGCAGATCGACAGGAATGTGAACATCACAAATGTCTGTGTGTCAGGCTGCAAGTTCTGTAATTTTCACTGTCGACCGGCGGAAAAGGAGCGCGCGTCGGTGTTGGCGCTGGAGGAGTATGTACCGCGAATCGAAGAGGCACTGGCGCTCGGGGCTGACCAACTATTGCTGCAAGGAGGGCTGCATCCGGGGCTCGGGATAGAGTTCTATGAAGAGCTGTTTGGGGAGCTGAAGCGGCTCTATCCCGGGCTGAGGCTGCACGCGCTGGGGCCGCCGGAAGTGGCTCATATTGCGCGACTTAGCGGATTGGGAGTGCGGGAAGTGTTGGAACGGCTGGTGGCTGCGGGGCTGGATTCGCTGCCCGGAGCGGGAGCAGAAATTCTGGTCGATGAAGTGAGGCGGGCGATCTCGCCGGGCAAACCGACTGTGGTTCAATGGCTCGAAGTGATGGCGGAGGCGCACAGGATGAATCTGCCGACCTCGGCCACGATGATGTATGGCCACGTGGAGACGCCAAGACATATTGTGCAGCACCTCATCAAGTTACGTGATCTGCAAGCCGCCCGACCAGAGGGAACGCACGGCTTTGTGGCATTCATTCCGTGGGTGTTTCGGAGCGACGGCACGGCACTGGAGAGAGAGGGAGTGGCGCCGGATTTCAAGCCTGTGGTGTCGCGGTTTTCGCCGCTGGAATATCTGCGGGTGATTGCGCTGAGTAGGCTGGTACTCAACAATGTACGAAACATTCAGGCATCGTGGCTGACGGTCGGGGTGCAGGTAGCGCAGATGGCGCTACACAGCGGAGCTAACGATCTGGGTTCCATTATGATAGAAGAAAACGTGGTCTCGGCGGCCGGAGCGCGAAACCAATTCGATGCCGAGGGAATACAAGCAGCAATCAGGGGAGCGGGGTTTGAGCCGCAGCTACGCGACCAACTCTACAAACTGAGGTGACAACAGCGATTATTCGGCCTTAATACCGGTAGTGCTCAGGCTTATAGGGCCCGGTCTTGGGGACGCCGATGTAAGCAGCTTGAGCGTCGGTGAGTTCTGTGAGGCGGATACCGAGCGAGTCGAGGTGAAGCCGGGCAACTTCCTCGTCGAGAGCCTTCGGAAGGCGGTAGACGTCGACGGGAAGGGACTTTTGCCAAAGTTCGATCTGAGCAAGGGTCTGGTTAGTAAACGAATTCGACATAACGAACGACGGGTGGCCGGTAGCGCAACCGAGATTGACGAGGCGACCCTCGGCCAGCACGAAGATAGAGTGGCCGGAGCCTGAGGAACCGTCTGGCCCGGATCCGGAGAAAGTAAAGCGGTCGACCTGAGGTTTTATGTTTAGTTTGGTGACGTCGGGTGCGCTTTCGAGGCGCTCCATTTGGATTTCGTTGTCGAAGTGGCCGATGTTGCAGACGATAGCCTGGTCGCGCATCGAGCGCATATGTTCCAGAGTGATGATGTCGCGGTTGCCGGTCGTGGTGACCCAGATGTTGCCGATAGCCAGAACGTCCTCCACCCGCTTCACCTCGAAGCCCTCCATCGCTGCCTGAAGAGCGCAAACGGGGTCGATCTCGGTGACGATAACGCGGGCGCCGTAAGACTTCATAGAGCGGGCGCAACCCTTACCAACGTCGCCATAACCGCACACAACCACCACTTTACCGGCAATCATAACGTCCGTGGCGCGCTTGATGCCGTCGGCCAACGACTCGCGGCAACCATACAGATTGTCGAACTTACTCTTGGTGACGGAGTCGTTCACGTTGATGGCCGGAAAGAGCAACTCGCCGCGCTCCTTCATCTGGTAGAGGCGGTGGACGCCGGTAGTGGTCTCCTCTGAGACGCCGCGAAGCTCTGCAACCGTGTCGTGCCACTTGTGAGGCTCCTTGGCCAGCAGACCCCGAAGCGTATCGAGGATCACTTTATGCTCGTGGCTCTCGGGGGTGACGTCGAGAGTAGATGGGTCGTTTTCCGCCGCCCAACCTTTGTGGATCAACAGAGTAGCGTCGCCACCGTCGTCAACGATCAGGTTCGGGCCCTTGCCGTCCGGGAAAGAAAGCGCCTGAGCAGTACACCACCAATAATCCTCCAACGACTCGCCCTTCCAAGCGAAGACGGGAATACCGGCAGCAGCGATGGCGGCGGCGGCGTGGTCCTGGGTGGAGAAGATATTACAACTACACCAACGAACCTCGGCCCCGAGCTCGACCAGAGTCTCGATCAGGACGGCTGTCTGGACAGTCATATGGAGCGAACCCATAATGCGGGCGCCAGCCAGAGGTTTCGAGGAACCGTATTTCTTGCGCAGGGCCATCAGGCCGGGCATTTCGTGCTGGGCGATGTCGATCTCCTTACGGCCCCAATCGGCCAGAGAGATGTCGGCTACCTTATAATAGTCGTGCTTTACGGACTTCGAGTGCATACTGTACTGCGTATTTGTCTTTTTGAATTTGGCGGCGAAGCTCCCGGGAAGAAGGAAATTTACGCTCGGGGCGGATGTGATCCCACAAGTCGAGCTCGATGAACTGGTCGTACAAGTCGCCATCGAAGTCGAACAGGTTGAGCTCCAAAACGCGGCAAGTGTCCGAAACGTAAGGCTTCTTACTAAGGTAGCCCATCGCGTCGTAACGCTTGTTTTGGTAAATGACCTGAGCGGCGTAGACCCCGCCGGGAAGATCTATAACAGGGTCCATCACAATGTTGGCAGTCGGGTAGCCCAACTTACGACCTATCTGCTGGCCGCGAACGACCGTACCGTGGAATCTCATCTCGGGAAACGTGCTATGGGGGTTTGTCCGCCGCGGGTGAGAGTACCCTCGGCGACTAATATCTCGGCATCGGCTGGAAGAAACAGATCCATCCGGGAACCGAACTTGATGAACCCGCAAGGGGTATTTTGAATGACCGAGGAACCGGCGCGAGCGTAAGAAACGATGCGGCGGGCGACGAAGCCGGCAATCTGGCGAAAGACAACAGTACCTCGAGGAGAAGCTACGGCCCAAGTCGTGTGTTCGTTCTTCTCGGAAGCCTTGGGATGCCACGCGACGTGGAAGTGGCCGTTGTGGTGGCGGAAATATGTAACCCGACCACCGACGGGAAACAAGTTCTGGTGGACGTTAGTGATCGACATAAAGATTGAAATCTGGATACGGCCCTCGCCGGTGACCTCGCTCTCGGTGGTGGGCTTGACGATCACAACCCTACCGTCGCAAGGAGAGAAAACAACGCTGTCGTCGGCAAGAAGAGGCCGGATGGGAATGCGGAAGAACCAGACGATGAAGCCCCAAGTGACGAAGGCGGCGACACCCCAGAAGGCAGCGATAATGGTGATGGCCCGAGGGCAGGCGGCCAACAATTCGAAGCCGACGAGGCGGCAGGTGAGCAACATAAACCCTACGGCCAAAAGGACGCAAACAACCCCCGCAACGGGAACAACACCGCGAGCCTCGCGACTTATGGAAAAACGCTCGATCATCTAAGGAACAGGGTCAAAAACAGATAAGCATAAGGAGCCGCGCCCAACATAGCATCGAACCGGTCGAGAACTCCACCGTGCCCGGGAAGAAGGCGACCAGAGTCCTTAACCCCGGCAACACGTTTAAAGAAACTCTCAGCCAAGTCGCCGGCAACAGCCCCGATAGCTATGAACAAACCGCCGACGCTCCAGGCAATCCACTGGCCGTCGAACAGAAAATAACCGGCCGCCCCAGCGACTACGACAGCCCCGACGACACCACCGATGAGGCCCTCCCAAGATTTGTGAGGCGACAGGCGGGGCCATATTTTGTGGCGTCCGAGGGCGACACCGACAAGGTAGGCGAAGATGTCGTTAGCCCAAACGGTGAGGATGAAGGCGAATGCGAACAGGCGAGGGAAGCTGGCCATAAGGCTCAGTGTGATGATGATGTAGGCAGTCCCGCACAGGCGCGAGGCCAGAGCGAGTCGGGGCAGGCGGAAAAACTCCCAAACGCAACCGACAGCGACAAGCCCAAGCAAGCCGAGGTAACTGGCCTCGCACCACAGCACAGCCCCGAGAACAATCGCCGCGAGAACCACTCCTGTAGCCGCCCGAACCCAAAAGTTATGTCTCGTCTCCTCCACAGGATTACGCCTCCTTTCGCATATTTTTACCGAAAATATCTTCGAGGTCTTCTGCGAAAACAGTTTCGCGTTCCAGAAGTCGTTCGGCAAGGGTAGTCAAGCCCTCCTTATGGTCGGTGATGACGCGGCGGGCAGCCTCCTCGGCGAGGCCTAACAGGCGTTTGGTCTCCGAGTCGATGTCCTGAGCGGTCTTCTCGCTGAAAGGCTTAGTGAATGAGACGTCCGCCGCGCCCGAATCGAAGTAACTCATATTACCAATCTTCTCACTCATACCGAAGTAAGCGACCATCGCGTAAGCCATCTTAGTGGCGCGTTCGAGGTCGTTCAGGGCGCCGGTCTCGGAAGTACCGAAGAAAACCTCCTCAGCAACGCGACCACCGAGCAGAGAAGAGATCTTGTCCATAAACTGTTCGCGGGTGGTGTTGTGACGCTCGTCGGGCAGGTACCACGAAGCACCGAGGGCCCGGCCGCGAGGAATGATCGTAACCTTTATAAGAGGGTCGGCGTGCCGCAGGAACCAACTGACGGTTGCGTGCCCAGCCTCGTGGAAAGCAGTCAGGCGGCGCTCCTCGGCGCTCATAACCAGCGAGCGGCGCTCCAACCCACCGACGATACGGTCGATCGCAGCGAGAAAATCCTCTTTATCCACAGCCGATTTACCGCCGCGAGCTGCGATCAGAGCAGCCTCGTTACAAACGTTAGCGATGTCGGCCCCGGAAAAGCCGGGAGTCTGGCGAGCAAGAAACTCGCGGTCCAATCCGTCGGCCAATTTAAGAGGCTTGAGGTGGACTTCGAAGATCTGCTCACGCTCTTTGAGCTCGGGAAGGCCGATCTCGATCTGGCGGTCGAAACGACCCGGGCGCATAAGAGCCTTATCGAGAATGTCGGCGCGGTTAGTAGCTGCAAGAAGGATAACCCCGGCGTTGGTACCAAAGCCGTCCATCTCGGTGAGCAACTGGTTAAGGGTGTTTTCGCGCTCGTCGTTACTACTCATACCGCCCTGGCGACCGCGGGCACGGCCGATGGCGTCGATCTCGTCGATGAACAGGATGCAAGGAGCCTTCTCCTTAGCCTGCCGGAACAAGTCGCGCACCCGGGAAGCGCCGACCCCGACGAACATCTCGACGAAGTCCGACCCACTGATCGAAAGGAAAGGAACCTCGGCCTCGCCGGCAACAGCCTTAGCCAGAAGAGTCTTACCAGTCCCCGGAGGCCCGACGAGCAGTGCCCCCTTTGGGATCTTACCGCCGAGCTCCTTATATTTGTCGGGCTTCTTGAGGAAGTCTACGATCTCCATTATCTCGACCTTAGCCTCCTCCAACCCGGCCACGTCCTTGAACGTGATCTTGGTCTGTTTCTCCTTGTCGAACACCTGGGCCTTAGCACGACCGACGCCCATCATACCGCCGCCCAGGCCACCACCACCGCCCATCGCGCCAGACATACCGCGCATCATAAAGAACCAGAAGCCGATCAAAACCAGCCACGGAAGAAAGTTCAACAACATAGTGCCGATGCCGTTCTTGTCGTTACGAAAGTCGAGCGGAACGTCCTGCGAGAACTCGGCATTAGCCGCGGCGACCTGCTCGGCGAACAGGTCAACGGAGCCGATGGTGAAGCGAAACTGGGCCCCGTTACCGGCAGCGGGAATGTTACGGAAACGCTCCTGGGTTTTATACTTTTCGGTAGCCTCGTTGGAGAGGAATACCTCGGCCGTTTCGTGGTTAACCACGACGATCTTGGTCACGCTACCGGCGGCGAGCATATCCGTACGAACGGTTTTCCAATCGCTCTCGGCGGGTCCGGAACGGTCGCCGGTGAAGGTCCAAACGAGCAGGATACCCAAAATCAATAACCAACCCCACAAAAAGGGGCTCGGTCTACCGGGCTGGGCGGGCGGTTTGGGAAGCGAGGGTTTGGGAGTGTTATTGCTCACTTTCGTAATGTGTTACGGGCGCGTCGGCCCAGAGTTCCTCCAATTTGTAGAAGCTGCGCATCTCGGTAGTGAAGATATGCACCACAACGTCGAAGTAGTCCATAGCAATCCACAAGGCGTTAGCAGCCCCGTCGACCCGCCAGACGCGCTGGTGCAATTTCTTTTCGACCTCCTCCTCGATACCGGCGGCAATGGCTGCTACTTGGGTGGTCGAGTCGGCGTTACAAATCACGAACCAAGAGCACAGAGCCCCGTCCGTGGCGGTCATATCGAGAGAAACAATGTTCTTACCTTTCTTATCCTGAATAGCTTCGATGATCGTTGTGAGTAGTTCCATCCCGCAAAGTTACGAATTTTTTTGGGATTCCAGAATGGCGTCCCGAAGAGCCGAAATTATAGAGTGTTTGACGTAGGTGCGACGAACCGCCAGAGCGATCTTACGAGAAGTAGCCCCCTTGGCCAAAGGCTTGAGCTGCTCGCGACGCTCGGCGGGAACGAAAGCGGTAGCCATCTCGGGAAGAATGGTCATACAATTTGTGCAATCGACGATGTGCATAATGGTCTCCAACGAGCCGCAATCGAAATTATAACGCCCCTTGACGGCACGCTTACCGGCGCAGAGCTCCAACACCTGGTCGCGAAGGCAATGACCCTGGGTGAGAAGGATCAGGTAGCGAAGGTCGATGTCCTCGATGCGGATGTTGGTGCGGTCGACAAGCTCGCTCGAAGGAGAGACGTAAGCGTGGAACCGGTCGCTGAACAGTTCGTATTCCATTATACCATCGGGAGTAGTGCCGCTCGAAACCAAAGCCGCGTCGAGAGAGTCGCGCCCGAGAGCCTCGCAGATAGGAACAGTATCCATCTCGAAGATCTCCAACTCTACGCGGGGATATTTGGCGATGAAGCCTGGAATGAAGCGGTGGATAAGGTAGGGCCCGATGGTGGGAATAACTCCGAGGCGAAGAGTACCGGAGATCTCACCTTTCAATTCATTGACAGACTCTTTGACGTAATTGTAAGACCGGATAGCCTCGCGAGCGTTATTCAAAACAACCTCGCCAGCCTCGGTAGGAATGACGGGTTTCTTGGTACGATCCAAAAGGATCACGCCCAGCTCCTCCTCCAGAGCCTTGATCTGCATCGACAACGACGGCTGGGTGACGAAGCACTGGCCGGCCGCAAGAGAAAAACTACCGCAATTAGCAACCGCAAGCAGGTATTCCAATTGAATTATGGTCATAACGGTATAGGTATCTTTTTAACTATTGATGCATAAAAAACTATGAAACACACAGCCACCGCTATCATAACGATAAAATAAGACAGCGCCAAAAGCAGTATCTTGAAAATGGTGGGCACGATGCGCGAACCGAAAACTCTGTGCAAACCGGCAACAGTGTAGGTCATCGGAATGATGAACACAAACCATAGCGAATGGTCGAACGACGGGAAAACCTTTTTGATCAAAAGCCACAACGAAAACAACAAAAACAAAAATGCGTGAAAATGGAGCGCAAAAATCAGATAATCAGCGTAATAATAATTCCGATTATAGAAAAATATCCGAACAAGCAGCGCAAAGAATGGCACCAAAATAAGCACCAGATAGGGTGCCCAGGAGTAGAGTGTCTCGAGGATCTCATCTTGGTCGAGCGAGGGACCATATTGTGCTGACTCCCCGAACCCGAGCTCGAATACTCCCACGTTCGAATCTTTGTCCGACTCTTCTACCTGATCCACAGCCACAGTTTCGGTCTCAGTCTCTATTTTGGGCGGAATATCCACACCCACCAGCAACGCGAAAAAGATGATGGTGAGAAACCAAAACAACTTGCTCGGGTGGACATATCGCGCTATCCGACCATCGAGATACTCTCTTGTCAACTTACCCGGAAAAGCAACGAGAGAAACGAGCGATCTCCACACCTTGTTATCCCACGCAAACACCACATCGAACGAGTTGTATACTATGTCGCTCACGCGACGACCCGTCCCCGCAAACAAATCCTGCCCGCAAATATGACAATAACGGCCGACCAAAACGGTGCCACAGTTACGACAAGTACACTTTACAGGAAGATTTTTCCTATTCACAACCGCAAAGATATAAATCTTATTTATATTTTCCTTTCCACAGTTGTGAGATACGCTCCGCGAAGCGTGCCTCGGTGGGGTTGTCCGTATTGGGTTCGTAGAAGCGGGTACCCTCCAGGCCCTCGGGCATAAACTCAAGGTCGGCGAACCCGCCCTCGAAGTCGTGGGCGTATTTATATCCTTTATGGTAGTCCAGATCCTTCATCAGTTTGGTGGGGGCGTTGCGAATGTGGAGCGGAACGGGGCGGTTGGTGGTGTCGCCATTGACGAAGCCCATCGCTTTTTCGATAGCAAGGTAGCTCGCGTTACTCTTGGGAGAGTTGGCAAGGTAGACCGTGGCCTCGGAGAGGACGATCCGTGCCTCTGGCATACCGATCTTATGAACTATGTCGAAGCACGCATTGGCCATCAACAGTGCGTTGGGATTGGCCAAACCGATATCCTCGGCGGCGAGAATGGCGAGGCGGCGGGCGATGAAGCGAGGCTCCTCACCACCGGCCAACATACGGGCGAGGTAGTAGACAGCCGCGTTGGGGTCGCTACCGCGGACGGATTTGATGAAAGCCGAGATGACGTCGTAGTGCTGCTCGCCGTTCTTGTCGTACAGGGCGATGTTCTGCTGGAGGGCGTCGGTGACGGTCTCGTCGGAGATTGTGATGCGGCCGTCGGTCGAAGCAGCGAGGATGTCGAGAATGTTGAGGAGTTTGCGAGCGTCACCGCCGGAGAAGCGGAACAGTGCCTCGGTTTCGATCACCTCCACGCCCCGTTCGCGAAGTTCCTCGTCGGTACCGATGGCGCGATCGAGAAGGATCTGCAAGTCCCCGTCGTCCATCGGTTTGAGAACGTAGACCTGACAGCGAGACAACAGAGGAGAGATAACCTCGAACGAGGGGTTCTCGGTCGTGGCGCCTATGAGAGTGATCACACCCTGTTCGACAGCGCCGAGCAGAGAATCCTGTTGCGATTTGTTGAAGCGATGGATTTCGTCGATGAACAGGAAAGGCGAGGGAGTGTTGAAGAACTGCTGCTTACGGGCACTCTCGATAGCCTCACGAACGTCCTTAACCCCGGCGGCAACGGCCGAAAGAGTGTAAAACGGGCGCTTGAGGGTGTTGGCAACCAGCCGAGCGAGGGTGGTTTTACCGACCCCCGGCGGGCCCCAAAGGATGAACGAGGGAACGTTACCGGTCTCCATAAAGCGCCGGAACACCCCGTTCTTACCCACAAGGTGCTCCTGCCCGATATATTCGTCGAGCGTGGTGGGTCGAAGGCGTTCAGCCAGAGGGCGGTTATTCATAGAGGTGCAAAGTTATAAAAAATTCTTATATCTTTGCGCCAATGAACCCCGGATTAATAGTATCACTGACATCCTTCCCGGCAGCCTTAGGCTGTGCTGCACAAGCGATAAGGTCGATACTCGAAGGAACGGTACTTCCCGACAAAATACTCCTCTACCTCACCGCATCGCAGTTTCCCGATCGTGTGCTACCGGACGAGATAGAGGCAATCGAGGCCAACGAGCCGCGTTTCGAGGTGCGGTTCTGGGAAGAAAACATACGCTCATACACCAAACTCGTACCTGCGCTGCACGACTTCCCGGAAGATATCATCATCACCATCGACGACGATGTGCGCTACGACCGGCGGCTGGTCGAAATGCTAATGAAGGTGCACGGGAAATATCCCGATGCCATCGTGGGACACAGGGTCAGGCGAATCGAATTCGACAGGGAAGGCAATCTGAAACCGTACGGCAAGTGGAAGCGGTACAAAAAAGAGCGATATGTGTTACGTTCGCTCAAGCCGAATTATCGGAACTTGGCAACCGGTGTGGGAGGAGTGCTATATCCACCGCACAGCCTCGATCCTGAGATGCTTGTTCCGGAACTGTTTATGAAACTCGCCCCGACGGTCGACGATATCTGGTTGTGGGCGTCAGCCGTGTCCCGCGGAACGAAAACAGCACCCGTGCCATTCGGAGCGTGGGAACAGGACGATATGGGAAAACCCGAAGATATAACCCTGATCAAGATAAATAATCGGTCGGGCGTAGATGTGAACCGGAATGTGACCGCCGCGATTCTCGACAAATATCCTGCGATCGAACAGCGGGTGGAAAAGAAGAAAACCCGCCTCGGTGGGTATTGAGGCGGGTTCGTTGTCTTATGGTGCGGGGTCAGGCCAGCTTTTCGAGGCGCGAGACGGTTTTGGCGATCTCGGCGTCGGAAAGAGTGTAGTTCTTGAGAGCCCCGGAGAGATACTGCTCGTAGGCGTACAGGTCGATAACCCCGTGGCCGCTCAGGTTGAACACGATCGTGCGGTCTTCGCCGGCTTCGCGAGCTTTTTCAGCCTCGTCGATCGCTGCGCGGATAGCGTGGGTCGACTCGGGAGCGGGAATGATACCCTCCGTCTTGGCGAACAAAACACCCGCGGCCAAAGACTCTACTTGCTCGATGTCGACAGCCTCGAACAATCCATCTTTATAAAGCTGGCTGGCCGTGGTGCCGGCGCCGTGGTAACGAAGGCCGCCCGCGTGGATGTCGGCGGGGTGGAACTCGTGCCCCAGAGTGAACATCGGGATTAGAGGAGTGAACCCGGCAACGTCGCCGAAGTCGTACTCGAACTTTCCGCGAGTGAGTTTCGGACAACAGGTCGGCTCGGCAGCTATCAAGCGGGTCTTACGGCCCTTGGCGAGGTTCTCGCGCAGGAACGGGAAAGCGATACCGCCGAAGTTCGAACCGCCGCCGAAGCAACCGATCACAACGTCGGGGTAGTCGCCCGTCATCTCCATCTGGCGCAGTGTCTCCTCGCCGATGATGGTCTGGTGGAGGATCACGTGGTTCATCACGCTACCGAGGCAGTAACGAGCGTCGGGGTGGGTCATCACCATTTCGACAGCCTCCGAGATGGCGGTACCGAGCGAGCCGCCGTCATTGGGGTTTTCGGCGAGGATCTTACGACCGGCTTCGGTGGTGTCGCTGGGCGAGGGGAACACGTCGGCGCCCCAAGTGTTCATCATAGATTTACGGTAGGGCTTCTGCTCGTAACTGACCTTAACCATATAGACACGAAGGTCGAGCCCGAACATCTCCGCAGCCATAGACATAGCCGAACCCCACTGTCCGCCGCCGGTCTCGGTGGTCATACGGTTGAGGCCCTGAGCGGCGGCGTAGTAAGCCTGAGGAACGGCGCTATTGGGTTTGTGTGACCCGGCGGGGGAGACGCTCTCGTTCTTGAAGTAGATCTTGATGCCGGAAGGAAGGTCGAGGGCCTTTTCGAGTTCCGAAGCGCGAACCAACGGAGTACATCTCCAGATACGATATATGTCCTGCACGCGCTCGGGAATGTCGATAAAGCGCTCGGTGGACATCTCCTGATGGACCAGCTCCTCGACGAAGATGCGGTTCATCAACTCCTTGGTGACGGGCTGTTTGGTGCCCGGGTGGAGAAGGGGCAGAGGACGATTGGGCATATCGGCCACGATGTTGTACCATTGGCGGGGAAGCTCGTTGTCCGGAAGAAGAATTTTCTTTGTTTTCATAGTGCTTATGGTTTAAAGGTTAAAAAAATGCAATAAAAAAAGCCCGCTGTTTTCAGTAAACAACGGGCTATCCATATATAAATACAAACTTAGCGCATCATTGTTTACCAAACAACAATTGCCACCACCAAGACTGTATGTTCTGTACGTTCATCCGAGTGCAAAGATAAATACGTTTTGTTTAAAAACCAAGCTTTTTTGTTAAAAAAAATTTTATTATCTTTGTGAGTTCGATTATGCAACTGCTTTGGGCGATATTTTTTTGGACCACATTCGTGGGGAACTTGTCGCTGAGAGTAAGTGAGTTAGAGGTATGCTCGCCCCGTGTACCCGAGGGCTTCGACGGATACCGAATCGTACACATCTCGGACTTGCACACGAACTCCGACCACGCGGGGCGATATGAAAGGATGGTGAAGAGGGTCGGAAAGGCGAGGGCCGATCTGATTGTGAACACGGGCGACCTGGTGACGATATCGCACGAGGAGCTCAAGCCGGAGATGATCGAGATATACTCAGGACTGATGGCGCCGGACGGAGTGTGGAGCGTGTGGGGAAACCACGACTTGGGATTCTACATCCACGGGGCCGACTCGGTGGCGCTGACGGAGAATTTCGAGAGGATGAGGCAGAAGGTGGCACGGATGGGGTGGAGGACGCTGTCGGACGAAAGCGTATACATACGCCGAGGCAGGAGCGACGGGGGTAGCGATTCGATACTGCTGACCGGGCTCGACTTCCCGCACGACGGGATGCACCGGGGACACAATACGATGCTGGCGGGGGTCGATATCGATGCGGCGTTCGAAGGAGTGGAGGGGCGGCCGTTCAATGTCGTGATGGCGCACACGCCGCAAATGTGGCGCAGGGTGACCGAGCGGGGAAGGGGGGACGTAACGATGAGCGGACACACCCACGCGATGCAACTCAAGGCGCTGGGCTGGTCGCCGGCACAGTATCTGTATGAGCACTGGAGCGGACGCCACGAGGATGAAGAAAAAAATGTGCTCTACGTCAACGATGGCATAGGATATGTCGGTATCCCCCTGCGTGTGGGTGCCCGACCGGAAATAACGATCTACACACTGAAACGATGCGAATAATTATCTCTGCGGCAATCTCACTGGACGGCTATCTGGACAACAGCCGCGAAGGAGAACGCCTGATCCTCTCCTCGCCCGAGGACTGGAGAGCCGTACACTCGCTCAGGGCCGAGTGCGATGCAATTCTGGTGGGGGCCGAAACAGTCCGGCAGGACAATCCCGCGCTGGTGATACGTGACCCCAATCTGCGAAAGAAGCGTCTGGCCGAGGGACGTACGGCCGACATTATGAAAGTGGTGGTGAGCGGAAGCGGAAAGGTCGACCCGCAATCGAAATTCTTCACCGAAGGAGAAGGCCAAAAAGTTGTCTTCACAACGGGTGACGTCTCACCAAGGCTGTCGGAAGTAGCGACGGTGATTTCTCGCCCGGAACTAACGTCGGTGGGGATTATGGTAGAACTGAGACGGATGGGGGTGCGGACCGTGATGATCGAGGGAGGAAGCAAGACTCTGTCAATGTTCCTGCGGGAGAAAGACTGGGACGAGATGAGGCTCGCGATAGCTCCAATACTCGTGGCCGACCAAAGAGCCCCGAGGCTGGTGGCAGACGGACACTATCCGCCAATGTCGCTGGTGAAGACCGAAAAACTGGGCCAAACCTCAGTACTGCACTTCGTGAACAGGACGCAACACAGGGTCGACTGCAACTACCTGTCGCGCTCGGTGCACAACAGCCGGATGTGTGAGGCAGTGCCGGAACGATACAGCGTTGGGGCGGTGTTGGTGACAAGGGACGGTCGCGAATTCGACGGCTACACGGGCGAAACAGCGCCCGAAAACCACGCCGAAGAGGAAGCAATAGCAAAAGCATTGGCCGCAGGAGCCGACCTGCGGGGAGCATCCGTGTACAGCACCATAGAACCCTGTACGGAGCGGCGCTCAAAGCCCGAAACCTGTTCCGATCTGATCCTGCGCCACGGAATCGAGCGCGCGGTGTTCACCGTCCGCGAACCGACAAAACTCGCCAAGTGCAACGGCATAGACAAGCTGGCCGACGCTGGAGTCGAGGTGGTGGTGATCCCGGCGCTGACCAACGAAGTGCTGGAGATAAACGCCCACATTCTGGGGGGAGTCTGATAAGCAGAGAGATGACAGTCGAAAAGTTGTGGACACGGAGCTATGTGACGATCTGCATAGCCAACTTCCTGATGTGCTTCGCGTTTTATATGCTCGTGCCCACGCTGCCGTTCTATTTGGAGGAGATGTTCGGCGCGGGACGGACGACTATCGGGATAATTCTGTCGTGCTACACCGTGGCCGTGTTGTGCGTGAGGCCGTTCGCGGGCTGGATCGCCGACACGTTCCAGCGAAAAACACTCTACATTTTTGCGTATTTTCTTTTCATCTCATTCTTCGTGGGGTATCTTGTGGCCGGGACGCTGCTCGTGTTCGGGCTTTTGAGGGTGCTGCACGGTTTCGCGTTCGGAACGGTGACCACGACCGGCAACACCCTCGTGATCGACATTATGCCCTCTTCGCGACGAGGCGAAGGGCTGGGATACTACGGGGTGATGAACAACCTTGCGATGAGTATCGGGCCGATGATCGGACAGTTCATCTCCGCGTCGGGAAACTACGACACCATTTTCCTGTGCTCGCTCGCCTCGGGCGGACTGGGGCTGGCCTTTGCCGCGAGTGTGAAGGCGCCGCGGGTCGTGCCCAAGACGATGACGCGAGGGGTGTCGACGGACAGATTCATCCTGCGGGCGGGGCTTCCGGCCTGCGGGGCGATGATGCTGATGGCGGTGCCGTGGGGAATGACGATGACCTTCATCGCTATGCACGCCAAGGAGCTGGGGCTGGTTGCGAACACGGGATATTTTTTTACGGTGATGGCCGTGGGGCTGATCATCTCGCGCATCGGCAGCGGCAAACGCGTCGACCGGGGGCAGATCACGCAGGTGATATTTCAGGGGATGCTGGTGGTGTTCGTCGGAATCCTGTGCGAGGCTTTTCTGGCATTGGCGGCCGGGGCGAGTCTTTCGTGGGCCTACGCGGTCTACTTCGCAGCCGCGTTCTTCATCGGGTTCGGCTACGGGACGATGTTTCCCGCCACCAATACGCTGTTTGTCAACCTCGCTCCGAATGAACGGCGCGCAACAGCCAACGCAACATATCTGACCGGCTGGGACGTCGGCATCGGTTCGGGGATGTTCTTCGGGGGCCGCATCGCCGAGTACTGGGGACTGGGCACGATTTACTTCGTCGACATCGCCCTATCCGCCCTGGCCATCGCCTGGTTCGCCCTCTACGTCACACCACACTATCACAGGAATAAGTTGAGGTAACCGAAGGAGAAAGCCCGAACGGAAGTTCGGGCTTTCTTTTGTAGTTTATTCCTCGGTTTCGGTTCCGGTTCCTCCATCGGGGAGTTGTAGGGTTGGGGAAGTTGGTTGGCGACGTAGAGGTAAACCGTTGTCCAATCGGAAATTAGGCCGTTTTTATGGGCGCGGCACTTGACCGGGTAGAGCATCGGGCCGGAGTACGGGTCAGTGTCAAGTCCGAAATAGCGGTCGGTGCTCGTGTAGGGCGGGAGGTAGGGGCAATCCCATTCGTAAGTCTCGCCCGGATTCCCGCCGCCATCCACGCCGAAATAAGCCGTACTGCCCGGGGTGACCCAAAAAGTCGGGTACTGCATCATACCCTGCAACACCCGCTCCAACTCGTACCCCTGAAGCCGCTGACCACCACCGCAAGATATCGAGGGAGGAGAGGGAGGCTGAGAACTGGCAGCCAAGACGGCTGCGTACGCATCCACCAGACCGTAACCCATTTGCTCGTTCCACGTTCCGTTCGGGCGACCCGATGTCGTCGAATAGTTGTACCCTCCGACCTTGCGGGCCGTCCTCTCGATAATGTTGCTTATCTCCCAAGCGGTAAGGGTCGGCTTAACCGACAACATCAATGCCGCAACTCCGGAAACATATGGTACAGCGGAGGAGGTGCCATTATAGGACGCAGTATCGTTACCAGGCATTGTCGACAGGACACCGACGCCAGGGGCCATCACATCTAATGCCGAGCCATAGCTGGATTTATACCATCTGCTACCATTAGGTTCAACTGCACCCACTGCCAATATGTCGGTATGGGAGTTAGCAGGGTAACTCATTTGGATGAACGCTGGGTGATTATTACCCTCGTTACCAGCCGAAAACACAACAACACAGCCTTTACGATTTCGACCCAATCTAAGAGCATCTGCAATAGCCCTGTCCAGAACGGCACTCTGAATCATATTATACACCGACCCGCTGCCATCTCCCCATGAGCAACTGATCACATCTGCACCATTTTGCCAAGCCCAATTAATACCACTTGCAAGCTCTCCGGAAATTGTTGTAGTGACGGCCAAATCGTGACTGACCCGTAGTATCTTGGATTCATAAGCAACACCCATTACCTGAGAACCGTTTCGCTCTGATGATATTATGCCAGCTACATAAGTTCCATGAAATTTCCCAGACTTAAAAACGCTGGGAGATTTTTTACCCTGTGCATCCCAACTGGGAGAAATAATAATGTTAGCATCTAAATCATTGTGATCCGCATCTATACCCTGATCCACTACCGCCACTTTAATACCCGCACCTCTCGTAATCTCCCAAGCAGGAATGACATTGATATCTATGTCAGAATAAGTGAGATTATCCAATCCCCATTGCTGACTGAACATTGGGTCGAAATTATTGGCAGAATTTGGGGCAAAGTCGAACATAAACGCCGGATCGACGTCATCGAACAAGCCGGTTTCGTAAAAGTAATTACTCGCCTCTATGGAACTGCTGAAGTCCGAACCGAGAATCGACAAAACAAACCAACAAGGAGTGTACGGAATCTCCTCCCGAACCTGAACTCCCAACTGAGAAGCCATCTTGTTGAGCACACCAATGTCACCACTCTGTTTGAGTTTGAGGTAGAAAATATCCGACGTACCGATAGGTTCCGCGCCCTGACCACGCTCGAAATAAGGCATCGCAGTTTTGACCTGTTTGCCGGCTTTCAGAGAAAGTGTCGCCACGGCAGACTTCGACGACTTTGTCAGTTTGCCGTCCGTGGCTATGACATTCACATATTTATCGTTGCGGGTCAGTGGGATCTTTTCGCCCTGATACCAATAGTAATCCGTCGGGGCGGAAACAGCGGCACGAGTTGCGAGATCGGTTGTCGCAGGGTCGGGAAGCTCCTCAACAAGGTCTTGGCAGGAAACAACAACGAAAGAAAGAAGAAGCAGAAAATAAAGTTTTTTCGTTATCAGTTCCTCGTTATTTTGAGTTCTACTTCACTGTTTACAGGCAATTTATCAACAACAACAGCTACATACCAAATAGATTCCAACGTAGCCAAACTGCTCTGCATTTCAATGGTCATAGCATAGTCCCTCTCTTGAAGATATTTCAGACCTTGTTTAATAGGATAATTCATATTCGATTCCATACCATAGGCCAATACCAGTGTTTTCTTTGCGAAATCTATGGGCGGATAATCACCCGCGACATAGCTTTCAAACTCCTCAGTATTGTGTATAACAACTATTTCGCCGTCACTCTGACTCTCTACATCAAGAGTTACAACCCACTCTGCATTAGTTCCATCCAATGAGTATTCCTCAAATGGAACATCCTCTGCTTCGGCCCATTTATCGTCATCTTGAAACTGCTCGGATTCTTCGAGCCTTTTAGGTTGTTCGGACGATTTTGACTCGTCGCTACCGCACGCTACGCACACCAGCACATAACACAACAATATCAGAAGTTTTTTCATAGATTACGCCAATCTAAAACGATTAATCTCCGACACAAAGTTAGAAACTATTTTTCAAATACCCAAATCACTGACAGTAAAAATGTTGCTTCGCAGCATCTCCGTCGCCAACCAACCCAACAAGAAAGCCCGAGCGAAACGCTCGGGCTTTCTATATTAAAACGGAAATCTGTCAGTGCCGATGACCGCGGTGGCCGCCGGAAGAAGGCATCTGGTAGAGGCTCATATCAGTGGAGCCGTGTTTACCAAACATACGAAGGTTCCAAACGAACTTAACGCCGAAGTAACGACCAACAGCAGAGTTGATTTCGTTCTGGATATACTGGGCGTAAGAGCGGCGGCGGAAAGATACGTTCTGGTTGAAGATGTCGCTGACGAACAGAGAAACCTCGCCCAACTGGCTGCGAAAAACTTTCTTACCGACACCGGCGTTGGCGATGAAGTAGTGCTGGGAGAAGGGCTGCCCGCGAAGAACGTCGTAGGAGTTGTAAGCAGCGTTACCCGAAAGAGTGAAACCACCGGCGAAGACGAACTTGAACTCGGCGCGAACGCGGTGGCGAAGGTAGTCGCTGTTACTCAGGTCGGAGAAGGTGTTGCGGACGTTGTTGTAAGAGATGCCGTAGCTGAGGCGGAAGTCGACCTTCTCGGAGATGTTACTACCCAGAGTGAGGCCGGCGCCGGAAGCGAGCGAGCGAGAGAAGTTGTCCTCGTAAGCGGGTGCAGCCATACCCTCCCTCCAACGACCGATCTGAGAGGGAGTCTCCTGGTACGACACGTCGGCGTTGACGTTGAGGTTCGAGTGGAGGAAGTTAACCGGGAAACCGTAATCAACCCCGAAGCGAGTTGACCACTGGCCATCCATATTGACGGGCTCGGTGTAACGCCCGACGGCGTCGAGAGTCTCAACCACGTTACCCTCGGCGTCGGTCACCTCAAATCCGGGCGACTCGCTGATCGTGCGGCTGACGATGGCGTTGGTGGTGTATGAAGCCCCGATGTTGAGGGCAAGAGTACGGCCCTTTTCGGTGTTGGGAATGATCAGGCGGGTGTAGAGCATATTACCGTACGAGGGGCGAAGGTCGGGGTTACCCTTACGGATGTTCTGAACGTTGGAGATGTCGGCCACGTCCTGCAGGTCGGTGATCTGTGGGTTGCGGGTGCGCGAGTGGAGGAAAACTCGGATCGAGGGCCCATGGTTCCACTGCGAGTTGAGCATCACCGAGTAAGTGAGGTTCTTGAAGTTGTCCGAAAGCTCCATCGGCACGGGCAACTCGCGCTGGCTGTCGAAGGTTACGTATTGGTAAGCAACGCCGGCCGAAAGGGTGGTCTCGCCGCGCTGCATACGGTAGCCTGGGCCCATACGGTGGATGACATAGGTGCTGTTGTAGACGCCCGAGAGCTCAGCGTCGGGAGTGGAGTAGTAAGCCTCGTCCGAGGGGTTCCACAGGTAGGCTTTACGGTCGATGTCGGCCCAGTTGTAATTGACGCTATAATCGAAGTTCAACAAGGAAGCGTTACTGATGGGCTCGGTGTAGGTCGCGCCGACGTTCACACCCCAGTCGAGGTTCTTCGAGGGAGTGGTTTGGCGGACGTAGATGTGGGAGCCGTCGGCATCGAGCTCCTGACGCTGCGAGAAGCTCTCGCCCTTACGGTCGTCGGGGTCGTAACCGCTGTTGACGAAGAGCGAAAGAGTGCGGCCCGGTTTACCAAGGCGGACGCGGTAGTTGATGCTCAAGCCCATCATATAACCCGACTCGTCGCGCTCGCTCCAATTACCAAGGGTGATGTTACTGCTCTGGTCGACGGGGTAGTAGGTCTCGGTACCGACGCGGTCGGAGCTGTTACCCTGGAAGCGAACGAACGGGCGGATACGAAGCTCGTGGAACGAGTTGGGTTTGAAGTCGATGCGGGCGTTCAAGGCGTGGTTACGGTTCAGAGAAGTGCGAAGAGTGTTCGAACTGTAATTGAGGTAGCGGGCGTCGTCGGTCTGGAAGTACTCGCGCTCGATGATTCCACGGTTCTCCGAGTCGGTGATGTTGAACGAGTAGGAGGCATCGATCTTCCACTGGTTGCGTTTACCGAGTTCGTCTATGTAGTTGGCCTGAAAGCGACCAACCTTGGCGATGCCGTCGTCGTCTCCGGCGCCGAGAATGTCGTCAGTGGTGAAGTGGCGCTCGTTGAGGTTGTTGACCGTTCCGCCGATGGTAATCTTGGCGTCGCCGTGGAAGATACTCACGTTACCGCCGACCATACCCAGGTGGCGGGCTTTGTCGTCGGAGTTCTCGGGCGGCTCGATACCGTAAAGGCCCGACACCTGACCCATAACCCCCTGGCGCATATTCTCGCGAGTGGTGATGTTTATGGCTTTGTAGCCCTCACCGTCGTCGATACCGGTGAACTCGGCGTTGTCCGAAAGTTTGTCGAACACCTCGATGGACTTGACAACTTCGGCGGGAAGAGCGGCGATGGCGGCGTTGACATCCTCGCCGAAGAACTCGCGACCGTCTATGAGGACTTTCTTAACAGCCTCGCCCTGAGCCTCGACGGTGCCGTCCTCGACCTTGATGCCGGGCATCTTCTCAAGAAGGCCGGACACGCTGGCGTCGCCGGCAACCTTGTAAGCGTCGGCGTTATATATAAGGGTGTCACCACTGACCGATGTGCGAAGGGCAACGGCTTCCTTGACGATGGTGGCGATCTGGATACCCTGACGAAGAAAAAGAGTGTCGAGGGTAGCGCGACCGGAACCGATCTCGGTTTGCAGGGTCTCGGGTTCGTAACCGATGAGCGATGCGGTAATGGAGTAATGGCCGGGAGTGAGGCCGGTGTAGAAAGTACCGCCCGCGCCGGTCACAATGTGAGTAACGGCGGTCGAGTCGGCCTCGGGAGAGATCGCAACGATGGCGCCGATGATACTGGAACGAGTCTCGGCATCGGCAACAACGCCGGAAACGGTTGAACGTCTTTGAGCGTGGGCGGCAGACAGAGTGGCGAGAACGAGCAGGGCGGAGAGTATGATCCTTTTCATAAAATACTTAAGGTTTGAGCCACAAAGGTACTCAAACGACTGCGGAAGGCACCCGGCAAGACGGCGAATCGCCAAAAACGGACGGTGAGCGGGGATTAGTATTCGGTGAACCAACGGCGAAACTCGGGCACGCGATCCTTACTGACAACGATACGCTCGGGAGTCTTGACCTTGAGGTTCAAAGACAAACGGCTGCCGAACCAAACGCTGATGTCGGCAATGACCCGGCGAGAGACGATGAACTGGCGATTGGCCCGCCAAAAATCGCGCTCGGGAAGAATTTTTAACAACTTGTCCAAACTACGATCCATAGGGAACGACTCGCCCGAGAAGTCGAAAGCACGGACGCGTTCGCCCGATGTGTGGAAGAAAGCAATGTCCTCGACCCGCAGAGGGATGATCTTGTCGCGAACGGGAACAAGGAACGTCTTCTGCAACTCGGCAACCTTATGGTGGTGCTCGGCGAGTTCCGAACCGGACAGGCGATGCAACTTCTCGACAGCCCGCCGAACCTCGGCCTCTTTGATGGGCTTGAGAAGGTAGTCGATACTGTTGACCCGAAAAGCCTCAAGAGCATATTGGTCGTAAGCGGTGGTGAAGATTATCGGGCAGGTGACGGCCACGCTGTCGAAGATACGGAACGACTCGCCGTCGGCCAGGTGGATGTCGACGAACAAAAGGTCGGGCGAAGGGTGGGCCGAGAACCACTCGACGCTCTCGGAGACACTTTCGAGCGTGGCAACGATCTGAGCCTCGGGCAACACTTTACGGATGATTGCAGCAAGGTTGCGGGCGGCGGCGGTCTCGTCCTCTATGATAACGATTTTCATTTAATGAAGGGCAATTTCACGGTGAACATTCCGCCGTCGGTGGAGACCTCGATGCCGCGTCCGGTGAGCAACTGCCAACGGTGAGAAAGGTTTTCGAGGCCGATACCGGTGCCGTGCTCGGGCGAAAGTTTCGGGTTGACGGGATTGGAAACAACGACGAAGTCACCGGAGGTGCGGATCGAGATGTGAAGAGGTTTGGAGCGAGTGATTGAGTTATGTTTGACGGCGTTCTCGATCAGAGGCTGGATAGAGAAGGTGGGCAACATCCAGGCCAACTTCTCGGGCTCGACGTCGATGTCGATAAACAGTTTCTCGTCGTAACGAACCTCCAACAGGTATTTGTAAGCCCCGACGAACTCCAACTCCTGCCCGAGTGTGGTAGTTGTGGTGGGCTCACTGTGGATGGCGTAACGGAATGTGTCGGCAAGGCGGTCGATGTATGTGAGCGCGTCATCGGTCTTACCCTCACGAACGAGCGACGAGAGGGAGTTGAGAGAATTGAACAGAAAGTGGGGGTTGATCTGGTTAACGAGGGTGATGTAACGCAGCCGCTCGTTCTCCAACAGGATGTCCTCCTTTTGGTAGATCAACTGGTAAGTACGGCCGTACAGAAGCGCGAACACCAACACGAACGAAAACTTCATTATGTCGAGCTGGAAGACGTTCGGAAGGTTCATTGCGGTGATGACCAATTCGCCCGATCGAGGCCGCATAACGGGCAGGCACAACCACAGAATGACGGCGATGACGACAGCGTAAGCAGCGCGTGTGAGGTAGAACCGCATAGACGTTCGGCGAGAAGCCCCGGCAGTCATAACAGTCAACAGGATAAAAGCGTACAGAAGGTAGTAAGCCAATTGGAGCGACATCACCCCGTGATCGCTGGGCCGGTCGTACAGCTCGCCGTAATCGAACGGAACTCCGTCGATCTCCTCCACGCGCCACATCTGGTGGTTAGCCCCGGGAACCCGAGGGTCGCGAGCAATGACCTTCATTTGAGAACCGTCCTGCAGGGAGAAGCGGCGGATCAGGCGCCCGATAACGTAGATACTGTCGGTGTGGGCGTCGGGAAAGTCGTCACATATAATATAACCGTAACCGTCAGGCGAGATGTGCAGGATGCCGGTGTGGGAAGTGTCCTTACCCTCGGGCAACCAACCGGGAGCAGCCCCGAAGTCGCGACGCTCCTGCTCGCGAATCGCCAACAAGTACGAAAAGTTGACCACGAGGCAGATAACCACCGCCAGAAGCGCATTAATGATCAGCGTGTTGTATTTTCTTGGCAGCGCCATCACCACAAAGATAAATATTTTTTGTAAATTCGCGAAAACTTCTGATCCGAAATGCTATGTTTCTGAAACCGTTTAGTGTGTTGGCTGCGGCGCTGTTTGTTGTCTGTCTGTTGACTGTGGGCTGCACCAAGCCGAGTGTCGTACCCGAAAAATCCGAACCCGAGAACAAAGAAGTGAGAGTCAGCGGAGTGACGCTCGACCGAAGCGTGTTGAACTTGAAGGTCGGGCAGCGAACAGTGCTTGCTCCGGGAGTCTTGCCACAGAATGCAACCGACAAGGATGTGGCTTGGGGGACGGGCGATGAGGCGGTGGCGGTGGTTTCGACGACGGGAGAGGTGAGCGCGGTGGGTGCAGGCGAAACAGTGATAGAAGTCATAACCGAAGATGGCTCACACAAGGCTACGTGTCGGGTCGTTGTCGAGGAGGGGCCGGGCGATGGAGAAGGTCCAGGTGATGGAGACGGCGACGGTGACGGCGGGGGGCCGGGTGATGGAGAAGGCCCAGGTGATGGAGACGGGGACGGTGACGGCAAGGGAGATAATCCGGGAGATGGTGATGGTGATGGTGATGGTGATGGTGATGGTGATGGTGATGGTGATGGTGATGGTGATGGTGATGGTGATGGGCCGACCGACCCGAAAGACCCGGAGCTGCCGACCGCGGGAACGATTGGCGGACTGAGATGGGAGTTCGAAGAGGCGACGGGAGTGCTGATGCTCAGGGGAGAGGGAGCGCTACCAGATTATACGGCGGCGGCGCCTGCACCGTGGGCAGGGCACGAAGGCGCGCTTGTAGGGCTGGTTGTGGGCGAGGGAGTGACGCGGATCGGTGCGGGAGCGTTTGCAGGATTTGAGCAGCTGGTGGATGTGTGGGTCGAGGCGACGGTGCCACCCGAACTGGGCGAGGGAAATTTCGATGCCTGGGGTGACACGCTGCATCTGCCGGAGGGCGCGCTGGAAGCGTATCTATTCACCCCGTGGTGGAACGCGTTTAGCAACAGATACTAAAAAAACCTCCCCGGCGTGGGGAGGTTTTACAATGTTATTCTTCTTCTTCGCGGTGCATCGCTTCGACGTAGACGGCGTGCTGCATAGCTTTGCGCTTGTCGACCGATGGCTTGGAGAAATACTGGCGGCGGCGAAGTTCTTTGAGTACACCGGTGCGCTCGTATTTGCGTTTGAATTTCTTGAGAGCGCGTTCGATGTTGTCGCCCTCTTTGATAGGCATAATTATCATTGTTGCAGTGTGTTTAGTTAGTTAAAAATAAGGTAGGGTCGGAGCCTCGAGAGCTCTCGTGCGGTAAAAATATCGTCTTCTATAAGTTCCTCAGCTGTACGCCAACCTCCCTTCAATTGCCTTTGTTTAAGCAGTTTACGCAATGCCTCGGGCCGAATATATGGATGAGCCGCGAGGACATTTGCGGGTGCAAAGTTAATCGCAATTTTCTGAATTGCAAGCGTGTCGACGAAAATTTGATTCAAGATGCGTTCGTAATTCTGCTCGGTCATCCCGCGGATCTCGGCTAGTTGCAGGGGACTGGCAAATCCGCCGAGGCGCGTGCGATAGGCAATGATACGACCGGCGGTTAGGGCACCGATGCCGCTGACCGAGACGAGAGCGGCCGAGTCGGCGGAATTCAACTCGACAAGGGCACGGGCTGGTGAACCCGTCAGTCTGCCGCCCTCCCACTCCCCTGCGGCGGGCTGAAAGTTGCGTTCGCTCGTTTCGCCCTTCGCTGGCGGCGGATTTTGTCTCGGCGCGGTGGGCTCTTGTTGCGCGAAGGGCTTCAGTCGGAACCGCTCACCTATTATAATATAGGGCCGCAGGCGGACGTACATCGCTTCGGAGACCTGGTAACAAGCCGCGAAATCCTCGGGAATCTGGAAAACCTTACCGCGCTCGCGGTATTTGACGATGCCGAGAGCCTCGCCGCGGGTGAAGCCGAGGCGCATCAAATCGTGGAACTCAACAGTATTTGGGTCGAAAGAAAAAAGTTGTGGCGCCGAGGAGGCGGGTTCTTCGGTGGGCGCAACATCCCTCGGGCTTACGTCATCGCTCGGAACGGCGGGGGGAGGTTGTTGGCGAGAAATTGCCGACTCTTGATCTTGGGGAATAGAAACAGTGATTCCGCCTTTTGCGGACGGTCGGGCGATCTCCCAAGCCAACCACGAGGCGACAGCCAACAGAGGCAACAACCACAACAAGGCACGAATCTCGGTTCGCGGAGGAGCCATAGAGGACGAAGTTTTTGTTTATAAAAAAGACCCCCGGCTGCTAAGCATCTCACATCATAGCACACAGAATAGCTAAAAAGCACCCTTACCGAGGGCCTAACCTCAGTTTGAGTACTTCTTAGCTAATCAAATTTGATGCTATAACAAGCGTGAGATGCTTGGGTGCAAAGATAGTTAAAGTTTTTGGTAGCGCGTAGAGGGTGAGGGTAAAAAATCGCCTAAGCCGTACTCCGGCCAACGAGCGTTGACGAGCGCGATCGTCGCGGGATCCATCACCGTCACACCGGGCCAGCGGGAGGGGTGGTCGGCCGGTCCGGGGAGTTTCGAGCGGCAATCGATAGTCACGCTGGAGCCTTCGATCGAGATGTCGCGCGCGGGGTCGAGATTCGCAAGACCGAGCCAGAGCTTCTCATAAAACGATAGCCCCTCGGCCGCAGGGTCGAAGAGGAACCGGAAGTCGGGGCGGGCAGATCGGGGTGTGGTTGCGTCGATGAGCAGTTTGCTGCCAACGCCGGGAGTGGCGGTAGCGTGGTCGAGCACGTCCAGAACCCCGTGGCCGAAGTGGAGGTCGCGCTCAGGGTCGATGCCGAGGACGAGGTCGAGCAGAGCAGCTTCGTCACGAATGGGAAAGTCGGCGGGTGTGGCGATGAGAACCTTGTTGAACATCATCTGCCCGGCACCCCATAGAGCGCTGGCAACTTTCTCGGCCTGACCGGCATAAGCGCTGTCGATAGCAACGACGGCAAGGTTGTGTGCCACGCCAGCGGGAGGCATATACAGGTCGCGAACCTCGGGCTGGAGAGCGCGGCGGATGGGAGGCAAAAATATCTTTTCGGTAGCAGCGGCGAACCAAGCATCCTCCTGAGGCGGAACACCGACAAGTGTGGCGGGAAAGACGGCGTCGCGGCGGTGGGTGATGGTCTCAATATGGAAGGTGGGGTAGGGGTCCTCGAGGGAGTAGAATCCGGTGTGATCGCCGAAAGGTCCCTCGGTGCGAAGAGGCTCGGAGGGGTCGACCCAACCCTCGATCACGAAGTCGCAATCGGACGGAACCCAGATGTCGTTCGTAAGGCACTTGACCAACTGCACAGGACGGCCGCGAAGGAATCCAGCCAGAAGGTATTCGTCCATCCCGTCGGGCATCGGGGCGGTGGCAGCGTAGGTGTAAACGGGGTCGCCGCCGAGGCACACCGAGACGGGCATACGGGTGATGCCGAGGCGTTTGCAAGCGGCGAAATGGCGGGCGCCGGTCTTGTGGATGTGCCAGTGCATTCCGGTGGTGCGCTCGTCGAAAACCTGCATACGATACATCCCGACGTTGGGCGAGCCGGTCTCGGGGTCGAGAGTGTGAACGAGCGGCAGGGTGATGAACCGACCACCGTCCCCGGGCCAACATTTGAGGACAGGCAACGAATCGAGCCCGCCCGGGAGGGTAACCTGCTGGCAGGCGCCGCGATCGGAAGTGTGGCGCGGAAACCATTTTGACATCTGTGCCAGCAGAGGGAGGGCGCCAGCTTTTGCAGCCAGAGAACCGCGAGGTTTGAGGGCTTCGGTCAGAATACCGTCGAGGCGGGCGGAAATGGAGTTCAAAGAGTCGGCCCCGAGCGCCATAGAGATGCGGCGGGAAGAGCCGAAAAGGTTGGTGGTGACGGGGAACCCAGTACCGGTATTCTCAAACAATAGAGCGGGCCCGCCAGAGAATCCACCCCTTGCGCCACCCTTACAGACGCGGTCGGTGATCTCGGCGATCTCCAACAACGGGTCGACCGGTGCCGATATTCGCACCAATTCGCCCGAGCGCTCCAAAAGATTAATGAACATTTAAGAGCAAAGATAGGATATATTTGTTAATTTTGTGCGCAAATTTCGAAACCGACAACAACAAACCTAAAACAAATAAAACAAACTTATGGCAGAAAAAGAAAAGCTGTTCAGTGAGTTTCCACCAGTGCCTACGGCCGAGTGGGAAGCCGTCATCGCAGCCGATTTGAAGGGCGCCGATTACGACAAAAAGCTGGTCTGGCGAACTGGCGAAGGGTTCGACGTGAGACCCTATTACAGGGCGGAGAACCTGAAGGACATTCCCTATTTGGAGAGTGTTGCGGGGCAGGCGCCTTATTTGCGCGGAGTGTGCGAGTGCAACGACTGGAGGGTGCATCAGACTATTTCAGTTAATGATGTGCGTGAGGCTAATTCGCAGGCGCTGACGGCTTTGGATGGCGGTTGTAATTCGATAGGTTTTTGTGTATCGAAAGAAGATTTTTCGGCAGGGGATCTCGATGCGCTGCTTTCTCAGGTGGTTATCGGGGCGATAGAGATCGTTTTTCAAGGCAAAGGGATCCGTAACGTCGCCGGATTGGTATTCGACAAGTTGGAGGCGATGAAGATCGACCCGGCCGAAGTGCGTGTGTCGTTCGCAATAGACCCGATAGTGAAAAATCTGACGCTCAAGGGCGAGTTCGGATGTTGCGCGGACGGGACGAAGTGTTTCAGTGCTATTGGTGAGCTTGCGAAGAAGTTTGAGAAGTATCCGCACGTAAAATTGGTGACGGTGAGCGGTGATAAATTCAACGCCTCGGGTTCGACCATAGTCCAGGAGCTGGCCCTCGCGATGGCGGCAGGCAAGGAGTATCTGGAAAACGGAGTTCCGGCCGACAGGATGCGTTTTTCGTTGTCCGTCAGTTCCAACTATTTTATGGAGATCGCAAAGTTCCGCGCGGCGCGGGTGCTGTGGAGTGAGATAGCGGATGCGAAAATTTTCTCCCATGCGGTCACTTCGAAGTGGAACCAGACCGTCTACGATCCGTACGTGAATATGTTGCGCGGAACGACCGAAGCTATGAGCGCGGCCATTGCGGGGGTTCATTCGCTGGAAGTGGTGCCGTTCGACGCGTCGTTCGAGAGCTCGACAGAGTTCAGCCGCCGTATTGCACGCAATGTTCAGCTGCTGTTGAAGCACGAGGCCCATTTCGACAGCGTGGTCGACCCGTCGGGTGGTTCGTATTATATTGAAAATCTGACCAACAGCATTATTACCGAGGCACGCAAACTGTACGAGCAGATTGGTTCTATGGGGGGATATGTGGCTGCGTTTAAGAGTGGGTTCGTGGTCGAGACGGTCGAGGCTTCGGCGGCGGCCAAGGACAAGGCGGTGGCGACGAGGCGCACGGTGTTGTTGGGGGCTAATCAGTATCCTAACTTTACCGAGACTTCCGATGTGTATATAGATATGTCGAGGGCTACGGGGAATGTTTTAAAACCCTATCGCGGTGCTATGGCGTTCGAGCAGATTCGTTTGGCGACCGACCGCAGCGGTAAAAAACCTACGGCGTTTATGCTCACTTGCGGTACGTTGGCTATGGCACGGGCGCGGGCACAGTTCGCTTGTAACTTCTTCGCCTGTGCGGGTGTTCGTGTGGTCGACAATACTTTTTTTGCGAGTGTGGACGAAGGGGTGAAAGCTGCTGTTGCTGCACGTGCCGAGATTGTCGTGGTTTGTGCGGCCGACGACGACTATGCAACGCTCGCGCCTGAGGTGTACAAGGCTATAGGCGATAAGGCTATTGTCGTCGTGGCGGGGGCTCCGGCTTCGCAGCCGGAATTGGAAGCTGCGGGCATCACCCATTTTATTTCGGCCAGAAGCAATGTCCTCGAAACGTTGAAGTCGTACCTTAAAGAACTTGGAATTTTATGACAAAGCAATATACGGCCGCCGATCTGGCGGGAATGGAGCATTTGAACTATGCGGCGGGAATAGCGCCGTTTTTAAGGGGCCCGTACTCAACGATGTACGTTATGAGGCCGTGGACGATTCGTCAGTATGCCGGTTTTTCGACCGCCGAGGAGTCGAACGCGTTTTATAGGAGAAATTTGGCGTCGGGGCAGAAGGGGTTGAGTGTGGCGTTCGATTTGGCTACCCACAGGGGCTACGATGCTGACCACCCGAGGGTGGTGGGCGACGTGGGTAAGGCCGGGGTGTCGATCTGCTCGGTGGAGGATATGAAAGTGCTGTTCGACGGTATTCCGTTGGACCAGATGTCGGTGTCGATGACGATGAACGGTGCGGTGCTGCCCGTGTTGTCGTTCTACATTGTGGCGGGTTTGGAGCAGGGGGCGACTCTGGAGCAGTTGGCGGGAACCATTCAGAACGATATTCTGAAGGAGTTTATGGTGCGCAACACCTACATCTATCCGCCCGAGTTTTCGATGAAGATTATTGCAGACATTTTTGAGTACACGTCGCGCAATATGCCAAAGTTCAACTCGATTTCCATTTCGGGTTACCATATGCAGGAGGCGGGCGCTACGGAGGAGATTGAGCTGGCGTATACTTTGGCGGATGGTTTGGAATATTTGAGGACGGGGGTGAATGCGGGGATGAGCGTCGATGCTTTTGCGCCGCGGTTGTCGTTCTTTTGGGCGCTGGGGATGAACCACTTCACAGAAATCGCCAAGATGCGTGCGGCAAGATTGCTGTGGGCGAAGATCGTGAAGCAGTTCAATCCCAAGAATCCCAAATCGTTGGCATTGCGTACTCATACGCAGACCAGTGGTTGGTCGCTCACCGAGCAGGATCCTTTCAACAATGTCGCCCGCACGGCTATTGAGGCGATGGGTGCGGCGCTGGGGCACACGCAGAGTCTGCACACCAATGCGCTGGACGAGGCGATCGCTTTGCCCACCGATTTTTCGGCTCGTATTGCGCGTAACACGCAGATATACATTCAGGAGGAGACCGACATTTGCCGCGAGGTCGACCCTTGGGCGGGTTCGTATTATGTGGAGTCGCTCACGAACGATATTACACACAAAGCGTGGGCTCTTATCGAGGAGGTCGAGGCACTTGGCGGTATGGCCAAGGCTATCGAGACCGGCATTCCCAAGATGCGTATCGAAGAGGCGGCCGCAAGGAAGCAGGCGAGGATCGACAGCGGCGAGGAGATTATTGTGGGGTTGAATAGGTATAGGCTCGAGAAGGAGGATCCGATCGACATTTTGGCGGTGGATAATACTGCTGTTCGCGAGTCGCAGGTAAAACGTCTGGAAGCTCTTCGGGCCTCGCGCGATAATGCTGCTGTCAAAAAGGCCTTGGAGGCGATCACCGAATGTGCGCGCACCGGCAAGGGTAATCTTTTGGAGCTCTCGATCGAAGCTGCGAAGTTGCGTGCGTCGCTGGGTGAGATTTCGGATGCCTGCGAGGCTGTGGCGGGTCGCTACAAAGCTGTAATTCGTTCAATTTCAGGAGTTTATTCGTCAGCCGTGAAAGGAGATAAAACATTCGAACAGGCGCGGTCGATGGCCGAGCAGTTCGCAAAGAAAGAGGGTCGTCAGCCACGTATTATGGTGGCCAAGCTGGGACAGGACGGCCACGACCGCGGTGCCAAGGTAGTTTCGACAGGTTATGCCGACATCGGGTTCGACGTCGATATGGGGCCGCTGTTCCAGACGCCTGAGGAGGCAGCTCGTCAGGCAGTTGAGAACGACGTTCATGTGGTGGGCGTGTCGTCGTTGGCGGCGGGTCACTTGACGCTGGTGCCGCAGATCATTGCCGAGCTCGAAAAGCTTGGTCGGGGCGACATTATGGTCATTGTGGGCGGTGTGATTCCGGCGCAGGACTATGCGCAGTTGTATAAGGACGGTGCCGCCGCTATTTTTGGGCCAGGTACGCCTGTGGCTGCCGCTGCGGTGAAGATTTTGGAACTGCTGCTGGCCGAGTAATTTTCATCTGTTACGAAATGAATGCAGGGCGCAAATGCCCTGCATTTTTCGTACCTTTGCACGATGGCTGAATCGCCCGACATATTACGCGAAACGCTTGCCAGGTTTTGGGGCCACGGCGAGTTCCGACCGATGCAACGCGAGACGATAGAGGCGGTGTGTGACGGGCGGGATGTGATGTCGCTGATGCCGACAGGTGCGGGTAAATCGCTTGTTTATCAACTACCTACGATGGTAAGGGAGGATGGGTTTTGTGTGGTGGTCACGCCGTTGATCGCGCTGATGAAGGATCAGGTGGACAAGCTGAGGGCGCGAGGAATCTCGGCCGCGGCGGTTCATTCGGGTCTCACGCCTGAACAGATCGACGCTACGCTCGATAACTGTGTCTATGGCGATGTGCGGTTTTTGTATGTCGCGCCGGAAAGACTTACCAGTGAGATGTTTAGGTTGCGGCTACCGAAGATGAACCCGACACTTTTGGCTGTCGACGAGGCGCACTGCATCAGTCAGTGGGGATACGATTTCAGACCGTCGTATCTGCGGATCGCCGAGATCAGAGCGCTAATCCCGCGGACGCCTGTTTTGGCCCTCACGGCGAGCGCTACGGACGAGGTGGTGGAGGACATTATGGCGCGCCTGATGATGGTCGGCGGACGGGTGATAAGGTCGTCATTCGAGCGGCCAAATCTCTCATACTCAGTGCGAAGAGTGAACGATAAGAACGAGCAACTGCTGCGTGTTATCGAGGGTGTGCCGGGGTCTGGGATCGTTTATGCGAGGACGCGCGAGGGAGTCGAAAAACTGGCCGAATGGCTGACTGGGCAGGGCGTGGACGTGACGTGGTATCACGGGGGAATGCCGCCCGCCGAGCGCGTCATAAGACAGGAGGAATGGACGAGTGGAAAGAAGCCTATAATGGTGGCTACCAATGCGTTCGGGATGGGGATTGACAAAGCTGATGTGAGATTTGTGGCCCACTGGTCGATGCCCGATTCGCCCGAAAGCTACTATCAGGAGACGGGACGGGCGGGTCGTGATGGGCGGAAGGCGTATGCGGTGCTGTTGACCTCGCCGGACGACCGGAAACGGTCAGCGAGCAGGTTCTCGATCGAGTACCCGTCGCTAGAGGCGATAAAAAAAGTCTACGAGCAGATATTCAATTACTTACAAATTGCGGTAGGAGAGGGGGCTGACTACTCGTTTGACTTCAATGTGTGGGAGTTTAGTCGAGCGAACGGCCTATATGTGGGAAGCACGGTAAATGCGATAAAGGTTTTACAATCAAATGGTTATCTGACTTTGACGGAAGAGAGCGACCATCCGGCGAGGGCGATGTTTTGTGTGAGCAGAGACGATTTGTATCGTCTGAGAATTGACCGCGAGGAGCTCGATCTGTTTCTGAGGGCGCTGATGAGAATGTACAACGGGATTTTTACGGAGTTTCGCGCGGTGAGCGAGGAGGCGCTGGCAGCCGCGACAGGATATACGGTTGAGAGGGTGAGGGAGCTGTTCAAAACCCTATGGAGGCTGAGGGTAATTCGCTATATACCAGCACGTAGGACGCCGCTGATCTATTTCCCGATGGACAGGCTGCCGACGGAGGATGTCTACATCGCTCCGACAACGTATAAGATTCGCAAAGAGCTGGCATCGAGCAGATTAGAAGCGATGTTCGGCTACGCGGAACAGGAGAAAGAGTGCAGAAGTGCGTGGCTAAGGCGGTATTTCGGAGAGAAGGATCCGGGAGATTGCGGAGTGTGCGATGTTTGCCTGGCGAGACGAAAAACCGGACGACCGGCGGTGACGCGAGAAGCGGTGATGGAACTGGTGGCAGGAGGCGAAAAGACTGTGAAACAACTGGTTAGAGCGTTAAATGTCGAACCGGAGCAAGTACTTGCGACGCTGGATGAGTTGATTGATGCGGGCAAGGTGAGGATCGATCAAACAGGAGTGATCAGGCTATGAAGGAGTACAGGGCAGCTATAACAAAGGAGGAGATGGCCGAGCTGCCGGCGTTGGCGTTCAGGGGCGAGATTGTGGTAGTCGATTCGCCGAAGGGACTCGATGCAGCGTGTGATGAACTGTTGGCACACAGGTTGTTAGGATTCGACACGGAGTCCCGCCCGGCCTTCCAAAAGGGAGTCGTCAACAAGATAGCGCTACTGCAACTCGCCACAGAGGAAAAGTGTTTCTTGTTTAGGCTAAACAGGCTGAGGCTCGATAAGGCGATACTGAAGATACTGGAAACCAACACTATATTAAAAGTGGGGTTGAGTGTTGCGGGAGATATTCGAGAGCTGGAGACGCTACGAAAGTTCAGAGCGAAGGGTTTTGAGGATATACAGAAAATCGCGCCGGATCACGGGATAACGGATATGAGTCTACAAAAAATTGCAGCGATTGTGCTGGAGGGGCGGATGTCGAAAGCGCAACGGTTAAGCAACTGGGAAGCAGTGCAACTAACAGACGCACAGAAAGTTTACGCCGCAACGGACGCTTGGGTAAGTTTGGAAATATATAAGAAATTGAAACGCCCTCGGTGATTCCCAAGTGATTGCCACCGGACCCCGGTAATCCGCCACCCCCCTTAAAGAGTATGGCCGCTGAAGACTTCGGTTAGATATGAGTCGAGGAAAAGAAGTTCGTGGTCGCCGCAAATAACGCCGTCGAAACACATAGTCTCATCATTGTGGTCGCGGAACTCCCCGTGTCCCCCGTGCGCCTCGAGCCCATCACGCCCTCTGGCCCCGTGCGCCCCTTGGCCCCCTTGCTGGTCGCCATCGTATAATGTGTCCACGTCTTCCATAATCAATGTTGCCATAAGAACGCCCCAAGCGGTTTTTTATTGTGTCAAGCCGTCAGTACGACCTGATTTTCCTTGATAAGTTTTCGTAAGTTGATCAACGCATAGCGCATTCGGCCCAGGGCGGTGTTGATGCTGATGCCTATGTCGTCGGCTATCTGTCTGAAAGGCAGGTTGTCGAAGTAGCGCATCAACACAACTTCGCGCTGCTCAGGGGGCAGGTGATCGATCAGGCTGCGCAGGTCTTGGTGGATTTGTTCGTGGATCATTTTGTCCTCGATTGTCTCGTTCGAGAACCGCATCGAGCCCAGAATGTCGAATCCGGCATCCGATTCGGTGATCTTGTTCTCCTGCTTTGTTCGGCGGAAGTGGTCAATGACCTGATTGTGAGCAACTCGCAGTACCCACGACAGGAACTTGCCGTTGTCCACATAGCGCCCCTCGTCGATGAAGCGAACGGCCTTGATGATGGTTTCTTGGAAAATATCGTCCGCCACGTCGCGATCCCGCACCATCATATTGATGTAGTCGGTCACACGCCGTTTGTGCCGCTCGATCAGTTGCGAGATTGCAGCACGGTTACCGGTGGTATACTCCTTGAGTAACGCAGAGTCACTCATCTTACTCATTTCCATACTCTTACATTATTGGTTTTGAGTAGAGCTTCGTTCGATAGGCAGGCTTAATTTCTTTAATCGGTTATACTTTTTTCGATTATTTTTATATAGTGCGTTACGCGTCCCGATCCGTTGTTGTTGGGTCGGCGACGAGAACTCGTCCGCAGTATTCGCAGACGATGATCTTCTTGTTCTGGCGTATATCCACCTGACGCTGAGGCGGTATGCGGTTGTAGCAACCTCCACAGGCATCACGTTTCACGGTTACCACGGCCAGTCCGTTACGCATATTGCTGCGGATTCGGCGGTAGGCTGTGAGCATTCGTTCGTCAATCTTTGCGGCGGCTTCGGCAGCCTGAGCCGTCAGAACTTCCGTTTCCTTAGCTGTTTCCTGCTCTATGCCAGCGAGTTCGGTACGCTTTTGTTCCAAGTCGAGTGTGCGGTCGGCAACCACGGCTTCGGCCTCTTCGACCGCGGTTTTCTTCACCTTGATGGTTGCGGCGTACTCTTTCAGGCGCTTGTTGGCGTGCTCGATCTCGAGTTTTTGGTACTCGATCTCCTTGGCCAAAGCGTCGAATTCGCGGTTGTTGCGGACGTTCTTTTGCTGCTCATCATACTTGGTAATCAGTGCGATAGCCTCATCGGCCTCACGTTTGCGTTGGCGTGTCAGACTGTTGAGTTCCTCAATCTCGACACCGATATTTTCGATGCGGATGCGCAGCCCGGCGATCTCGTCCTCAAGATCCTGCACTTCGAGGGGCAATTCACCCTTTATCTTGTTGATTTCGTCGATCTTAGAGTCAATTTGTTGCAGCTCGTAGAGCGCGTTAATCTTCTCCTCCATCGAGTAGTCGGTTGCCTCGGCGGCCTTATTTTTCGTTGTTGCCATAGTTTTTATTTATACAAATAGCTTACCGGATTGAGTCCGGCAATGCTTTTGTGGAGGACAAAGTTAGGAATTTTTTTTGATATAACGTCGCATATCAGGTCGATCGCACAAAATTCGCTCTCGAAATGGCCGATGTCGGCGATTGTCAGCTGGCTCGCGGCGCTCAGGAAATTGTTGTATTTGAAGTCGGCGGCAAGAAAAATGTCTGCTCCGGCCTGTGCCGCGATAGGAATCAACGCCGCTGCCGAGCCGGCACAAAGTGCTATTTTTTGGATTTTTTTGCTCGCTATATTGCTGTGCCTTACGACTTTGAGGTTTAGTTTTGCCATCACCTCACGCAGGAATGCTTCCGTGTCCATTACGCTGGGCAGGTTGCCGATTATTCCGAATCCGTTCGGCGAATCAGGTCCGGCAGTGTGTATCAGCATCTTGGGGTTTCCGATACCGAGGATTTCGGCCAATCGGAAGCTCATTCCGCCCGGGGCACTATCGAGATTCGTATGGCAAGCGTAGAGCGCAATGCCCTCACGAACAGCACGTTCCACGGTAAGTTCGACGTTGTTTGCTCCGTTCAATCGCCTGAGAGGATCGAAAATCACCGGATGGTGTGAGATAACAAGCTTGCATCCAAGCCGTTGTGCTTCATCCAAAACCTCCATCGTGGCGTCCACGCATACCAGCGCGCAGGGCGTTTCGTCGTCAGGGTGCCCCACCACGAGGCCAGAATTATCGTATTCCTCCTGCCAGTCGAGGGGCGCAAACTCCTCCAACGGAGCAACTATATCGCGAATTTTCATCATCAGAAAAGAGTCTGTTCCAAGAAGTTAGTGGTTGGTTGGGGGGTGGTGAGGGATGTCGAAGCGGCCTCGCTTTTGACCTCTTCGGGTTGATTTCCGCTATGTTCGAGTTCGTTGCGGATTTCCAGTAGCAGAGCACGGACGGACTGGAGGTGCTCTGCTAGACGGGCGTCGCGCTCGATGGCTGTGCGATTGGCTTTCAAGTATTTTTGAGCTCCGGCGAGGGTCATTCCGCGCTCCTTGGTGAGGTGGTAAATCGTCTTGAGATTGCGCATATCGTCGGCCGAAAAGAGGCGGTTGCCCTTCTTGTTCTTGTGCGGGGCGATTATGTCGAACTGCTTTTCCCAGAATCGTAGTAACGATGGCGCAACGTCCATCATCTCAGCGACTTCCCCCATCGTATAGTACATTTTTTCGATCATAAAGCAAAGGTTTATGTAGCGTCACAAAAGTAAATAATTCTCACCGGATTAGCAAGCTTTAGTTGAACTAAAGGTTCACGATGCGAAAACTTGCTGGTAGTAGCGTGTTGCTGCGATGACCGATACGTTTTGTCCAGCCAATCGGCAAGCCGTTATACGTCAGTAAATTAAGTCCCTCGGAGAGCCGGTTGATGTCGCTCGGATCGCGCTTGCGAAGGTAGTCGAGCGCCTCGTCGCGAGTCAGTTCCGTGACAGCGGCCCGTCCGTTCGGCAGGGTAGGGCTGTTGTCGCGCGCGAGGTCGTGGAAGAGTGCCATAGCGTGGTCCGGGCGCAGTTTCACGCCGAAAATTTGGCCCGTACAAACGCCCGAATAGATCACGTTGAGCACACCGGCAAGCGAGGCAACAGATTGGTAAACAGGGCGATAAAACCCGTAACACGTGTCACCCACACGAGCGAATTTCATAGCCTCTGGCGTGGCGAACCAGTCGGCCAGAGGGCGGCTTTCAGGGCGGTTTAACTCCACCAATGGCTCGCGGTGTGCGCGCGGAGTTTCGCGTTTGAGGCGTCCGTCGGCTTTACGCATCACGGCGGCGAAAAATCCCTCGCCGCGCAACAAATGGGGCCAAAAACGAAACGTCCCGATGCCATCAACTTCGCCGCACTCGACTCCCCAGTCGGTAGGCACGTCGATCGCAACAGGCTCCACAGCAAAGTTTTGCGACAGCCATACGACGTTATCCTCGTTCTCTCGGCGGTTGAACGTGCAGGTCGAATAGATGAGTACGCCGCCGGGCCGAAGCGCGTCCCAAGCGTCGGCAAGTATCCGTCGCTGGCGAGCCGCGCACAGTTCGATGCCCGCCGGACTCCACTCCAAGCGTGAGTCGGGAACGCGCCGAAACATCCCCTCGCCGGAGCACGGAGCGTCGACCGCCACTACATCGAACCAGTGGCGAAAAGTGCCGAATGCACCGGCATCGTTACACGTAACAGCCACATTACCAATGCCCCAACGGCGCACGTTGTCGGCCAGAACGCTTGCGCGGGTCTTGATCACCTCGTTGGCAACGACCAGTCCGCCGGGCCCGATGAGCGTCGAGTAGAGCGTGGTTTTCCCGCCTGGAGCAGCGCATAAATCGAGCAACCGAACATTGTCATCGCCAACTGCCTGACGGTAAAGATGTTCCACAAACTGAGAACTCGCCTCCTGAACGTAATACGCTCCGGCGTGCATCGCAGGGTCGAGCGTAAATACCGGACGCTGAGCGAGATAAGCTCCGTAACGATTCCACGGAACACTCTCGCCGACCGGCAAACCATTGCCCTCAGATGGCAGGCCGGGCAGTTTGAACGGGTTGTAGCGAACGGATGTAATGGGCTGGTCATCAAGCACCTTCAGGAGCTCAGCGCTTACAGACTTCGCGAATTCGGGAGGAAACATTTTCAATGATTTCGGGATTCTTCATAAAATCGCAACGGTCGATATCCAGAGTCAAAACCTCGCCCGTGTAGATCGTATCTATCCAATTGTTATACTTGTCGTTAAGTCGTCCGAGGTACTTTTCGTCGATATTTTGTTCGTAGCCGCGGCCACGACGACGGATTTGCTCGACGAGTTTAGAGACGCTGGCTTTCAGGTATATAAGCAAGTCGGGCTTGCGGATCAGCTCCTCAGACAGGCCAAACAGGCGCATATAGGTGTCGAAATCGCGCGACGACATCAGTCCCATTTCGTGCAGATTGGCGGCGAAAATATATGCGTCCTCATGGATCGTGCGGTCCTGAAACAGATCGCCGCCGTTTCGTAGTGCGTCCATCGACTGGCGGATACGGCACGACAGGAAGTAGATCTGGAAATTGAACGACCAACGACCCATATCTTCGTAAAAATCATTCATATACGGGTTGTCGATATTCTCGAAATATGGTGTGGCGTCGAACCGTCGCGCCAGAATTTCGGTCAACGACGTCTTGCCGCTGCCGATGTTGCCTGCGATCGCTATATACATAGTTCCAAAATTTCTTCGACATACCGCCTGTCGTTGGCCAGTCGCGGTACTTTGTTTTGGCCGCCAACCTTTCCGCGCGTAGACATCCACTCTCGGAAAGTTCCCGCCGGAACCTCTGTAACAACAGGCTCGCAGAGAGTTACATCCTGCCAACGCTTGGCCTCGTAGTCCGAGTTCAGTTCCTTGAGGGCCTCATCGAGCGCCGCTCCGAACGCCTGCAGACCACCGGATGGTTCGCGCGAAAACTCGACTACCCATTCGTGAGCGCCGCGCCGGCAGAGCTCCATATAAACCGGTGCGGCGGTGTATTCGGCGACCTCGGCCCCCGTCGCGGCACACGCCGAAACCATCGCCCGCTCGGCGTTGTCGACGATGATTTCCTCGCCGAAAGCATTGATATACTGCTTGGTACGCCCGGAAATTCGTATCCGGTAAGGGTTTGTCGAGGTGAAGCGTACCGTGTCGCCGATCAGGTAGCGCCACAGGCCGCTTGGGCTCGAAATGATCATCGCGTAGTTCACCCCTGTACGAACGTCCTCCAGAGTGACGGCTTTCGAGGGATTATCCAGCTGACTTACAGGTAGAAACTCGTAAAAAATTCCGTAATCGAGCATCAACAGCAGGTCTTCGCCGAAGTCGTCCGCGATGGCGAAAAATCCCTCGGAGGCGTTGTAAGTCTCTTGGTAGTGCATTGATTCAGACGGAATTATCTGACGATACACCTCGGCGTATGGGGCGAAATTGACCCCGCCGTGGACAAAAAGCTCCAGTCGCGGCCAGACTTCTAACAGGTGCGTGCGGCCGGTGTATTCGAGCAATCGCCTGAGCATCACCAGATTCCACGACGGAACACCCACGATCGAGCGCACGTCTTTGTCGGCGCATTCGCGACAGATGAGCTCCACTTTTTGTTCGAAATCGGGCGTCAGGGCGGTTTTCAGCGACGGTACGCGCCAGAAATCGGCCACGCGGGGAGTGTTTTCGATCAGAATCGCCGACAGGTCCCCTGTAAGTGCCTGTTCTCCTTCACGTTCAATGCGGCGCGATCCGCCCAGCGTCAGTGTTTTGCCGCCGTAAACCTGCGTGTCTGGGTATCGGGCAACATTAAACGCGATGCAGTCCCGTGGGCCTTGTAAGTGGTTGCCATTCAATGCTTCGCGTGTGACAGGGATATATTTGCTCTTGGCCCCGGTGGTGCCGCTCGATTTGGCGAACCACTTCACGCGACCAGGCCATAGTACGTCGGCCTCTCCGGCACGAGCGCGCTCGATGTATGGCGTAAGTCCCTCATAATCATATACCGGCACGCGAGATTGAAAGTTTTCTATAAGGTTGCCATTTTCTGCGATATCGGCAAAATCGTGCTCGGCGCCGAACGACGTGCCGGCCGCTCGTGCCAGCAATTTTCGCAGCTGAACTTCTTGAACTTCAGCTGGATGACGCTGGAAATACTCGACCTCTCGCAGCCGACTGGCGAAAGCAGCCCTCAATATCTTAGGCCGCATTCCCATTAATTAAAGAATTTGCCGACGACGCCCTTGGCTTCGGGTTTTGTGAACACCACAACTCGGTCATATGCAGCGATTTGGGTGTCACCCACAGCCATCAGCACCTGTTCGCCGCGCACGATCCCACCGATTGTCGCAGCGACCGGAAAATCGAGTTCGCGAATCGGCACGCGGGTTGCTACTGAACCCGGCTTGACGACAAATTCCAACACCTCGGCATCGGTTCCGGTGAGGCATTTGACTGCTTGCACGTCGGTGTTCATCGTGAAACGGAAGATATTGCTCGCGGTCAGCAGTTTTTTGTTGATCACGGTGTCGATTCCGATGCTTTCGGCCAGTGTGATGTAGTTCAGGTTTTCGACCTCGGCGATCACTTTTTTCACCCCTAATTTCTTGGCCAGCATTGCTGTAAGGATATTTGTCTCGGAGCGCGAGGTCACGGCAACGAACGCGTCCATACGGTTGATGCCCTCCTCCATCATCGCATCGGTATTTCGGCCGTCGGCATTGATTATAAGCGTTTTGTCCAGTACTTCGGCCAATCGGTACGCCTCCTCGGGGTTATACTCCACGAGCTTTATGTCGATATGGTCTTGCAGAGCGGTTGCTATCTGTACTCCGATGCGGCTGCCTCCGAGGATCATCATATTTTTGATCTCCACGTTTGCCTGCCCCGACAACTCCTGCACCTCGTTCACAAACTCCTGAGAGGTAACCACATATACCGTGTCTCCGGCCAGCGCCATATCACCTCCGTGCGGAATCAGGGTTTGGTCCTCGCGGGCAATCGCAACTATGCGGTAGTATAATGCCGACGGATCCGGAGCGATTTCGAGCATCGTGTGGCCGACGAGAGGTGACGCCGCCGCGAGGCGAAACACGACAAGCGACATACGCCCGCCCGAAAAGTCGACGTATTCGGTAATGGAAGTATGCCCAAGAAGCTTGATAACCTCCTGAGCGGCAGTCATCTCTGGGTGGAACAGGTAGTCGATACCCATCCCGACGAAAACCTCTTTGTTGGCAGGTTCGAGGTACTCTTTGTTGTCGATACGCGCGATGGCTTTCTTGGCCCCTAACTGCTTGGCCAGCATAGCCGCCAGGATGTTGATATTCTCCTGTTGGTGGACGGCGATCATCAGGTCGGCCTTCCGAGCCGAGGCGCGTTTCAGGGATTGGAAAGTCGTCGGGTCGCCCTCGATCGTGACCACGTCCGAGACGTCGGCCACGGCCTCCAGTTGCTTGGCGTCGCTGTCCACAACGGTGATGTCGTGGCCCGTACCACTCAACATACGAGCCAGATGGCTACCCACCTCGCCCGCGCCGACGATCACGATTTTCATACGTTACCTCCTTCTTCCAACTCTGCGAAGATAACGATTATTTTCGGAATCAACAACCCCAAAACCTTCGGCGCAACACTCCCCAGATACCGCGAACGACGGCGGCACCGGTCGAAACACCGCCGAAAGCCCTGTCGAGCACAGACCCCTGGGGCACGGCCAACGACAGAAGGTTATCGAACGAGAACACCGCACCGGCGTTCTCGGCCAGTCGCTCACCGGCATACCACGAGGCGATTCCGAATTCGTGCCTCGCCTTGCGAAGCTCCCTCAGCGAACGGATGTCGCTCAGGGTGCGAACCTTAACTTTATACTCCCGGGTCATAATCGTTGTCGTTTTCGGTGAAGAACATATCTACGAAGTAGCGCACCATAGAGTTGGTAACTAATCGGCCGCCAACCAAGAGTCCGATCACCGCGCAGAGCAGCAACGCTCCGCCTGCGATGAGAAATCCGTAAGACGTGTGGCCAAGCAACTCACCAAGCCAAAGTGCCAGCGCGATCATCAAAAAAGTGATCGCCGAGAGCACCAGCAAGATGAATATCACCCAACCGAACGCCTTACCCATACCCACGGAGAGCTTCTCTACAACTCCCAACCGCAGGTTTGCCCAACGGAGGCGCACCCAGTCGTACGCCTCGTCGCGCAATTCCAAAAAATCATCCAAACCTCGTCCCATAACTTTACCTGTGCGGAATAAGTGGCCCGCTTCAGCAACCGGCTGCTGATTTGGTTGTGCGTTTGATCTCCTCGGCCACGGCTTCCTTGGCTTCCTCGACCATCTCCTGGATTTCGCCCACGGCACGACGCGCTTTGCGTTTGTACTTGTTGATCTCGTCGGTGGCGAAGTCGCGAGCCTGAGTGGCCTTTTCCTTGACCATATCGACCTCGTCTTCAACGAATTCACGAATTATTTCGCGAGTTTCGGCACCCGAACGGGGTGCAAACAACAGGGCGACGATCCCGCCCACGAGTGCGCCGCCTAGGAATGCTCCGAAAGCGGCACCTGCATTACTTCTTCTCATAGTGTCAGTGTGTTTTTTAGTGGTTAAACTTTTCGTGAAGTTTTTGTTTGCAAATCGCGTTCCACAAAATTAATTTGTGCTAAATTAGCGAAAATTTTTGTGAACCCCTCACGAAATACCACTCTTTGTTTCTCCGGCCACCGAGTTTACGTGGGCTCGGAGGCGGACGAGGCGCGCCTTGCGGCGGCTGTGGAGGCTGCTTACGCGGATGGATACCGCGTTTTTGTTTCGGGAATGGCGATCGGATTCGACCTCGCGGCTGCTGAAGCGGTCGTGCATTTGCGCTCTTCGCGGCCGGATACTCAGTTGGTTGCAGCGGTGCCTTTCGAGGGTCAGGCTGCCGGCTATTCTGCTTCGGATCGGTCGCGTTACGATGTCTTGATGGCTGCGGCAGACGAGACTGTGGTTCTGGCTACGCGATATTCCCACGGTTGCTATTTTCGACGCGACGAATGGATGGTGGAACGCTCTGGACGGCTGATCTGCTACTACGACGCGTCGTTGGGGGGTCGAGGGGCTGGTACTCGCTATACAGTGAAATATGCTCTGGTTCAGGGACTTGAGATAGTCAATCTCTATCGCGACGAGGCGACGCTATTTTGAGTTCAACAATTCTCGGGCCTGCCGTAAGGCCGCATCGGTGACGGAGCTGCCGCTCAACATCGCCGCAATCTCTGTCACGCGCTCGGGCTCGGTCAGTTGGCGGATATGGGTCGCGCCGTCCTTTTTGTAAACCAGAAAATGCTCGCCCGGCTTGGCCGCTATCTGCGGTAAATGAGTGATGTTCAGCACTTGAGAATGCGTGCCCAGTTCTGCAATGATGTCGCCCATCGCGTCGGCCACTCGACCTGAAACTCCGGCATCGATCTCGTCGAACACCACCGTCGGCAGGCCCGCCGAGCGCGCTGAAAGAGTCTTGAGGGCCAGCATAACGCGCGAAATTTCCCCTCCGGACGCGATTTTTTCCACGGGTCGCGGCGCCATCGACGAGTTGGCCGTGAAGAGAAACCGCACCTCGTCGGCTCCGTTTTTGCGCAGTTCGGCTGCAGGCGTTAGTTCGACAACAAACTGGGTTTCAGACATTCCAAGCCGACGTAGCATTTCACTGACACTGCGCTCGACTTCTGTTACGGCCTGCCGTCGTCCGGCGCTGATCCGTTCAGCTGTTTCGCGAGCCTCGTTTTCGGCGGTGGCGACCTCCGCTTCCAGAGCGGTAATATGCTCGCTTCCGTTCTCAATCGAACTCAGCTGCGCCTCGAAATCTGCCTGGAGATCAAGTAATTGTGCCACTGAAGTGACACGATGCTTCTGCTGCAACGCATAAATCGCATCCAGTCGCGCTGCAACCTTAGCCAGTCGCTCCGGATCTCCGTCAATGCGTTCATACTCAGCGACTATTTCGCGTTCCAGGTCCTGCAATTCGAGGTGGGCCGACCCAAGCCGCTCGGCCAGCGAAGCCGCCCGCAGATGGATTCCCTCGATGCGTTCCAGTGCACCCCGAAGCGCCCGAAGGCGAGCAATGATGCCAAGCTCGTCGGCACCGAAACCCGCGCCTGAGCCCCCGCCGGAATTAGCAGCAAAACCACCGCCCAGTTCCGCCGCAGCAGCACCGAAGACCTCGCGTATCTCGTCGCTATGAGAAAGCTCAAGTTGCTCGGCCTCAAGATCTTCCTGTTCGCCATCGGTCAACGCGAGACCGGAGAGTTCCGTGGCCTGATGGCGCAACCACTCCTCGTCGCGAGCAGCCTCAGCCCCCGCCGCCCGAGCCTCGGAAAGGCGCCGCAAGAGTTCGCGCCAACGCCCGAAAACCTCACCGTAATGCTGCACGAGAGCTCCCTGTCCCGCAACGCCATCGAGAATCGAAACGCGGAACCCGTCGTCGCGCAGAAGCAGGTTCTCGTGCTGCGAGTGGATGTCGATGAGTCGCTCGCCCAGCGCCCTCAAAACAGTCAGAGGTACAGGCAGTTCACTCACATAAGCGCGACTTTTACCCGAGGCCGAAATCACGCGGCGTACGACGATTTCGGGTGAATATTCAAGGTCGTTCTCGGCAAAAAAATCTTCCAAATTCGCAACTGCCGCGCTGCCGTCCACACCGCCACCCGAGAGCATAAACACCCCCTCCACAACACACGCCCGCGACGGATCTTTTTGCACGCCAGATTCGCCGCGCGTGCCGAGCAGCAGCCCCAACGCACCGAGTAAAATCGACTTTCCGGCGCCGGTTTCGCCCGTCACAATATTGAGCCCGGGCCCGAGATTCATCTCCAGCCGCTCGATCAATACGTAGTTCTCAACCGACAGTGTGCGCAACATATCTATCTGTGGATCAGTACAACAGCTTCGGCTGCGACTCCTTCTTCGCGACCCACGAATCCCAGCCGCTCGGTTGTCGTAGCTTTCACCGAAACAGCATCAACCTCAACCCCTAATGCCTCCGCCATAACCCCTCGCATCGCCGCTATGTGTGGCGCGACCTTGGGCACCTGCAACAAAAGCGTGCAATCGACGTTGCCCACCCGCCAGCCGTCTGCCTCAAGTAGCCCGACTGTCCGGCGTAGCAGTTCGACGCTGTCGATGCCGCGGAACTCGGGCGAGGTGTCGGGAAAATGAGCCCCGATGTCGCCCGCTGCAGCTGCCCCAAGCAGTGCGTCGCATAGTGCGTGGATCACCACATCGCCGTCGGAGTGCGCCACAGGGCCCTTCTGATGCGGAATCGTGACTCCTCCAAGCCGCAACGGCCGCCCCGATTCGAGGCGATGGACGTCGTATCCGTGACCGATTCTGAAATTCATATTGGCAAATGTACGAAAAATTTCCTATTTTTGTCGATTATGACATTGACCGAAATTCTGAAAAAACGGCGCAGTGTACGCCGATTCGAGCCGCGTGATGTGCCGCGCGAGATTGTGGATGGGTTGCTGGCGGCGGCGCTGATGGCTCCGTCGTCGAAAAACACGCGCTCGACGCGTTTTATGGTTCTCGACCAGCCCGAGGTTTTGGAACGCCTTGCTGCTATGCGTGACTTTGGCTCGTCGTTTTTGGCCACGTCTCCGTGCGCAGTTTTGGTGTGCGGAGATTCCTCAGCCACAGACCTTTGGCTCGACAACGCGGCCATCTCGGCGACGATCCTGCAACTGGCTGCTGAGGACGCGGGTCTCGGTTCGTGTTGGGTGCACGTGAACGGTCGTCCCAGGAAGCGCGAGGAACCTGATGGGGCGAATGCAGCCGACTATCTGCGTGAGTTTTTGCCGCTGCCTGCGAGTTGGAATCCGCTGTGTGTCATTGCATTGGGTTATTCGGTCGAACCCGCCCGACCCCACAGCCCCAAGGACGATGCGGACAAAATAATCTGGCTCTAAACGGCTTGCTGATTCGGGAAATTATGGCTCCTTGGTTGATTGTGATCCTGTTTTCGGTGGGCGCTGTGTTGCTCTTTGCGGTGGGGCTGTCGCTCACGCTGATGATCAAGGGGCATCATATTGATTCTGAGATAGCTACGAATAGCCATATGCGCGCGCGCGGTATAACCTGTCCCGCTGCCGACGGACGACGGACTGCCAGCGGCCGCAGAGATTTTGATGGGCGCGCCGGTGATACTATCGCCGATTGTGTTGACCTCGATTGCTCGGATTGCGCTTCCTGCGCGAAAAAATAACCCTCCTCGCTCCCCCGAATTCTTCGCCGCACCTCCTCCTTCACACCCCTTCGCCCCCAGCCCCTTCGCTCCGACCTCTTACTTCTTCGGACTTTCGGCCACGATGGCGCGTGCTTGTTCGAGCGTTAGTTCCTGTGGATCAGTGCTTTTGGGTATCTTGTAGTTTTTCCCTTTGTAGGCAATGTACGGCCCGAAGCGACCGTTTTTTACGACCAGATCGGGTTCTTCGGTGAACGTTTTCAGTGGTTGATTCGCTGCTGCCTTGGTCTCTATTAGCTCCACCGCTTGCTCCAGCGTGATGGTATAGGGATCATTTCCGCGGCCCAGAGAGGTGAATTTTCCATCCCATCTGACATACGGGCCAAACCGCCCGACGCCTATAACAACATCTTTACCAGCGTGTTGCCCCAGTGTTCGCGGCAGACTCAGCAGCTCGAGCGCCTCTTCCAGCGTTAGCGTGGCGATCAGTTGCCCCTTCTTGAGACTGGCCGAACGTGGCTTTTCGCCCTCCGGCGCTTCCATCTGAACCATCGGACCGAACCGACCGATGCGCGCCGAGACCGTCTGACCTGTCGCTGGATCCACTCCGAGTATGCGAGTTTGGTGAGTATCAGTGTGTTCCGTGGCCATTGCGCGCTCAATCTCGGTGTGAAACGGGCCGTAGAAACGGGTGATCATCTCGTCCCAGCGCTCGTTGCCCTCGGCGATTTCGTCGAACTCCTTCTCGACCTTCGCGGTGAAATTATAGTCCAGAATGTCTGCGAACTGCTTTTCCAAATAGTCGTTCACAAGCATACCTATATCCGTTGGTGCCAGTTTGTTAGACTCGCTGCCTGCTTTCTCACCGAGCGTCTTTTCGGCAATTTTTCCCTTTGCCAGCACGAGTTGCGTGTACTCACGCCGTACGCCCTCCTTGCTCTGTTTGACGACGTAGCCGCGGTTAATCACGGTCGTAATTGTCGGTGCGTAGGTCGACGGGCGACCGATGCCGAGTTCCTCGAGTTTTTTCACCAGCGACGCCTCGCTATAGCGCGCTGGAGGCTGGGTAAAGCGCTGAGTGGCAACTATCTGCGTCGTGCCTATCTCCGTGCCCACACTCATCTTCGGCAGAAGCGATTGCGCACCCTCGTTCGTTTCACTTTCGTCGGTCGATTCGGAGTAGAGTTTCAGGAATCCATCGAAGCGTATAACCTCGCCGGTTGCTGTGAAGTGCTCTTTGGCGGTGACTCCCGCGGTGTCCGTAACGTCCACTTTCACAATGGTTTTGTCGATCTGCGCGGGTTTCATTTGCGACGCCACGGCGCGTTTCCAGATCAGATCATAGAGACGTTTTTCGGCCGCTGTCCCCTCGATCGCGCGACGTTCGAAGTACGATGGTCGAATAGCTTCGTGAGCCTCCTGCGCCCCCTTGGAGTTGGTTTTATATTTGCGCGTGTCGCTGTACTGTTCGCCGAACAGAGCGGTGATCTCCTTCTTGGCGGCGCCAAGCGCTTGAGCCGAAAGATTCACCGAGTCGGTTCTCATATACGTGATAAGTCCCTGCTCATAAAGCTTTTGCGCGACGCTCATCGTCTGTTGGACACTCATCCCGAGTTTTCGTCCGGCCTCCTGTTGAAGCGTGGAGGTGGTGAATGGTGGGGCGGGGTAGCGCGTGCCTGGCTTCTCTTCGACGCTTGCGACTCGCAGTAGCGCTCCGTTGCAGGACTTTAAAAATGCCTCGGCCTCCGAGCGCTTGTCGAACCGTCGCGAACACTCCGTCTTGAAGAGCGCTTTCGGGTCGCCCTCTGGGAACATCTCCGCCGTGACGCGCCAAAAATCCTTCGCCTCGAAGCCGATTATCTCTCTTTCGCGCTCGACCAATAGCCGCACTGTAACGCTCTGAACCCGACCGGCTGAGAGTTGCGGCCGAACCTTGCGCCACAACAGGGGCGACAGCTCGAATCCGACCAGACGGTCGAGAATACGGCGTGCTTGCTGGGCATTCACAAGGTCGATGTCTATGCCTCGCGGGGTTTCGATGGCGTGCAGTATGGCCGGTTTTGTAATCTCGTGGAAAACGATTCGGCGGGTCTTTTCGGCTGGCAGGCTCAACACCTCCGACAGGTGCCAGGCGATGGCTTCTCCCTCGCGGTCTTCATCGGAAGCGAGCCACACTGCGTCGGCTTTTTTCGCTGCCGCGGCCAGCTCGCGAACCATCTTTTCCTTATCCGGATCTACCTCATAGTGAGGCGTAAAGTCGTGTTCTATGTCTACTCCCAGCCCCTTTTTTACAAGGTCTCGGATGTGTCCGTAGCTCGAACGAACGGTGTAGTCGGCCCCCAGAAATTGCCCTATTGTTTTGGCTTTGGAAGGGGACTCGACGATGACTAAATTTTTACCCATTTACTACCTGTCAATGATGGTGTATGTGATTCTCACGGTGATCGGCATCTCGCTTCCGGTGCCGTTCAGGGTTGAGTTTCCGAACCCGAATCTGCCCGCCACATCGGGCCCCAGTTGCATTACGGGCGGAACTTTTCCGTCGATCAGTTGTTGTATGTACGAGGTGATTACCAACTGATAGCGAGCTGTTCCACGATAGAAATATCCGTCGTACGGCAGTTTGTATTCGCCTCCACCCGTCGAGGCGTTTTGTGCGTTCTGCATTGCTTCCAGCGAGTATTGGTAGTCGGAGATGGGGGTCACACGCGTGATGTCGCGATAGCTTCCGAGCCTTGTGACCGCGGCGTCGAGCGTCGAACGTGGCACTGATTCGCCTCCTTCGATGTATAGACGCATCATCGCCTGATTGATCATAATGTCGTGGTCGTCACCCTCTTTGAGTGCCTGCAGCTCGCGAACAAACTCGTCGGAGAAGCGCAGGTATGTTCCCACACCACCCATCGTCTGAACGTAGACGGTCGGTTGTGTCGGGCTCGTTGGCAGGGTATCGGTGAATCCGTTGGTCACGACCTCCAGCTCTCCCAGCGTGTGTTCCGAGTAGTCGAATTCCGACATTGCGATCGAGACGCTGTTCCACTCCGTCACGGCACCCGTTCTGGCATCGGTTTCGTCCTGATCGGTGAACAGGAACGGTACGGCGAGCGTGTCATAGATCGCGGTCACATCCAGCGAGTCGTGGTTGCGCAGGTGTAGCGTCAGTCCCGAAGAAGCGAGCGAGGCTGCCCAAACGGAACCTGCGCGCGGAGAACCGGCTGCGGGAGCGATGTATATTCCGCGAAACTCCTCCAGAAACAGGGTGTCGCTCTTATAGGTCTCCCAGTCGATGTTTACAAGGCGGTCGATGAATTGGCGTCCGGCTGCGGTTGGAAACAGGCGCGCCTGAACGCTGCGTCGTCCCGAGTGGGTAAAGTCGAAAAGTTTCTCACCTCGGTACTCCTCGATGGGGAAGTTGGCTCGGTAGAGTGAGTCTCGGGTCAGTTTGTCCTTGGTCGTGGAGATGTCGTAAACTTCGAACGACTGAACGAGCAGCGAATCGCCCCTGATGTCGTCTATGGCGAACGTTATGTTCAGCGAGTCGACAATGGGTTCGAAACCGAATCCCTCCACATCTTCACCATAAGGCAACGTAACGGGAAGAAATTGCAGTAGCGCACTGTTCGTCTGAGCGCCGAACACTCCTTCCGGATCGACCATACGACCCAGATAAGCGTGCCCCAGACGCGACGAAGGAATGCTGTCTGTTCTGAACAGATACGTCTGCACCTCGTCGGTGAACTCCCTCACCTCCACCTTCATACGTTGTCCCCCGGGCAGCAGCGTTTCGCCCAATCGGTCGTCGACTTCGGTACAACCTACCCCGCAAAAAAACATTAACAGGCTCCCGGCTCCAAGCAGCAGCCTCCGGAAATCCCCACCCCTTTTATAGCAGTTCGTCATAAAAAGCTTTGTAAGCATCCACATTTTCGCCACCTTCAAGCACGGGTTTACCGCTGGTGCGCGCATAATCAATCCACGTGTGGTCATCCATTGGTTCTTCGACAACCACTGCGTCGGCGTAGTCGATAACGCTCTTTTGCAGGTTTTCGTACGCCGGATCCGTAAAAGTGAACGGCACCGGGTCGTTGTACAGTGAGATCACGATCTTGGCACGCCGGAATACGGGGTCGTCGGCGAACACGCGACGTAGCAGCATCGCCACCACTGAAGAGAACCAGCCGTGGATATGTACTATGTCGGGCGTCCAGCCCAGTTTTTTTGCCGTCTCCAGTACCCCTCGCGCAAAAAATATCGCTCGCTCGTCGTTGTCTTCAAAGAAGTTCCCGTCTTCATCCGTCAGCGTTGCCTTGCGGTGGAAATAGTCGTCGTTATCAATAAAATAGACCTGCACTCGTGCGGTCGGTATCGAGGCCACCTTGATTATAAGTTGGTGGTCGTTGCCTTCGATGATTAGGTTCATACCCGACAGACGTATCACCTCGTGCAGTTGGTTTCGTCGTTCGTTGATGGTTCCCCATCGGGGCATAAAAGTACGAATCTCACCTCCCGCCTCCTGCATAGCTCCGGCAAGGAGTCGACAGCGCTCTGCCATCGTCCCCCCCGCAAGATAGGGAACTATCTCGCTGCTGACGTATAATATCTTACTTTTACCCAAGTCTATGGTTTTTGCCCGTTCGGTGCAAAGTTAACGAAAATTTTTCACACTATCAGCATTGCGTCGCCATAAGTGCCGAAACGGTATTTTTCGTCGATTGCTGTTTGGTACGCTTTCATCACCAAATCGAACCCTCCGAACGCCGTCACCATCATCAGTTGGGTCGACATCGGGTGGTGGAAGTTCGACACGAACGCATCTGCCACACTGAACTCGTACGGATGGAAAATGAACTTGTTTGTCCATCCGTCGAACGGCTTGAGCATCCCTCCCGTCGACACCGAACTCTCGATCGTCCTCATTACGGTCGTCCCGACTGCACACACTTTTCGTCCCGCCCGCTTGGTGGTGTTCACTCTTTCGGACGCCTCCTCCGGGATCATAATCTGTTCGGAGTCCATCTTGTGTTTGGTTAGATCTTCCACATCGACCGTTCGGAAGTTGCCCAGACCGACGTGAAGCGTGATTTCGGCACGATGTATCCCCTTTATATCCATCCTCTTGAGCAGATGCTTGCTGAAATGCAGTCCGGCCGTCGGAGCTGCCACGGCACCCTCGTGCTTTGCATATATGGTCTGATAGCGCTCTTCATCCTCTGGTTCGACCTTTTCGCGCACCCACTTGGGCAGGGGCGTTTCTCCCAGCCTGAAAAGTGTCTCCTTAAACTGCTCGTGCGTGCCGTCGAACAAGAACCTCAGCGTTCGTCCCCGCGAGGTGGTGTTGTCTATAACCTCGGCCACCAGCAGATCGTCGTCTCCGAAGTAGAGCTTGTTGCCGATTCGGATCTTGCGCGCCGGGTCGACTAACACGTCCCACAGCTTCAGGTCGTGGTTCAGTTCGCGTAGCAGGAATATCTCGATCTCGGCCCCGGTCTTTTCCTTGTTTCCATACAGGCGTGCCGGAAAGACCCTCGTGTTGTTGAACACGAACACATCGTCGGCTCCAAAGTGGTCGATTATGTCCTTAAATATCTTATGTTCGATCTTTCCACTTTTCCTGTGGACGACCATAAGTTTGCTCTCGTCTCGGTTTTCGGTCGGATGTTTTGCCAACAGTTCTGGCGAGAAGGCGTAGGTGTATTGCGATAGTTTCATTGTGTGGGTTAGGATGAGAAACACAAAATTACTTATACTACGTGCAACTGCCGTAAATGTTTCGTTAATCCTCAAAAATTTGTATATTTTCTGAAAGTTGTGTGTTAGAATAGGTCATTTCCCGTTCTCGCCGGGCAGGTTCTTACCGCCGCCCAGCTCCTTGATGATCTCTTCCATCCCCAGGGCGTCGGCGACTGTGAATTCGCCGCTCCGTGTGCGCTTCAGACCGGTCAAATGAGCTCCGCTGGCAACCGCCTCGCCTATCTCTCTCGCCAACGCGCGAATGTACGTCCCTTTGCTGCATTCGACGCGGATTTTTAGTCGCGGTGCGGCAGGTAAGTCACACTCCAGCAGTTCCATAGCATAGATGTTTATCAGCGCTTGACGCATCACCGGCTCTTCGCCCTCTCTCGCCATCTCGTAGGCTCGCTTGCCGGAGAATTTCTTGGCCGAATAGACCGGCGGGGTTTGCAGCCTCTCGCCCGTCAACTTCCTAAGAGCCAGTTCTATATCCTGCCTCGTTATGTGTTCCCACGGATATGTTTTGTCCACTTCGTGCTCCAGATCGTAGCTCGGCGTCGTGGCTCCGAGCGTGACCTCGGCGATGTACTCTTTCGTCCCGTCCATCAGTTCGTCCACCCTCTTGGTCGCCTTGCCGATGCACACGATCAGCACTCCGGTCGCCAACGGATCGAGTGTTCCCGCGTGCCCGACTTTAATTCGCTTGTAGCCAAGTCGTTCCAGCGAATATTTCACCTTTCGCACCACATCGGTGGATGTCCACTCCAGCGGCTTGTCCACCACCAGTACGTAGCCCTCCGGAAAATTCAATTCGCGCGAAAACATCAGCAGAAATAGTAGATTATCGTTGCCGCCCCGACCACTCCGCAATACGCTGCAAACCAGACGAGTTTACTTCGTTTCACCATCTCGATCATAAACCTGCACGCCGCGACACCTACTGCGAATGCCGCTGCAAAACCCGCTACCAGAGGCAGAGCATCCGTGGCCGTAATCGCCCCGAGGTTGCCCTGCAAAGCGTCCAGCCCGACCTCGCCGACTATCGGTATTATCACCATCAGGAACGAAAATTGTGCAATCGCAGCACGCTGATTACCAAGAATTAACCCTGTTGCGATCGTGCTTCCCGACCGACTCAGACCCGGCATCGCTGCGGCGGCCTGTGCCAATCCCATAATAAACGCATCCCGAAACGATATCCCCTCGGCTTCCTTGCGGCGAGGTGTCTCACGCTCGATTCTCCGCGCCGCTCGGTCGCCCCCTGTTTCTCTCTTGCGCCCCGCAAACCACAGTAACCCCGCTGTCAGCACGAGCATCCCTCCGACGATCAACAAAATATTAGGCGACGCAAGCATCGCATTCAGCTGATCTCTAAGCAGTAAGCCGACCAGAGCAACCGGCACCGCCGAGAGCACGAGCTTCAGCGCGTACCCGGCCCGCCCCCGCAAAGTGTCCATTATGAGCGTGCCGATTTCGCGCCACAGCACCGTAATCGTGGCCAGCACCGTCGCCAAATGCAGCACGATATCGAACGTCAGGTTGTCCGCCAGCGTCACGCCGAGCACTTCTTTTGCGATTTGCAGATGTCCGCTGCTCGAAATAGGCAGGAACTCGGTGATACCCTGCACTATACCAAGTATAATGGCCTCCCAAACGCTCATATTTTCGGGGCTTGTTCCGTCTTTTTGGGCCGCCACATAATGGCGTAGATTTCGAACACAAACCCTGCGATCACGACGATCGGAGCAAGGGTTATGCGCCTGAAACTGAACATCTTGTCGCTAAACACCTCTGGGTCGCCGCTTCCGCCGCCCGCCATCAGCACAAATCCCACGATGATGATCCCTAACCCAATGAGCATCAGCACATAATTCCGTTTTTTCATTTCCTTACAGCTTTATTTACAGCGAACGCAGTGAATATCAGCGATATAGCTACTCCTCCGACGATCATTCCCGCGATAATTAACAGCGGCAGTCCTCCGCGCAGTAGCTCCACTTCGGGCAGGCCCTCTCGCAAGCCCGCGACCAAAATCACGAACAGAGCCGTCGCGATGAGTCCTGCCCACAGTCCGTGCGTCGCCGCCGACCCGAGCAGTGGGCTCATAATGAAACCGCGATTCGCTCCCACGAGCTTCATCGTATTGATAATCTGCTTTTTAGCCGCAATAGTCATCCGGATCGTGTTGTTGAGCAAAATCAGCGAAATCACGAATAACGCGCCTCCGAAAAGTACCAATACAAGGTTCAGTTTTCCGAGGTTCTGCCCGATTTGCTCGACCACACTCTTCTGATACACAACCTCTTGCACTCCGGATGTTTTCTCCATAGCTGCAACGAACGCCGCCACCTGATCTTTGTCTTCGGCCACTCGCGCCTCCAGGCCGACTTCGAAGCTGTCCGGCAGTGGGTTGAACTCGATAAATTCGCTGAAATCGTCGCCAGATTCGGCAACGAAGGCTTCGGCTGCCTGCTCCTTGGTCACGTAGGTTATCTGTCGCGCAACTTCCTTTACCTCAATCTGTTTGCGGACTTCGGCCGTTTGTTCCGCCGAGAGCCCGTCTTTGAGCATAACATAGATCGTGACGTTCTCCTTGAGCCGGTTCGTGACGTTCAACGCATTGAATATCAAATACGTAACCGATCCCAACAGGAACAACACCATCGCAATGCTCACCGTTGACACCAGGTATGAATTTCGCACCTTGCGCCGTAGTCGCTTATCTTCCTGTGCCATAGTTCTTTAATCTTCCTTTTGCTCTCAAAAACACAGCCACCGCCAGCCACAATAGAATCGCGATCGAGGCTGCCAGCGTCACTCCCTCGACTGTCGCGAAGTGTGGCGCGCGAAATCGCCACTCGATTGTGTGCTCGCCGGCCGGAACGACCATCGCCCTCAGCAGGTAATCCGCTCTGATATAGGGTGTTTCTTTTCCGTCGATGTACGCTTTCCAGCCTTTGTCGTAGTATATCTCCGAAAACACCACCAACCCTTCGTTTTCAGACACGCTATTATATTTTAAATAATTAGGCCTATATTCAACTAAACTTATAGTTGACTCAACTATGAATTTAGTTGAATCACTAAGGCTATGGTTGTCACGCAGGTTTTGTGAAGAGAATCGCTTATCGACAACGGCTTGGTGCTTGTTGTCGATAGTGCCGAGCGCATCCAGTTCTTCGCGTGCACCGTCGACAAAAATAACGTTCTCGACAAACCACGCAGCGCCGTTCGCATCGGGATTGAGCTCAACCTGACGTTCGCCGGTCTCCGGATCAACGATGATGAAGTACTTGGTATTTAGCATATTAAGTGCTCCAAGGTCGAGCTTCGACAGGTAGCGGTCGATGACGTCCTGATATCGGCGTAGCTTGGCACCGTGGTAACCCCCGACGGAGCGATGAAAATATGAGGTAAGCGCCTCATTGAAAGGATTTTCTGTATTCAGAACGCGAAATCCCGGCTCGGGGTCCGCCATAATAGCGCGATCCGCAGCATCAGCCGTAATCTGAACCCGCTCGCGAGTCCGAAAATCGTCGTGCGAAAGATACCTCAAATTGACCGGCAAAAGATCCGCCAAAACTAAAATTCCGAGTGCCAGAACGAACCACCAGCGCCTGATAGTCAGCTTGTTATCCTGTGCCCGCACCCATAACCAGACAACGCCAGCCGTCAGAGCAACGAACAGCAGAGATCGCCAACAATCGTTACGGAACATCGCCGCTCGTTCGCTCCGCATCGCATCCACAAGTCCCGGAATACCAGCGAATTGCTCGTCCCCAAGAGCCGAAAAATCGTAAATCGCACCCCCGAAGAGCGCAAAAAGCAATGCCACGCCGCCAGTGAGTCCCAATGTCCACAAAAATCCGGATTTGAATCGGTTTTTGTCCAACTCATTATCCCACAACGCTTTCAGAACCAGTGCCGCAACGAACGGAACGGCCCACTGCAACACCACAAGGGCCATTGCCACGGTGCGAAACTTGTTGTAACCGGGCAGCACGGAGAACGATAACTGAGTGAACCACATTGCGTTACTACCCCAGGCGAGCAACAAACCGAGAGCGCTAACCACGACGACCCACCATTTTTGCCGTCCGGGCAGAACGAAGAGTCCGAGAACGAACAAGAATACAACGACCGCACCTATATAAGTAGGTCCCCCGGTGAATGGCTGGCCACCCCAGTATCCGGGAAGTTGAGTTGCTAAGGATGGATTTATACCGCTGCGTCTCAGTACGTTAGCAACCTCACCACGAGCATCGAAGCCACCAGACGATCCGCCGCCGCGAAAATTCGGAATGAACATATTCAAGCTCTCGCCAATGCCGTAACTCCAAGCAGTAGCGTATTGTAAATCAAGTCCTTGAGAATCGGATCCGGCCTCGTTCCCTACGGCCGGAGCTACCTCGCTACCGCCGCGAATCGTTTCGGGCGAGTGCTCGAAAGTGTACCACAGGTGAGTAAAATTAGCGCCTACAGCGAGCAGTGCCGAACCGGCCAAAACAGCAGTCGCTGTGCAAAATCGCCTCCACGCTTTTTTACCTCTCTGTCTTGCAGTTACGATGAATTCCCCAAGCCAGAAAGCCAGAACGATCAGCAGGAAATAGTATGTGATTTGATGGTGTGATGCGGCGATCGTGAGCGCCCCGAAAAGCGCCGAAAGTCCACCGCCAATCAACATATTACGTCGAAAAGTCCAAAAAACAGCCCCGACGAGCATCGGTGCCCAACCCATTGCGCGCATCTTAGTGATGTGGCCGGCTTCGATGATCAGGATGTTGTAAGTCGATAACCCATAGGCGATTGCAGGCACGATAGCGACCCAAGGGTTGACCCCGACGAGCAACAACATCACCCAAAATCCGAGCATTGCCAAAAAGAGCAGCGCAGCGGGTTCGCCAACAAGATTCATCGCCCATTGTCCGGCGTTACGCAAAAACATCGCAGGATACTGAACACTAATGAGATAGGCAGGCATACCGCCGAACATTCCGCCCGTCCATTGCGGATCCTCGTCGAAGGCGGCGCGATGCTCGGAGATGTCGCGTTTCATCCCGTCGTACATCTGTACATCAGTCTGAGACAGCGACTTACCACTGTATTGTGGCGCAAAATATGCCGTGCTGATCGCTCCGAAAAGCACAACCGCCACGACGTATGGCAGCGCGCGCAAAAATATGTTCCGCAGGTTCATCGTGCCGCAAAGATAGTGAATTTTACTATCTTTGCGCGTGCCTATGAGTATTGTCGACGAAATACGACGCCCGATTGAGTCAAAAATAGCTGAATACGAGGACTTTATGGCGAAGCAGATGCGCTCGCCCGACCCGCTTGTCAGCGGGATTCTCGACTACATTTTGCAAAATGGAGGCAAGGGAATACGGCCGATGATGGTGTTGCTCTCGGCGGCGATGCAAAAGCCTGATAATAAGGATAATATAGGCCTGCGTACTTACCTCGGGGCGATGCTTGTGGAGATGATGCACACGGCCTCGCTGGTGCACGACGATGTGATCGATGAGAGTGATATGCGTCGCGGAAAGCCCTCTGTGAGAGCACGTTGGGGGTCGCGCAGCGCGGTGATTGCGGGCGACCTCATCTTGGCAAAGAGCATTACGGTCGGTCTGGACAGCGGGCAGTTCGACATTGTGGACTATGTGACGCGCGCGATGAGCACTCTTTGCGAGGGTGAACTCATTCAGAGTCAGCAAAGTAACCGTCTTGAGATGACGCGTGAAATTTACCTCGACATCATTCGGAAAAAGACGGCCGCATTGTTTGGCGTAAGTGCCGGGGTGGGAGCGTTGTCTGTCGGCGCACCTTGTTCGCAAGTGTCTGTTATGCAGGAGTTTGGCGAACTTGTCGGTATCGCTTTCCAGATTCAGGACGACATCCTTGATTACGATACTGCCGGGGAGACAGGCAAACCGGCGTGTAACGATCTGGCAGAAAAGAAGATAACCTTGCCTTTACTGGTTGTTATCGAGCGTTCGTCCGAAGCGCGTCGCAAGGATCTTTTGGCTCGTCTGGCTACCGCGGATACAGATTCACAATCAATTGAATATCTGCATGATGTCGTGGTTTCGGAAGGCGGCCTTGCAGAAGCGACACGGATTATGCAAGCGTATGTGGCTCGTGCTCAAGGACTTCTTGAACCATTCCCGCCCAGCCCATACCACACGGCATTGCTGCTACTGACCAGCTATGCGGCGGACAGAAAAAAATAAGCCCCGACGCGATCGTCGAGGCTTAAATCGCTAATTGACAATCTTATAACGTGGTGAGCTTCAGGTTGCGGAACAGCACCTTGATGCCGCCGCCGTCGTGGATTTGCAGTGCCAGACGACCCTGACGCTCGGCAAAAGCGGGGTCGGTCAGGTTGGTAACTTCGGTGCCGTTGAGCCACACCGTAGCATTGTCACCGACCACGCGAACGCGCATTGTGTTCCAACCGTCAACTAAGTGTTCTACAGGAGGTTGGAACAGCCAACCGCGTCCGTAACTCTCGTAAATTCCGCCCGAATGATGCCCCGCAGGAGCGACTTCAACCTGCCATCCATTGACCTTTGCAGGCGGGAAAACAACCGAACGGAAGAAAAATCCGCTGTTGCCGTTGGCCAGTTGGTTGAACTCGAACGTGGCATCGAAATCGTCGTAATATTCGCGAGTCGCGAGGTAGCCGTAGCCTTTGTCGGGGCCGCTTTCGACAACGATGCAACCCTCCTCGGCGTAGAATTTTTCGGTTCCGTAGACAACCCAGTTGTTAAGATCCGTCCCGTTAAAGAGCGCGACTTCGGTGCCTGCTTTACGCGGTAACTCCTTGATTCTGATGTTTCTGAACGACGCAGGATAGCCGTGATCCTGCAGGCAGACCAGACCCCTGTGAGCCAGTCCGTACTCGGGCGCGTTTTCCCATTTACCACTCGCACGACGCGCGAACCAGTCATCCGTCCAGGCCTCGAACTTAATGGTTTTCACGCCGTTAAGCCAATATTCCACGTGACCGTTGTCGAACACGATCTCGGAATTGTTCCACTGTCCGGGAGGATTGATCGTAACGCCCTCGAGATTAGGCAGATACATCGCATAGTCGACGCCCATATCCTGCCACGGTTCGAGCACGTCGCCACTGTTAGCTTCGTAGCCGGCCTTGTCAATCAGCTGATACTCAGGACCTGTGACATACGGTACTTTGAATTCCGGACGCTCGACCACGTGATAGAGAATACCGCTGTTGCCGCCAGTGGAGAGTTTCCAGTCGAGCGACAGATGGAAATTCTCAAACTGCTTGTCAGTCACAATGTAACCTGAGGCATCGCTGCCGCTTCCGTCGGCCTGAATAGCTCCGTCGACAACCTGCCAACCAGTGAGGCCTTCGACGTTGTAGTTGCGCCACCCGTCAAGAGTTGTACCATCGAAAAGCAGTGTCCAACCCTCAGCTATCTGACTTTGAGACAGCGTGTTAGGTTTTTGTCCACAAGCGGTTGCAACCAGCGTGACCGCCACAATTGTAAAGATTTTTCTCATAAGTAAATTATTTTTGGTTAGGTTTTTCGTGTGCACAAAGTCTTTAGGTCGTCGGCCTGGTCGGTCGTTGGTGGTCCGGTCCAGATTTGCCAGCTTTTTTCGGCCTGCTCCCTCAGCATCGTCTCGCCGTTTAATGTTGTTGCCCCTCGCCGCCGCCCCTCAGCTAAGAAAGCTGTAACTGGCGGATTATAAACAAGATCGTACAAAAAATGTCCTTCGCCGATCGCATCATATGGCAAATCCGGCTTGCCATCAATTGCGGGGTAAGTGCCTAACGGTGTGGTGTTTACTATAAGTTTGTGATCTGCCATCACTTCTGGCGTCAACTCATCATAACTCAAAAACTCGCCTCCACCCCTCGAAACCATCTTATAATCAATACCTTCCCGCTCCAAAACATACCTCACGGCGCAGGATGCACCGCCAGTTCCCAGAACCAAAGCCGCCGGCCGCTTGCCGCTCGAAAGCCCGCTCTCCTGCCCGTTGATAACCTCGCCTAACAATGCCTTCAACCCGACCGTAAACCCGTGAGCATCAGTGTTATATCCCCATAACTTCCCGTCCACGACCCTGACACAATTCACGGCCCCAATGGCGTGCGCCTCCTCTGACACAAAATCCAACCACGGCACGATGTCGCGTTTGTATGGAATGGTCACGTTAAAGCCTTCAAGATCAGGATATTTACCCAACAGAGAAGTCAGTTCCGACAGCCGCTCGAGTTCGAAATTATAGTACCTGCATTCGTCCGCCAGCCCCAGAGCCTTGAATTTCGCCGCGAAGTAACTCGCTGAGAATGAATGTTCCAGTGGCCGCCCGATTATCCCGAAAATTCGCATCCGTCCTGCTTAAATAAGATATTTCACCAAAACGAACGACCCGATAAGCAGCACGGTGAACACCACGGCCAACAGGTTGAAGTACTTGTCAATGAACGCTTTGACCGGTGCGCCGAACTTCCATATCAGCCCCGAGATCAAGAAGAATCGCAGGCCCCGAGACACCACCGACCCAGCCACAAAGCCGCCCAATCCGATGTCGAAAAGCCCGGCCGCGATCGTGAACAGTTTATAAGGAATGGGCGTGAATCCGGCGGTGAAGATGATCCAGAAGTCCCATTGCTCGAACATTACTCTCACTTTTTCAAAGTCTTCGGGCGAAAATATTCCACGATTGAACACCCATTGTGCAAGTCCCGTCAGCTCGCCACCCGCCGTTTGCCACAAGTAGTAGCCGATCGCATAGCCGCCAAGTGCCCCCAGAACCGAACCCGCCGTACAGATCAACGCATATCGAAACGCGCGCGCCGGTCGGCCCAAACAGAGCGCAATCAGCAGTACATCAGGCGGAATGGGGAAGAAGCTCGACTCAACGAACGCAACCGCAAACAGAGCCACCTCTCCCCACCGAGACTCGCTCCAGCCCAGCACCCAGTCGTAAAGTCGACGTACGAAATTCATAACGCCCGCAAAGTTACAAAAAAGTTTGTATATTCGCGGCCATTATGGAGACACAAAAGATTACGGAGATCGCCGACGTTGTGGTTCGATTTTCGGGCGACTCGGGCGACGGTATGCAGTTGGTGGGCACGTTGTTTTCGGACGCGGCGGCGGTCGGTGGTAACGGGATCTCGACTTTTCCCGACTTTCCGTCGGAGATTCGCGCTCCGCAGGGTACCGTGGCCGGGGTTTCGGGCTTCCAGGTTCACCTCGGCGCCGCAAAGATGACCACTCCGGGCGACACCTGTGACACACTCGTTGCGATGAACCCGGCGGCGCTGAGGGCTAACACCCGCGGTTTGAGGCCCGACTCGACGATCATTCTGGACGACGACGCGTTCACTCCCAAGGAGTTCCGCAAGGCGGGCTTAGTGTCCGACGACCCGATCGCAGAACTCGGTCTGGAGGGCTACAACATCGTCGCCCCGAAGATAACTTCGCTCACCCGCGAGGCTCTCGAAGGGCTGGGGCTCGACGTCAAGAGTGCCACCAAGTGTAAGAATATGTTCGCTCTCGGGCTGTGCTTCTACCTATATAACAAGCCGTTGGAGCATACGTTCGAATATATTGAACGTAAGTTTGCCAAGAAGAATCCCGCCATCGCCGAGGCTAACGTGCGCGCACTCAAGGCCGGCTTTAACTACGGCGCCAACACCCACTCGTTCGCCAATACGTATAATATTAAGCCCGCCGCACTCCCCGAGGGCACTTACCGTATGATAAACGGTAATCAGGCGACGGCTTGGGGTTTCATCGCTGCTTCCGAAAAGAGCGGTCGACCCCTGTTTTGCGGCTCGTATCCGATCACTCCCGCGACCGTCATCCTCGAAGAACTTGCCAAACGTCGCGACCTCGGCGTTGTGACTGTTCAGGCGGAGGATGAGATTGCCGGTATCTGTACCTCGATCGGGGCTTCGTTCGCCGGTTCGCTGGCTGTTACGACGACTTCCGGCCCGGGACTGTCGCTCAAAAGCGAGGCGATGGGCCTTGCGGTGATGACGGAACTCCCTCTGGTTGTGGTTGATGTGCAGAGGGGCGGCCCTTCGACCGGCCTTCCGACCAAGACCGAGCAGAGCGACCTGTTGCAGGCGCTCTACGGCCGTAACGGCGAGGCTCCGATGGTCGTCATCGCTGCGTCGACTCCCTCCGATTGCTTTCATTATGCATTCTGGGCTGCCAAAATCGCTCTGGAGCGTATGACCCCCGTGTTGCTGCTCACCGACGGATTCATCGCCAACGGTTCCGAGCCGTGGTGCATCCCGTCGATGGCCGATTACCCTGCCATCAAGCCGCCGATCATTCGCGAACTGCAAGGCAGTCAATACTTTTGTTATGACCGCGACCCTGAAGCAGGGGCTCGCACCTGGGCCATTCCCGGAACTCCCGGATTGGAACATCGTATAGGCGGACTTGAGAAGGACAAACGTATCGGTTGCGTGTCCCACGATCCGACCAACCACCATACGATGACCGAGTTGCGCGCTGCCAAGATCGCTCGCGTGGCCAGCTTCATTCCGACTCAGGAGATCACCACCGGCGACCCCGAGGGCGACCTGCTCGTGGTGGGGTGGGGTGGTACTCGTGGCCACTTGCAGGGTGCGGTCGAGAAACTGCGCGCAGAGGGTAAACGCGTCTCCCACTGCCACTTCAACTGGATCAATCCACTGCCGCACGGCGTGGAGCAAATTTTCTCGCGCTTCCGCCAAATCGTTGTGTGCGAGCTCAATATGGGTCAGTTTGCGGGCTACCTGCGAATGAATTTCCCGCAGTTCGCCTACCTGCAATATAACAAGGTTCAGGGTCTGCCTTTCACGATCGACGAACTTGCCGCTCACTTTAATTCATTGATATAATGTCACATAACTGTATATATTCCGCCGCCGATTTCAAGTCCGACCAGGAGGTCAAATGGTGCCCTGGTTGCGGCGACCACGCTGTGTTGGGCTCGCTCACGGCTGCTTTGGCGCGCATTTCGTCTGAGGATTGCGTTCCGCGCGAAAAGTTCACCGTGGTTAGCGGCATCGGTTGCTCGTCGCGATTTCCTTATTACGTGAGGAGTTACGGCTTCCACGGTATCCACGGTCGCGCAGCCGCGATCGCAACCGGCGTCAAGACCGCAAACCCCGACCTCAGCGTTTGGGTTGCCACGGGCGACGGCGACTCGCTGGCCATTGGCGGTAACCACTTCATTCACGCTGTGCGGCGCAACGTGGATATGACTATGATGTTGTTCAACAATGAGATATATGGCCTCACCAAGGGCCAGTACTCGCCCACTACCAAGCTCGGTAAGGTTACCAAGACGTCGCCTTTCGGGACGATTGAAAAGCCCTTCAAGCCCGGCGAACTGGCTATCGGGGCTGGGGGAACTTTCTTTGCGCGCTCAGTTGATGCCGAGGTTGCACTCACGACCGAAATGCTCGTCGCTGGCGCTCGTCACAAGGGTATGGCCGTCGTCGAGGCGCTGGTCAATTGTGTGATATTCAACGATAAAACCCACGCCACTTATGCGGGCGACAAAGCCACGCGGGCCGAAAATACGATCCTGTTGAAACACGGCGAGCCGATGATTTTCGGTGCCAATCGCGACAAAGGGCTGGTGCTCGACGGCGAACAGTTGCGGGGCGTCAGGCTGGGCGACGACGGGGTGGCCGAGAGCGACATCCTTGTTCACGACGCCCACACCGCCAATCCCACGATTCACTTCCTGCTGGCCGGTATGTCGTGGCCCGATTACCCTGTGGCTCTGGGTATTATTCGTCAGGTGGAGGCTCCGGCTTACGACGCCGAGGTTCACCGTCAGGTCGAGGAACAACAGGCCACCGCGAAAATCTCTAACGTCGACGACCTGCTCGGTTCCGGCGCCACCTGGAAAGTTTAGAGCCCTGCAGCCCTGCCCTCGGGTCTGCCGAAGCTTACAGCGTCACCTCGATAATCGAGTCGGCTGTGTCGAGCCCGCCGCCCAAGCTGTCAGAACCGCCGGGGCTACCCACTCCGCCCAAACTGAAGGTCACCTCGCCTGTGCGCCGGTCTTGGGTGTAGTCCAGCCGACCGTCGACGTTCAGCCATCGCGCCGAGCGAACTTTTGGTAGTTCGAGCGTTATGCTTTCCGCAGAGGAATCCAGAATGTGTACGTAAAGTACGTTTTCTTTTCGCGTTACGGCTCCCCATTCGGCCGGTCTGACCGGGCCCGCAGTCGTGCCGTAGATCGTGTGACCCCATTTTTCGAGCCAGTCGCCCATTCCCGCCAGCCGTTCGACACACTCGGCCTGAATCCTCCCGTCGGGCATCGGGCCCACGTTCAACAGCAGATTCGCTCCCGTTCCGGCCGTGCGCACCAGTCGGCCGATCAGTTCTTCGACCGACTTATACCGGTTGTCCGTGATGTTGAAACCCCACGTCCTGTTGATCGTTTCGCACGTTTCGAGCGGCATTCTCGTGGAGACCTCCTGTCCGCTATATCCTGCGTTGTTCTCTCCCGGGACGTCTCGCTCGAAGATCTGGTAGTCCTCTCCGGCGATGGGCGGAAGATGGTGATTGTTGGCTATCAGGCAGTTCGGTTGCAACTTCCGTATCAGCCCCTAGATCTCCGGATAGTGCCAGTCGACGGCTGTTGTGTGGTCGGTTCTGTTTTCGTCGGCGGTTTGGTCCCAGTGGCCGTCGAACCAGATCACCGCCACGTCGCCATACTCCGTCAACAGTTCGGTCAGCTGCGCATTCATAAATTCGATGTAGTGCTCCCAGTCGCTCGGTCCGGTTCGCCCCGACTTTTGGCCCGTTCTGCCCGTTTGCCACTGATAGTCGTCCCTGATCCAGTCCAGTTGCGAGTAGTAGAACCCCAACTTCATTCCCTGGCGGCGACACTCGTCGGCCAGTTGGCGTATGATATCCTTTCCGTATGGGGTGTTCATAATGTTCCACTCGGATTGTTTCGTTGCCCAGTTGCTGAAGCCGTCGTGATGGCGCGAGGTCAGGATGATGTATCGCATCCCCGCGTCCTTGGCGATCCGCACCCACTCCGCGGCGTCGAATGCCTGTGGGTTGAAGAAATCCTGCAACTTCATATACTCCGCTCTGGCGATCGGCCTTGAGTTCATCACCCACTCTCCCGCTCCGAGTACACTGTAAGGCCCGAAGTGTACGAACATCCCGAACCGCGCCTCCTCGAACCAGTCGGTCGGTGCTCCCGGAATCTCCTGCGCTTGGGTTTCTGCTCGCGCACCGACCAATGCGGCGAGCGCGAAAACGATCATAGTTACTATCTTCTTCATAGTTTTATGGTTAGTTGTCTGCTTCCGTCGAGCAGGGGTTCTATGTACAGTTTTGTCGCGTCATCGGGCAGTAGCCCTTCGATCTTTTCCGGCCACTCGACCAGACACAGCGCCCCGCTGTAGAAATACTCCTCGTAGCCCAGGTCGAACGCTTCCCGCGGATCTTCGATTCTGTAGAAATCGAAGTGATAGACCGTCTCGCCCTCTCCGGTGGCGTACTCATTCACCAGCGCGAACGTTGAACTTGTGACCTCGTCCTCCGACCCAGCCTCTTTCATAAGGGCACTTATCAGCGTGGTCTTTCCGGCACCCATCCCTCCATACAGCGCCACCACGCCGCATCCCTTCAACACCGGCCACAACTCTCGTGCGGCGGCGGGCAACTCGGCCAAAGATCGAACCACGATCGTCATTTCGGATTAAGGACTATATACGGTACGATCATCTCCTCCATCGAGATGCCACCGTGCTGGAACGTATGCCGATAGTAGCGCGTGAATTGCGAGGCGTTGTTGGGGTAGATCAGGAAGTCGCGCCCCAGAGCGAATACGTAAGTCGACGAGAGGTTGCTCTTTGGCAGTTGAATCTCCTCGGGGTGCAGCACCTCGTACACATCCTTCGGGTTGTAGCCAGCCAGTCGTCGTCCGGTCTTGTATCGCAGGTTTTGCGAGCTTTCCCTGTCACCGATTATCTTCACCGGATCGTCCACCCGGATCGTTCCGTGGTCGGAGGTGATGATAACTTTGTGGCCTCGGGCGGCGAGCAGTCGCAACAAAACCAGCAGGTCGCTGTGCTCGAACCACGAGCGTGTCAGAGAGCGGAACGCGGCGTCGTCTTCGGTCAGTTCGCGAATTATCTCCGTCTCGGTTCGCGCGTGGGAGAGAATGTCCAGGAAGTTGTAGACTATCACCGAGAAGTCGGCGTCGTACACCCTCTGTATGTTCTCCACCAGCCGCCGTCCCTGCTCCGGGCGCACCAGTTTGTCGAACGTCACCTTCCAATCACCGTGGCCACTTTGGGCCAGCAGTCGCCGCAGGAAATCTTCTTCGTATTGGTTCTTGCCCCCCTCTTCGTTGTCGTTGAGCCATTTGTCCGGTAGTACCTTGTCGATTGCAAGCGGGGTCAGTCCGGCGAAAATGGCGTTGCGTGCATATTGTGTTGCGGTGGGCAGTATTGCGCAGTAGAAATCCTCTGTGGCGACGTCGTACAGATCGCGCATAAGGTCGCGCACCGCCATCCACTGGTCGTACCGAAAGTTGTCTATCAGCAGGAACGTCGTCTTGCCATCCACTTCGGGAAAGACCACGTTTCGCATCAGCGTGTGCGACATCACCGGGACTTCTTCCCCGGCCGAGGCACCGATCCAATCCCGATAACTGCGCCGCACGAACTTTCCGAAAGCCATCGCCGCCTCTTCTCGCTGGAAAGCCAACACCTCGCGGATGCTTTCGTCGCCGCTACCGGAGAGCTCTATCTCCCACGTCACCAACTTCTTGTATATCCCCTTCCATTCGGCGAACGAGTCGGCCTGTCCCAACTGGGCAGCGATCCGTCCGAACTCTACGCGATAGTCTGCCGTGGATTGGTTCGTGACGAGCTCGCGCGAGTGGATGTTCTTCTTGATCGACAACAGCACCTGGTTCGGGTTGACCGGCTTGATGATGTAGTCGGCGATGCGCGAACCGATGGCTTTGTCCATTATTCGCTCCTCCTCGCTCTTGGTCACCATAATGACCGGAAGATCGGGCCTCACCTCCTTAATGTAGGGCAGCGTCTCCAGTCCCGTCATCCCGGGCATCATTTCGTCCAGGATCACAAGGTCATAGCGGTTTCCTCTCACGAGCTCTATCGCGTCGTAGCCGTTGTTGCACTTTTCCACCACGTAGCCGCGCGTCTCGAGGAACATTATGTGCGGTTTGAGCAGTTCGACTTCGTCGTCCACCCACAGGATTTTTCCATTCGTCATAAGCAATAGCACAAAGATAAAAATAAATTTTTTATCGACATTTGCTTTGATTAAAAATAAATTACTATATTTGCGTGCGATTTTTCCGGTAAAGGACTTAATAAACTCTTAAAAATTTATAGATATGACAAAAGCTGATATCGTCAACGGTGTCGCCAAGAGCACTGGCGTAGAAAAGGCCGTGGTTTCGCTCGTAGTGGAATCGTTTATGGAAGAGGTCAAGGACGCGATGATCAAAAAGAACCACGTCTACCTCAGAGGCTTCGGTAGCTTCATCATCAAGAAACGCGCCGAAAAGGTGGCCCGAAACATCTCGAAGAATACTTCGATCACCATCCCCGCTCATCACCACCCCGCGTTCAAGCCCGCCAAGAGCTTCGCGCAGAAAGTTAAATAACTAAACACTACCCAAAACAATGCCAAGCGGAAAGAAAAGAAAAAGACATAAAATGTCTACACACAAACGCAAGAAACGCCTTCGTAAGAATCGCCACAAAAAGAATAAGTAGAGAGGGGGATGACTGAGGAGGTGGGCCGAAGCGTTTTGAATGATCCAAGTAGTATCGGCAAGGCCAAAGAGGTACCTACACAAGAGAGGACTCTTTGGCTTTGTCTCTATATATAAATATGTAAATGAACAAAGAACTGATAATCAACGTCACTCCGAGCGAGATCAATATCGCGCTGGCCGAGGACAAGGAACTCGTGGAGTTCAGTAAGGAGAAGTGCCAGACGGGCTTCGCCGTGGGTGACATCTACCTTGGTAGGGTTCGTAAATTGATGCCCGGACTCAACGCGGCTTTCGTCAATATCGGCCACGAGAAGGACGCCTTCATTCACTACCTCGACCTCGGGCCCGGATTCGACACGCTGCATAAACTCACCGGGGCGCTGGTACAGAAGAAACGCGTTCCAAAGTTCGAGAACCTCAAGCTGGCTTCTCCTCCTCCCAAGAGCGGTAAGATCGGGGAACACATAGCGGTCGGGGACACGATCCTCGTCCAGATTGCCAAGGAGGCTATCTCCACCAAAGGGCCTCGCCTCACGGGTGACATTTCGCTCGCCGGGCGTCACGTCGTTCTGTTGCCGTTCAGTAACAAGATATCGATCTCGCAGAAGATAAAACAAAACTCCGAAAAGAAACGTCTCAAAAAGATCGTTGACACCGTTCTGCCTAAGAACTACGGTGTGATTATCCGTACCGCCGCGGCAGGTATGACCGACCCCGACATCGAACAGGATATACTTTCGTTGGTGGTCAAATGGGAAACCGCTTTGGCTAAGGTCAAGAATCTGACCGCTCCGGCGATCCTTTCCGAGGAGATGAACCGCGCCCACTCTGTGATCCGCGACCAGTTGAACGGCGACTTCAAGGCTATCTACGTGGACGACCCTGCTACGTACGAAGAGATCCGCGAGTATATCAAACTGATTGCTCCCGAGAAGAGCCGTATCGTCAAGCTCTACAAGGGTAACGTGCCCATCTTCGACAACTTCGACATAACGCGCCAGATTAAGTCGTTGTTCGTCAAACACGTGTCACTCAAGCGCGGCGCTTACCTCATAATCGAGCACACCGAGGCGTTGCATGTCATCGACGTCAACAGCGGCAACCGCACCAAGGTTGAGAACGATCAGGAACGCACCGTTATGGAGGTTAACCTCGCTGCCGCGGAGGAGATCGCCCGCCAATTGAGGCTTCGCGATATGGGAGGCATCATCGTCATCGACTTCATCGACCTGCATAAGAGCGAAAACCGTCAGGCGTTGCTCGAAAAGATGAACCAACTGATGTCCACCGACCGCGCCAAACATACCATCTTGCCGTTGTCGAAGTTCGGCCTGATGCAGATCACCCGCCAGAGGGTTCGCCCCGAGGCCATCTCCGAGGCTCGCGAGGTTTGCCCTTACTGTAACGGTACGGGTCAGGTTTCGCCCACTCTGATGATCGACGAACAGATAGAGAACCGTATAGCATACTACGCCGAGAAAAAAGGCATCACCAACCTCACCATCAAGGCCAGCCCCTACGTGTCGGCTTTCCTCACCAAGGGATTCCCGTCGTTGAGGTTGCGTTGGATGGCCCGTTACCACAGCCTGATTCGCGTGAAGACCGATCAGGCGATCGGCGTGACCGAAACAAAAGTATTCGACGTAAAAGGTCGTGAATTGAATTGAATGAAGCGGTAGAAAAACTGGTCGAGCGGTTCGGAGAGAGCGCTCCTCTGACCGAGCTGTTGAGGGCTGCGAAAAAAACGCGCACCGTTGGGATCGAGAGACTCGCCGGTAGCGCGTTTTCCGTGGCTGCCGCTGCCGCTATGCGCTCGCTGGGCGGGGTTCATATCTTCGTTGCCGAGGATCGCGACGCTGCCGCCTACCTGCTTAACGATCTTTACAGTTTGGCCGGCGAGCAGCAGGTGTTGTTCTTTCCGACCGCATATAAACGCTCTATCCAGTTCGGCCAGCAGGATCCGTCCGGGGTTGTCCAGAGAACGGCCGTCCTGAACGCTGTTCGCGCCGCAGAAACAAACGGCGGCGTTCTTGCCGTTTGTACTTACCCAGAGGCTCTGGTCGAGAAGGTTGTCTCGATTACCGAATTGGCCGAAAAGACCCTTGCTCTGCGCGTCGGCGAGAAGGTTAGTATGTCGACTGTTGAGGATATTCTCGCCGATTGGGGCTTCTCTTGGGTGGACTTTGTCTTCGAACCCGGACAGTACTCCATCCGCGGCGGTATCATCGACGTGTTCTCTTACTCTTCACCGCGCCCGTTCCGCATCGACTTCTTCGGGGATGAGATCGACTCGATCCGCATATTCGAAATATCGTCGCAGCTCTCGGCCGAAAAGGTCGAGCGGGTCGAGGTGCTTCCCAATCTGAAAAGCATCCGTACCCAGGTGTCGTCGTTCGCTGCGTTCGCCGGCGGGGCTCATTGGTGGGTGGACGACCTGGGCTTTGCCCTCGGTAAGCTCGACGGGGTGCGCAAGAAAGTGCTCGGCGAACTGGACAAACCCTCGACCATCGACTCCCACGTGACCAGCGCCCGGGAGTTCCTCTCTGACACCGCCTACGCGCAGATGTTCGTCCGCACAGGCAGTGACAAACGTCCCGCCGAGAAGACCATAGAGTTCCATACCGCTCCCCAGCCCGAGTTCAATAAGCAGTTCGAGATGCTGGCCGATAACATCGTCGAGCGGGCTGCCGAGGGCTACGAAACTTATATCCTGAGCGAGAACCGTGCCCAGATCGAGCGCCTTGTAAATATCTTTGCTTCGGTTCGGCCGTCGGCTTCCGTGCCGATGCACTCAATGCCCCTCACGTTGCACGAGGGCTTCGTGGATCACGACCTGAAGCTGTGTCTCTACACCGACCACCAGATTTTCGACCGCTACCACCGATACAAGATCCGCGGCGAGATCAATCGCGACGAGGCCCTGACCGTGGCCGAACTGAACGAACTGAAACCCGGCGACTTCGTGGTGCACATTGACCACGGGGTAGGGCGCTTCGGCGGCCTCGTTAAGCAGATTGAGAACGGCAAGGAGGTCGACGCTATCAAGCTGGTGTATAAGGACAACGACGTGCTGCTGGTGAACGTCCACAACCTCCACCGCATCGCCCGTTACAAGAGTGGCGACGCGGCCGAGCCTCCGCGTGTGTACAAACTCGGCAGCGGGGCTTGGCAACGGATGAAGGCGGCCACCAAGAACGCCGTCAAAAACATCGCCCGCGAGCTCATTGCCCTGTACGCGCGGCGCAAGGCTGGTAAGGGGTTTGCATTCTCGCCCGACACCTACCTGCAAACAGAACTCGAGGCATCGTTCCAGTACGAAGACACGCCCGACCAGCAGACGGCCACCGAGCTAATCAAAGCAGATATGGAGTCGCCCGAACCAATGGATCGCCTGGTTTGCGGCGACGTGGGCTTCGGTAAGACCGAGGTGGCTATCCGCGCGGCTTTCAAGGCCGTGTCCGACTCGAAACAGGTTGCCGTTCTGGTGCCCACGACAATCCTATCGCTACAACACTACCGTACGTTCTCCGAGCGTCTCCGAGGCTTCCCCGTGCGCATTGAGTTCCTGAACCGCAGCAAGACCGCTGCCGAGACACGAGCCATCCTCGCCGATGTGACCGAGGGCAAGATAGATATTCTCATAGGGACACACAAGATACTTGGCAAGGAGGTGCGGTTCAAAGACCTCGGGCTGCTAATCATCGACGAAGAGCAGAAGTTCGGCGTGGCCAGCAAGGAGAAACTGCGCGAGATGAGCGTCTCGGTCGATACGCTAACCCTGACGGCCACCCCCATTCCCCGCACGTTGCAGTTCTCGCTGATGGGTTCGCGTGACCTGAGCGTGATTAACACTCCGCCGCCCAACCGTCAACCAATCGTCACAGAGAGCCACACCTTCAACGAAGAACTCATCAAAGAGGCTATCGAGGCGGAACTGGCTCGCGGCGGTCAGGTCTACTTCGTGCACAACCGCGTGCAGGATATCGGAAAGATGGCCGGTACTGTCCAGCGACTCGTTCCCAAGGCCCGCGTGGCTGTGTTGCACGGCCAGATGGAGCCCAAGTCGGTGGAGAAGCTGATTATGGACTTCATCTACGGCGAGGCAGATGTGCTGGTCGCAACCTCCATCATCGAGAACGGCATCGACATCCCAAACGCCAACACAATCATCATAAACAACGCCCAGAACTTCGGTCTAAGCGACCTCCACCAGTTGCGCGGTCGAGTGGGGCGCTCAAATCGTAAGGGTTACTGCTACTTGCTTTCGCCACCCGATGAGCTGTTAGCCGGTGATGCTCGCCGTCGCCTGCGGGCCATCGAGGAGTTTTCCGACCTCGGTGCGGGATTCAACATCGCTATGCAGGATCTCGACATACGCGGTGCGGGAAACCTATTCGGAGCCGAGCAGAGCGGATTCATTGCCGACATAGGCTTCGAAACCTACCAGAAGATACTCGCCGAAGCGGTGGCCGAATTGCGGGCTGAGGGTGTCGAGGGGGCGGAAAAGCTGATGGGCGGTCGGAACGCCGACGGCGGATTATCGTCGGGCCCCGAAGCAATACGGTACATCGAGGACACCCACATCGAGACCGACCGCGAGGCAGGTATTCCCGATGACTATGTGGGAAATGCGGCCGAGAAACTTAAACTGTATCGTACGCTCGACGCGATGACCGACGAGGCGTCGATGCAGCGCTTCGCTTCGGAGTTGGAAGACCGTTTCGGTCGGATACCGCCGCAAACCCAAACCCTGATGGACGTCGTTCGACTGCGCTGGCGTGCCATCGCTCTGGGCTTCGAACGGGTAAAGGTGAAGAACGGTATGATGATCCTGGGCTTCCCCTCCGAGCCCGACTCGCCGTACTATAAGAGCGAGGTCTTCAACCACATATTGCAGCACATCGCCACGCGGAAAGAAAAATTTGTGCTCAAGCAGAACAATAATAAGCTCGGTTTGTCAGTTAGGGGAGTGGACGGCGTGGCCGACGCCATAAATGTATTGAATGAGATTGGCAATTGATATAGGTAACTCGCGGGCCAAAGCCGCGCTTTTCGACGACTCCGGACGACTGGTCAGCATCCTGAACCTCGACCACTCGACTCCAGTTCCCATCAAAAATCTTTACGCCACACCCGACACGCTCGGGATGGATCGCTTGGCTGCGGCCGTCGGGGCTAATGTTATGTTTCCCGACAGGACGTGCCTGATCATCGACTTCGGTACGGCTATAACGTTCGACGTCGTGACTGCGGCGGGCGAATTTCTTGGTGGCACGATCTCTCCTGGGGCTCGAACCCGCCTCCGTGCTCTGAATGAATTCACCGAAACGTTGCCTCTTTGCGAGCTGCCCGACGACGAGATCGCCTTTCCTGCCGACAACACTCTCGACGCGATCCAAAGCGGGGTTGTTCGGGGTATCGTGGCCGAGACCGAGGCGTATATCGCGGAGGTTAATGAGCGTTTCGGGGCAGGGGTGAAGATAATTTTTACCGGTGGCGATGCTGATTATTTTGCGAAACGGGTAAAAAGTCCGATATTTGTCGCCTCGGAGCTCGTTTTTTACGGACTGAATGCAATCTTGGAATACAATGCGAAGTAAATTGATCCTTGCCGTGGCGATGATGCTGGTGGCGTTTGGCGCTGCCGCACAGGAGAATACCATCAACACGTTCTCTCCGTACAGTATGTACGGCATCGGTGATTTGAGCTCGGCTTCCAACACGGCGTTCGTCGGTATGGGCGGGGCCAGTATTGGGTTTCGTAACGGGGCTTACGAGTTCGCCGGGGATACCCGGCTCAACCTGTCTAACCCCGCGTCGCTCAGCGGCCTCGGTATGCGGACTTTTATATTCGACGTCGGTACGGTCGGGACGAATGTCTACCTCAAGCAGCGGGTCGCGGGTGAGATGCTTAAAACCAGCTTCAACTCGTTCAACATCAATAACATCACGGCCGCTTTCTCGATCGCCGGCCGTCTGGGGTTTGCCTTTAACGTGTCGCCTTACAGTAACGTCGGCTACCGTATTCACACCGACGATACCTCCTACCTTGCGGATCTGGGCGTGGTTCGATACTTCTATAACGGAGCAGGCGATATCAACGAGGCTAAGGCAGCCCTCGGTTGGGCTCCTTTTCGGAAACTATCAATCGGCGTTGAGCTGAACTACCTGTGGGGTAATATCGACCGTACTTATGAGGCTGTGATCCTCAATTACACCGGTTCGGGTGAGTACGGCGAGATCTCATCCCGCATCGGTTCCACGGCCAATACCAACGAAAAAGTGGCCCGTATGTTCGGCGCGTTCGGAGTGCAATACAGCCCCATCGAGAACTCCAAAGGTACCCGCCTTACCCTCGGGGCGACGTATCGTCTGGGCGGTAAACTCAATTCGACCGTCACCGACTTCATTCCCTCGAACAACATCTACGCCGACACGATCCGCTTCAACCAATATAAATCGGCAACCTACATTCCGCAAACCATCGGTGTGGGGGTGAACTTCCACCGCCCCAAATGGGCCGTCGCAGCCGACTGGGTCCATCAGGATTGGGCTTCGAAAAACACCTATGCCGGTTCGTCCGACGTACGATACGTTAACACAAATACGTTTAAGTTAGGCGGACAGTTCACTCCCAACCGGCTCGATATCCGTGGGCGCTTCTCCAGCTTCTTCAACCGCATCACGTATAAGGTCGGCGGGCGCTACGGTACCAACTACCTGCAGTACGGCGGTAAACCGGTTCGCGAAAAGGCCGTCACTCTGGGGCTCGACATTCCGTTCCGCGCCGTGAACGTTTCGACGCTCAACGTCGGGTTCGAATACGGCCAACGGGGGTCGCTCGACGGGGGGATGATCCGCGAGAATTACTTCAAGGTCAGCGTCGGGGTGATGTTGTTCGGGCGCGACTTCGACTATTGGTTTGAAAAATATAAATATAATTAATATCTTTGCGGAATGAAAACTCTAACAAAACTGACTCTTGCCGCGGCGGCCCTGTCGCTTGTGGCCTTTTCGGCTGTAGCTCAGGCCATATCTCCACAGGAGGATCCGCGCTATGGCAGTACGCCCGAAGAGAGGGCTGAAAACTTCAAGAAACTCAACTATCTCAAATTCGAGATGGATAGCAAGGCCTACGATACGGCCGCCGTCTGGCTCAAAGAGTTGATGAACGATGCTCCTCAGGCCAGTTCCAACATCTATATTTGGGGTGCCACGATCTATAAGAACAAAGCCGCCCGCGCTACTTCGCTCGCTGACAAGAAGGCGTTCGTCGACTCAGTGATGCTGATCTACGACCGTAGGGCCGAGTACTACGGGGCCGATCCTCGCCGTGGCCGTGCATACATCCTCGGTCAAAAGGCTCGCGACTACCTTTCGCTCAACGCTCTGGATCGCGAAAACGTCCGTAAATATTATCTCGAGGCTCTGGAGGCTTCTTCCGGAACTGAAGCTGCTCAGGTAGCTCTGGAGTACTTTCAGCAGTTGGTCGAGGACTACAAGGCCGTTCATATTCAAGCCGGCGACCTGCTCAGTGAATACCAGCGCCTGACGGGCTTGTTGGCTAACGCGACCGAAGAGGAGAAAGATTCTCTCAACACCCTATTCGCCGCAAGTGGTGCTGCTAATTGCGACGTTCTCGAAGAGCTGTTCGCTCCTCAGATAGCTGCCGCACCGGACGATCTGGACGTGGTTACCAAGGCTTACGGCCTGATGTCGATGGCTAACTGTACCTCGCCGTTCTATATGAGCGTTGCCGAGAAGTACTACGCACTGTCGCCTTCGAGCGGTACGGCTATCCGCCTGGCGTCGTTGTTCGAAAACCAGATGGAGTTCTCCAAGGCCCTGAAATATCTCAATGAGATGTTGCCCACTGAGACCGACCCCGCGGCAAAGGCTAACCTGTACGTTCGCATCGCTGCGTCGGAACTCGGTTTGAAACGCTCTTCCGCCGCTGCTCAGGCCGCTCGTGAGGCGATCTCGCTCGACCCCGATAACGGATTCGGTTATATGTTCCTTGCCGAGGCTTACGTTGCCGGTTCGACCGCCTGCAGTGGATTCCACCAGTTGACCGTTTACTGGCTCGCTTACGACCAGTTCGCCCGTGCACGTTCGGCTTTCGAGGCCGCCGGTCAGAGCAACGAAGTCGAGGCAGCTTCGACCCGTATGACCAATTGCCGCATCTGCTTCCCCACTCTCGAAGAAGGATTTATGTATGTTCAGGACTATAAGGAGGGTAACTCTTATCACGTGAGCTGCGGATGGATCTCGGGAAACACAACCATAAGATCGCGATAGGCGCTCGATCTAATTTTCTGATAGCACTCCTTGTTATGGGGAGTGCTATCTCGCTTTTGTCGTGCGAGGGCGATAAGTCCGCCGCCGACGAGGAGCAGACCGACGAAGCTTTGGTGACCAGACGGGTGGACAGTATGCGTATCGTCTCTTCGGAGAACGGCCGGCTGCTCAATAGTATGTCTGCGCCACTTATGGAGGATCACGCCTTCGCCCGACCGCCGTTTCAGGAGTACAGACAGGGTATCGAGTTCGTCGGCTATAACGACTCGACCGGAGTGGAGTCCTCTCGCGTCGTCGCCGACTATGCCCTCTACTGGTCTGACCGCGACCGCTGGGAGTTGAAGGGTAACGTTCTGGTTACCGGCGAGCAGAACCGCCGCTTGTACACCCAACAGTTGACCTGGGATCGTAAGATACACAAGATATACTCCAACGTCGACTCCAAGGTGGAGGAGGGAACGGACGTGTTCATCGGCGAGGGGTTCGAGGCCGAGGACGACTTCAGTCGCTGGACTTTCCGCCGCCTGACCGGCACAGTGAGTGTCGACACCGCACCCACGCAGCCTGCGGAGTCGGAGCCCGGAACTGAACCAGTTTCTGATTCCGAATCGCAACCCGCCGAGCCCACTCTCACCCAGCCTGCCGTTCAATGAGTACTCCCCTCGCTTGCGTTCTGATAGCTGCGATGCTGATTCTGTCGGCGTTTTTTTCGGGTATGGAGATCGCGTTCACCAGCTCGAACAAACTCAAACTCGAGATCGACCGTCGTGGTAGCGGTTTTTTCAATTTCGCCGCCGGATTGTTTACCCGTAACGCTGGCCAGTATATAACCACGCTGCTGGTCGGTAATAATGTCGTTCTGGTCGTATATTCGCTCGCTGTATCCGCTCTGTTGTCGTCGCTCTTGGGCGTTTCTTCCGTCGTGCTCGAAACTGTTGTGGCCACTGTTGTGATCATCTTCTTGGGTGAATATATCCCCAAGTCTATCGTCCTTAAGAACCCTAACTTTTACTTCAAAGCGTTTTCCGGGCCGGTTTATTTCTTTTACGTGCTGCTTTACCCCGTCGCTCGCTTTACATCATTGGTTTCGGCCGGAGTTATCCGCTTATTTGGTCATCGCGCCGGAGCCGAGCCCGTGGAGGTATACTCTCGGGCCGAGTTGGTTAGCCTCGTCGAGGAGGGTGGGGCGGGGGAGAAGGATCCCGAGCACGAGATGAAGCTGTTCCAGAATGCATTGGATTTTCCCGACCTGCTGGTTCGCGACTGTATGGTCCAGCGTATCAACGTCGAAGCCGTAGAGATCGACGCCGGGGTGGAAGAACTGACCCGTCGCTTCGTCGACACGCAATACTCCCGCATCTTTGTCTGGCAGGATTCGATAGATAACATTGTCGGTTATGTCAACGTTAAGAGCCTTTTCCGCGCCCCGAAAACCATTGCCGAGGTGCTCAAGAAGGTCGATTACGTTCCCGAGACGATGCCTGCTCAGGAGTTGATGAACGGCTTCATCAAGAGCCACTCCTCGATCGCAGTCGTGATCGACGAATTCGGTGGTACGGCCGGGGTTGTGTCGCTGGAGGATATTCTGGAGGAGATCTTCGGCGAGATCGAGGACGAACACGACACCCCGGAGATGGTCGAAAAGGAGACCGGCCACGACGAGTGGGTGTTCTCGTGCCAACTGGAGGTCGATTATCTGAACGAAAAATACGGCTTGGGGATTCCCGAAAGCGACGAGTACGACACTCTGGCCGGGTTCATCATCTTCGGTTATGCCGACATTCCTCCCCAGGGCGAGGAGTTTACCCTCGACGGGTTCCAGATCAAGATACTTCGGCGTACTTCGTCGAGAATTGAGTTGGCTCGCGTGCGTAGATTGTAAAAGTTTTTGTATCTTTGTCGCCTCAAACGCGTAAATTTGTAATTCGTATAACTAATATGGCTACTCTCAACACCCTCAGAACCCGCGGCGCACTGTTTTTGTCGATCGTGATCGGCGTCGCCCTCATCGCATTCCTCTTGGGCGACCTCACCAGCGCAAGCAGCGTGTTCCAACGCAGCCGCAACCGCGTAGGCTCGATCGACGGTAAAAGTGTCGACTATTTCGAATTTGCCGCCACGAACGAGAACCTCAATCAGGTCATCCAGACGATGTACGGTCGTAGCGCCGTCACCGCCGAGCAGGCCGATCAGATCCGCGAGATGGCTTGGCAGAGTTATATCCGTCGTTACGTTTACGAACCCGGTTTTCGCCGTATGGGTCTCTCCGTTGGCGAGGCCGAACAGATTGATATGGTTCAAGGTCAGTTTGTTTCGCCTGTGATTACTTCTTTGTTCTCGTCGCCACAGACCGGCCAGATCGATAACGCCGCGTTGGCCCAGTTCGTCTCGTCGCTCGAAATGGACGACACAGGTCGTATGCCTGCTATGTGGGAGTATGCTAAGAGTGAGATGGTTAACGAGCGCGCGATGTCTAAATACCTCGCGCTGGTTCAGGGTGGACTGTTCGCTAACGACCTTGAGGTTGCTCGCGGCGTCGATGCTGCCAACCACACTTACTCCGGCTCGTGGGCCCGCATTCCTTTCAATAGTATCGCCGACTCGTTGGTGACCGTTTCTTCGGCCGAGGTTCGTAAATACTTCGCCGAGCATCGCGACCAGTTCCGCCAGACAGCTTCTCGCGACGTCGAATACGTTGTCTTTGCGCTCGACCCCTCGGATGCGGATTACTCCGAGGCCGCCGACCATATCCAAACCGTTGCCGGTGAGTTCGCTGCCGCTGCCGATCCGATGCAGTATGCTTCGCTGAACTCTCAGGAGCGCACCGACGAAGGTTTCTACTCCGAGTCGCAACTCTCGCCCGAGCTCGCCGCCATCGCTTTTGGCGACCGCCGCGGCCAGATGGCTGGCCCGACCCTCAATGGCAATGTGTATACCGTTTCGCGCGTTGCTGCCGAACGTATGATGCCCGACTCTGTGGGCGCTCGCCATATCCTCCTTCCCGCAACCAGCACTCGCGTCGCCGACAGCCTCGTGAGGGCTATCCGCGGCGGGGCTTCATTGGTGGATCTGGCCATTGTTTACTCGCTCGACGACGTTGCCGAGATCGGCGTGTTTCCGCCTCAGATGATGGTGGAACCGTTCGCGACGGCCATCAGCGAGGCTCGCGCGGGCGACGTATTCACAGTCGAAACCCAGTTCGGTCTGCACGTAGTGCAGTCAACCTACCGCTCGCCGCTCACTCGCAAGGCCCAGATTGCAACCGTAACCTATAACGTCGAACCGAGCTCGGCAACCGAACAGGCGGCTTACAACCTCGCTCGCGACTTCGCCACCGCCGCAACCGGCTCACGGGAGAAATTCGACGCCGCGGTATCCTCGACCGGCGCCAACCGCCGCGTGGCTACCATCGGTGAGAGCGATCGCGACGTTGCCGGTATGACCAACTCGCGCGAACTGGTTCGTTGGAGCTTCAACACCAAACCCGGAACCGTTTCGCCCATTATGGAGATCGACGGCGACTACGTGGTGGCTGTCCTGACGGGCGCCAAAGAGGCCGGTGAGGCCGATGTGCGCGACGTCTCGGTGGGCATCGCATCACGAATCCGCAACGAAAAGAAAACCGAACAACTCACCGCGCAACTCTCCGGTAAGAGCGTCGCCGAAGTCGCCGCAATGGAAAGTGCCGTCACAGGTGAGCTCACAGATCTGGCAGGTAACGCGTTCTACGAACCGAGCCTCGGGGTCGAACCTGCCGTCATCGGTGCGCTAGAAAGCATCCCTGCCGGAACGACTTCGAAACCCATCAAGGGCTTTGCCGGGGTTTACGTGGTCGGCGTGTCGTCGGTTGGTACTGTGGCCGACGCGATAAGCGCAGACAGCGAACGTGTTCGTCTTGAAGCAACCGCCGAAACCTCACTCTCACAACGCCTTACCGCAGCGATGAACGGGCAGGCTAAGATCGAGGACAACCGCGCAAAATTCTTCTGATTTTCGTCAAAAACGCCCATCTGCGGCGTTATGCCCGAAGCCTTGCAGCTGAGCGTTTTTGACAAAAATAGGTGTTGTCGGAGGCGGGGAGAACTGGCTCAGCCCGCCCGGGCCCCAGAGGCTCTTATCGTATGTACTTTTTGAGGAATCCGGATAATTCCGCAAGGGCCGGAAACCGAAAGATTGCAGCTCCGGATGTGTAGATGAAAATCCCTGTCAAGATCTTGAGAGTCAGTATGATTGGTATAGGTAACGCAGCTGCCAACAGACCAACTCCCCATGCGCCCGCCACCATCACCGCCGTGAGCGCCAAGACCGGTAAAACATCCCTCGCGAGAGCCCGCAGGCCGTAAGCGGAAAGCCTTCTGGCGGTGGCGAAACTGACAAACGCGTCGGCGAAAGCGATTCCCACGACACCCCACGCGATGGCCATCGGCCCGAACGGAATGGTTACCGCAAGGATCACAGTAGCAAATACTTTTTTTATGATCTCCGCTCTCAGCACCGCCTTCCCGTCGCTCCTGGTTCGAAGGATGTTGGCCGAAATCGTCGCCAGCGGAGTTGCGAATCCCGCAAGACACAACACCCTGAAAAACGGTACAGCCCCCTGCCACTGAGGTGCCAGAAACACTCCGAAAAAGTCCGCCGACACAACAATCAATCCCGCCATCATAGGAAACATCAGAAAAACGATCGACCCGACGACCCGACTCACGCTGCCAGCAAACTTCTTCTCGTCGCCCTCCAGCCGCGCCAGAGCCGGAAAAGTCACACTCTGCATCGCGTTCATCGCCGACACAACGGGCAGATCGCGCACCTTTCGTGCCGTGTCGTAGTTACCCAGCGTCCCCGCGTGGATATGGCCGATAATAAACTGAGGCAGAGAATTATAGATGTTGTTAAGCAGGTCCGTTCCCAGTAGGCGCGACGAATACGCGAACATCCGCCGAATCGCCTCGGTTGAGAACTGCAACGCGGGCCTGAATCGACCCAAAATCCACAACAGCAGCGAACGTACGCTGGTTTGAGTGACTCGTTGAGCAACCAGCGCCCAAACCCCAAATCCATTGACAGCCAGTACGACAGCGAGCACACCACTAACCACGGTCGCGGCAAACGTGATGACCGAAAGCGTCCTGAAATCGAACTCCCGCGTGAGGATCGTCTGTTGGATTATCCCGAGCGCCGCCACTGGAACGACCAGAAAAAAAACAGGCGCAAGGTGCACTATTTCAGGCATTTTCAGGATCTGAGCGGTGGGGTGGGAGAGCGCCATAAGCAGTCCGTAGACCACCATCGCCATTCCGGCGTTGAACCAAAACGCCGAAGAAAAATCCGCGCCTGTGGGTGCCTGTTTTCGAATCAATGCCTGTGAGAATCCGCTGTCCACAAATGAGTTAAATATCGCGACAAAGGCGGCCAGAATCGCGATAGGGGCGGTCTCGAAAGGCTGCAATCGGTTGGTCACATTGATCACAACCCACGCTCCGAACAGCGCCGAGGCGACCCGTTCGCCCACGTTCCAGGCGAACCCGCGAACGACTTTCCCTTTGAGCTCCCCGCCGGCCATTATCCAATTAGCGCCAACACCCCGAGCCGGTACGAATCGAGCCCGAATCCCATCACCGAACCGCGACAAACCGGGGCGATCAGCGAGATGTGTCGGAACTCCTCGCGTGCCAGAACATTCGAGATATGTACCTCAACTACAGGCACCTTGACCGCTCCGATAGCATCGCGAATTGCCACCGAAGTGTGCGTGTAGCCGCCCGCGTTCAGCACCACACCGTCGTACACACCGTCCGCGTGCTGCACCGCCTCCACGATTTCCCCTTCAATGTTGCTCTGCACGTAGTCGATCGTTACCTTCTCGAGGGTTGCCCGCAGCACCATCAGATAGCTCTCGAAGTCGCCCGTGCCATAGATCCCTGGTTCGCGCCGCCCCAGCAGGTTGAGGTTCGGGCCGTTGATTATCAAGATTTTCATAAAATCGGAAACATTTTCGCAAATATACGTATTTTTGCGGTAAAATATGGGAGAGTTTGACTTTATAGAGCGCCTGCGCGCAAGCTTCGACGGCATTGGCGACCCGCAAATCGTTGGCATAGGCGACGATGCGGCCGTGATCCCGCTTGAAGATGATGTTCTTGTGGTGACGACCGATATGCTGGTCGAGGGGGTGCACTTTCTGCGCCATGCTACTTCGGCTCGCGAGCTCGGGGCAAAGTCTTTGGCGGTGAATCTCAGCGATGTAGCTGCGATGGGCGCTCGCCCTTTGGCGTCGTTTTTGTCCGTGGCTCTGCCTGTTGAGTTGCGTGGCGAGTGGGCGGCCGAGTTTGCCGAGGGTTACCGCGAACTCTCTGCTCGCTACGATGTTAAACCTGCCGGTGGAGACACTACATCCTCACTCGGGCCTGTCGCGATAAACGTCACCGTCGTTGGTCGTGCACCCGCCGCAAATATTAAATACCGCTCTGGCGCTCGCCCGGGAGATATCGTAGCCGTTGGGGGCCCGCTCGGCGAATCTGCGGCAGGATTGCGCGATATTTTGGCAGGTCACCTCGATACGCCGCTCGCTGCAAAACATCGCAATCCGCAAGCGCAAGTGGCTGAAGGCGAGTGGCTTGGTGGTCGACTCGAGGTGCACTCGATGATGGATCTTTCGGACGGTCTGGCCGGCGACCTGCCTCACATCCTGCGCGCTTCGAAAACCGCCGCCGAGATCGAACTGACCGCGATCCCGACCCCCGTCGATATCGAGCTTGCCGTGGCCGGAGGCGAGGATTACAAACTGTTGCTCACCTGCGACCCGACTGCATGGCCCGTGCTGGCAGCCGACTTCGAGGCCCGCTTCGGTTCCCCACTTTACCCCATTGGCCGCATCATCCCCGGTTCGCCCGAGATCACATGGCTCGAAAACGGCACTCCGGTGCAAAAAAAGTGGCACGGATTTGCGCATTTTTAGCGTCGAGTGCACTATCTTTGTCTCCCGAGAAATGGGCCGAATACTCGCCATAGACTACGGAACCCGACGCACCGGAATCGCCGTGACCGACCCGCTGAGGATCATCGCCAGTCCGCTGGAAACGGTTCCGACGCACGAGTTAACCGGCTGGTTGAAAGTCTATTTTGCCGCCGAGCCGACCGACATAATAGTCGTCGGCAAGCCCACTCGGATGGACGGCACTCCGTCGGAAACGATGGCCCCAATCGAGGCGTTGGTGAAAAAATTGCGCACCGACCACCCCGACAAAACAATAGTGTTGCACGACGAGCGTTTTACTTCGAAGCTGGCGCAGCGGGCGATCATCGACGGAGGCGTCCCCAAGATGGCACGGCGCGATAAGGCGCTGGTCGACAAGGTCAGCGCAGCGATAATTTTACAAGGTTATTTAGATAGTACACAGTACAATAGCAGATGACGTTACCGATCGTTGTGTATGGTTCGCCCATACTTAGGAATCGTAGTGAGGCGCTTCCCGCAGGGGAAGTCGACACGGAGGTCGTGAAACTGGCGGGCGATATGTTCGACACGATGTACGCCGCTGAGGGCGTGGGACTTGCCGCTCCCCAGATCGGACGCAACATCCGCCTTTTCGTCATCGACATCAGCCCCTGGGCCGACGATGAGCCCGAGTTGAAAGATTTCAAACGCACGTTCATCAACCCCGAAATCTATTGGAGCTCCGAGGAGACCGATTACTACAACGAGGGGTGCCTGAGCCTGCCCGGCATCAACGAGGACGTCCTGCGACCCGTGACGATAAAAATGCGCTACCTTGACGAACGTTATACCCCTCACGACGAGGAGTTTACCGGTCGTGCTGCCCGCGTCATTCAGCACGAGTACGACCACCTCGAAGGCGCCGTTTTCACCGATCGACTCACCCCTCTGCGGCGCTCTCTGTTGAAACGAAAACTCGAAGGATTCGCCAAAGGAAAGTACTTTGCGGCATACCGGACGAAATAGAACTACAAAAAGTAGTCGAAAAACAATAAAAAAAATCGTCAACACGTTATGTGTGTGGCGATTTTTTTGTAATTTTGCACGGTGAAATATGTAGTCTCGGCGGAGACTGCTCACGACCCGACGCACACTGCTCGATAAGGCGGTGATAGTGAACGAAATATAGAAAAAAGACATATGAAAAAACTTCAGAAATTTCTGCTCCTTGCAGCACTCGTAACCTTGGGTTCGTGCGTAATGGAAAGCGAGGTCGAGCCCGGTCCGGGCCCCGAGCCCGGTGAAAAACTCGTAAATGCCAAGATGACACTCCTCGTTCCCGGGGACTTCAGCGACCTGCGTACGCGCACGCTTACGGAGGCGCAGGAGAGCGCCGTCGAGGATGCTTACGTGTTGATTTTCGACAAGCCCGGTTCCACCGGCGTTCTTCAGCAAATCGTTAAGGCCGAAGGTATTACCAGTACCGCTAACCGCTCTGACGGCGTTAGTGGCGAGGCTACCTTCACGGCTTCGCTGCCACGGGGGACTTATAACTTCGTGGTTGTTGCCAACGTCAAGGCGCTTATGGAGAGGGACTTCGGCGCGAGTCTGGATACTCGCATAGGCGAAACGTACAACGAGCTGTGGAATGTCGGTAAAAGACTTGTCAACAATCTCACTGGCAAGATGTTTGCCTCCGGCGGTGCGATCCCGATGTGGGGTGAGAAGGAGATTACGGTCGGAACCGTTGTCAACATTGAGCCTATCTCGCTGTACCGCTCCGTTGCCCGCGTCGATGTCGGCGTAGGTGTGTGGAACGGTACCGGCAAGACCTGGAGTGGTAACGACGCTTCCGGTAAACGTATCCCGTTCAAGATCACTGAGATTTACGTTGTCCGTCCGCACGATAGGAGTATGGTAGTGCCCAGCAAGAGCTCATTTGAGAATGGTAGACCGACTATAGCCAACAGTGCAAGGTTTTCGGTAGAGCAGTCTAAGGAGTTGTTCAAATATTCCGACTCGCCGGAGATCACTTCCACGACTGCCTCATCCTATTCGACCCGAGCCATATATGTTCCTGAAGGCAATACGGCTTACGACCATACGAACAGTATGGCCCTTGTCATTGGTGGGGATTACAATAATTCCGGCACGACGTCTTACTACCGCGTCGACTTTGCCATCGACGACGAGCGAATCGACGTCGTTCGTAACAATCTCTATCGCTTCGACATTTCGGGGGTTTCCGGCCGCGGATTCAACTCGGTCGAAAGCGCTTACGAAGCCACCTCTTCCAATATGGAGGCCACGCTCCTGGAGTGGGACGAATCGCCTATCGAGCATATTGTTCGCAAGGGCGACAAGTACCTCGGCCTGAGCCACGTGAAGGTTGAGTTCTCGCCTGCCGGAGGAGAGGAACTCACGATGCGCGTCATCACCAACCTGAACAAATTCGAGCTTGTGTGGGATGGTGCTGATCGTTATCTTAGTACAAATAACGCCACGGGTTTTCATCCCAGCAAGCAACCCGGCGGCGATGTGTCGTACGTCTTCAGAAAGTCAGCCACTCCCGGCGAGTGGCTTATCGAGATGACGACAGCAACAAACAACTTCGGCCCGGGCCGCTCCGAAACGCTCCACGAGTGGACGGTCGACGGTAACGACGGCGACCTGACGATGTACTTCGACGTTATCCAGCGTTGGACTTCCGACGACCCGCGCGACAACGCGATTTCGGTTGAGTCCAGCTCCGGTGGTTCTGCTATTGCGGATCACGATACCGCTCCTCAGGGTACCTCCATCAAGGTTCAGGCGAGCGCTGCTGTTGGTAATATGTTCGTTGGTTGGGAGCTTGTCGGCACTGTTCCTACCGGGTTTTCTCTCTCGAACGCCCAGAAGGAGTCCAACCCCCTGAACTTCGTTATGCCTGCCGGTAATGTTTCTCTGCGGGCGAAGTTCGTCGACCCCGTACCTATTATTAATAACCCTACGTCTCCGTTCCTCGTCTACTTCGAGGGTGCGGGGGCTGACACCCGGCTCCAGCTTGGCGCTTGGGATAATAATAAGGTAAAGCAATCGACCCTCGCGTTCTTTCAGTTCGGGTCGGTTGTCGGGTTCGACCTCGAAAACACATCCGACACTTGGGACAGCACCGACGTGCTGTTCAACCCGACCGACATCGACCCTGCCACGGCTTGGAACACTGCCGACGCGAATGGTTACGACAAGATCCCGAACTTCAGTAACTGGCTGACAGCCACCGGTACTACTTACAATGCCGCTACCCACCGCGACGGCGGGAACTTCATCTCGACCGCGGCTTACCATAACGCCGAATACGTCCAACAAGGCTATGGCGATCCGTGTAAACTGGTCGGTCTCACCGTGGATCAGATCCGCGCCGGAGTTGTCGATAACGGCCAGTGGCGCCTGCCGACGGCTGAGGAAAACATCTTCTTTGTTGGCGCGGAAAACCACGCCAACTACCTCGACGGTTGGGCTCCCGGCGAAGAGAGCTTCTATCTGACCCAGAGCACTTCTCCCAACGGCACTACGAGCTTGAACTACTACGACGCAACAACCACAGCCAAAGGTATCCAGGGCGCTTACTTCCCCGGCTCGACGACTTCGTCGCTCAACACATCCGGAGTATTCCTTCCTGCCGCTGGTTACCGTACTTCCAGTACTATCAATAACGTAGGCGCAGACGGGTACTTCCGGTCGTCGTCCGTTTATAATACATCTAACGGTTACTACTTGAACTTCCTCGTGAGCAATGTCCGCCCGGCGACCATGAGCAGTAACACCAGCGGCTTCCCCGTCCGTTGCGTCGAGATCGAGACGTACAATGTAAGAATGACCCCGGCGCAGGGCGGTGGCGGTACGGCTATTGCCGATCATCAGGAGGCCGGTGCCGGTACTACGGTCAAGATTCAGGCAACTCCCAGCGGCGGAATGATCTTCTCCCACTGGACTGTTGTTGCCTCTGTCCCCGGCTTCGATGAAGCCAACAAGCTTAATGGCGCCACTGACAATCCCAGGACTTTCATTATGCCGGCCGGTCGTGTCGAGGTGCGCCCGAACTTCATTCCTGCGCAGGTTACGATGACGATGCCGGACGGCTATGTGACCACCTGGGCAGGGTCGAACCTCGCCGCAAAGGGTGTCTTCGCAACCAACGCAGGGGACAAAGGCGCCAACTTCCAGTGGGGTAAGGATATCGCATACAGCTACGACGATGTTGTCTCGCCGTGGCCCGCCGCCTCGACCGACTCCGAGTGGCTGCCTGAGAACGATCCGTGTCCCGTCGGTTGGCGCGTGCCGACCGGAGCCGAATGGGAACAGTTTGTTGCCGTTGCCACCGATCCGAAAATCTCCGATAACCGTACATTCACCCTTCCAGGAGATCAGAAGATTATGCTGCCACAGGTGAGCTATCGTCTACAAAGTGGAAATCTAGTCTCGACAGACGGTTATTCGCGCTATTGGGGTTCTACGGTGAATTCAACTTATGGACACACATTCCAATGGCATATTACCAATGCAATTCAGTTAACCCATGATAATAAACAGCGTGCAAATAGTGTTCGTTGCGTGAAGGCGGCGCCTCCTGTCGAGTATGCGGTTGCGGTTTCGGCGGCCGACGGTGGAAGCGCCATCGCTGACGCTCAGACCGCCCCCGTCGGTGGCTCGGTCAAGATCCAGGCCGCACCGTCCCTCGGGATGTTGTTCGCTGGTTGGGAGGTTCTCGCCGGTGGCTCCGGTACTCCTATGACCATCGCCGGGCTCGATGCGAGCAAGAACCCCGCAACGTTCACAATGCCCGCGGGCGAGGTCTCCATCCGTGCACACTTTGTGCCCGCCGAGGTCGAGATCAACGGCACAATCTGGTACGGCGCCAACCTCGCGGCGAAGGGTGTCTTCGCCACCTCCGCCATCGAGTACGGCGCATACTTCCAGTGGGGTAAGGACGTCGCATACTCGTACGACGAGACTGTTTCGCCGTGGCCCGATGCTTCAACTGCGCCAATTAACTCGCTTTGGCCGTCTGAGTCCGACCCGTGCCCGGTTGGTTGGCGTGTTCCGACATTGGCCGATTGGGAACAGTTTATTGCTGCCGCCACCGACCCGAAAAATGTCGGTAATCGTATGTTCACGCTTCCCGGAGATCAAAAGATTCTATTGCCTGTTGCCGGATATCGTGACTCGAACCCGCAATCTCGCGGAACCTATGCATGGTTCTGGAGTAGTACAGCACAAACTAATCCTACTTCTGCAGCACGTTTTTCTTTTGGCGGTGCTACCATTGATATATCTATATTCGGCGGTGCGAGGCTGAATGCTGGGTCTGTCCGTTGCGTCAAGGACGGTAGCGGCGAGAATACCGTCACCGTCGAGTCGTCCGATTCGGCGATGGGTACCGTGATCGCTAAGGCCAAAACCGCCATCTCGGGTGCTCCCGTGGAGGTTCTCGCAGCCTCCACCGCCGGACACGTGTTCGTCGCGTGGGAGGTTGTGGCTCCCGTTCCCGCGGGCTTCACCCTCACTCCCGCGCAGATCGCCTCACCCAAGATGACCTTCACGATGCCGTCGGCAGCCATCACTCTCCGCGCTCGGTTCGCCAGCGACGCTCCCGCCGCACCTTATATTATATATTGGGACTCGGAGGCGAAGGTTATGCGCGTCGGCGCCCACAGCAAACAGGGCGGCGCGGCTACGCAGCAAAATATGTTGTTCTTCAAGTTCGGCTCGACCGTCGGGTTCAAGATGGACAGCTCGGCCGACACGTGGGACGCTGGCGACGTACGCTTCAACCCCACTAACATCGACCCGGCAACGGCTTGGGCAGGTGCCGCGGAGACCGCGGAAGGTAACTTCTACGGTGCAATCCCTAACTGGCACAGTTGGTTGACCGCCAACGGTCCGTTCAACCCTGCGATCCACTCCGTGGACGGATACATCTCCTCGCCCGAGTATCACTTCGCCGGTAATGTTCGCGCTGGTTACGGTGACCCGTGTAAACTGGTCGGCCTGACCATCGAGCAGATCAAAGCCGGTAACGTGGACAACGGTCAGTGGAAAATGGCGACCGTAGCTGAGACCGTCGCCACGTACACAAGTATCGATGTGGTGACCGCCGTTCCTTCGGGCACATGGTCGGAGACCACTCCCGGCGGTATCTACAACACCTCTAAAGGTACCGCAAGTTATCTGCCTGCAGCCGGACGCCGGAATGAGAGTGCTCCCAACTATGTTGGTGTCAATGGCTTCTGGTGGCACAGCAAACCCCACACCGATGATGTCTGGGGCGGACGTTTCAGCTTCAGCAACTCGATCTCTAATCCGAGTAACACCCACGGTTTGCCTCAGAACGGCTACGCTGTTCGTTGCGTCGGTACTGGTACGAGCGGGCTGACGGTCTCTACGGCCGACGCGGCAAAGGGGCTGATCAGCTATGGCGGCCTTACTCCCGTTGCTTCGACCACTGGTAGCAGCGTCGCTGTAGGCGTTTCGCAGGTCGTAGAGGCGAAGCCCGTCGCCGGTTACGCGTTCTCTCGTTGGGTTGTTACTCAAGGCCCGCGCGACTACGAGCTCACCGACCCGTATGCCAACCCGATGACGTTCCTGATGCCCGCAGGTGCGTTGAGCCTGACGGCCGAGTTCACCAGCATCGACCCCGCGGCTCCGTACCTGTTGTACTGGGATCCCGTGGGTAAGGTTATGCGCCTCGGTTCGCACGCCTCGCAGGGTGGCGCCGCGTCGCAGCAGAGTATGATGTTCTTCCAGTTCGGCTCGACCGTCGGGTTTACGACTACCGGTTCGACCGACACTTGGGACGAGACCGACGTTAAGTTCGACCCGACGGGTTCGCAAAGCACCTACACTTCGATCCCCAACTTCGGCACTTGGTTGACCGCCAACGGCCCGTACAATGCCGCCACCCACCAGAAGGAGGGCTTCATCTCGCTTGCTCCGTACCACACCGCGGCCAATGTTGCGGCCGGTTATGGTGACCCGTGTCGTCTCGTCGGCCTCACCGTCGAGCAGGTCAAGAGCGGCACCGTCAACGGTAACTACCGTCTGCCGACCGTTGGCGAGAATATCGCTTTTGTCGGTGCGCAGAACCACGCCAATGTTCTTGATGGTTGGGCTCCTGGCGAAGCGGGCTTCTCTCTGCCCCAGAGCGCTACTCCCGACGGAGTGACGAGTCTGAACTACTGGGACGCTGAAAACGGAGGTGCTTGGTTCCCGGGCTCCTTGACCAGTATTCTCAATACGGCAGGCTCTTTTATTCCTGCCGCTGGACACCGGACTACTTCCGGTGCTACCTACAACGTAGGCACGTACGGGTACTTCTGGTCGTCGTCCGTTCGTAGCTCTTCTAACGGTCACTACTTGAACTTCGACGGGAGCAATGTCTACCCGGCGAACAGCAGCAGTTACGCCTACGGCTTCGCTGTGCGTTGCGTGGAGGATCAGCGTTACTCTTACAGTGCGTGGGCCTCGACCACTCCCGATAAGTTGACGAGGGGTGGCGGTAAGGTTAGTGTCAGCGCAGCTGAACCGACAGCCAACAATCAGAGCAACTCAGACAGAATGGGCACGGCGAGAACTTTCAAAGCCGTTCCCGACGAAGGCTATATGTTTGCCGGATGGTCGAATCGTCCTGACTCCGATATGCCTCTCGCCGCAGGCTTTGCGCTCACTCCCGAGCAGGCCGCCAGCCCGACTATCTCGTTTACGATGCCGGGCGGTAACGTGTCGCTGATGGCGCTGTTCGTCCCTATGGACGAGCCCGCGATCACGCCTCCCAAGGAGCCGTACATCCTCTACTTCGAGGGTACGAACTCCGCTAACACCCGCCTGCAGCTCGGCGCGTGGGATAATAACAGGGTGAAACAGAGCACCTTGGCGTTCTTTAAGTCCGGATCCGTGATTGGAGTGGACATTGCGAACGCTTCCGACACCTGGGATAGCACCGACGTGCGGTTCAACCCGACCGCAACTGCCGCAAGCACTTGGAACACAGGCGACGCGGCTGGTTTTGGCGCGATCCCTTACTTTACCACTTGGTTGACTGCAACCGGTGCGACGTTCAACAACGCCACCCACCGTACGGACAACTTCCTTTCGTCGGCCGCTTACACCACTGGCGCGAACCTCAAGCTCGGTTATGGTGACCCGTGTATGTTGATCGGTTACACAGCTGACCAGTTGAAGGCAATGACTGCGGAACAGCTCGACGACGTCATCGAAGCCGCCCAATGGCGTTTGCCAACCGGCAAGGAGAGCATCCTCTTAACCGGCGGCCAGAACCATCCCAGTGCCGTAGGTTGGGCTCCCGGTGGGTCGGAATTCCGCATTGAGCAGAACACCTCTCCCAACAGTACATCGAGCCTGAATACCTGGGACGCCAATGGCGACACCTCCGACAAAGGTATGGACGGTGTTTATCTGCCCGGTTCGACGACCTCGTCGCTCAATACCTCGGGGGTGTTCCTTCCGGCTACGGGTTACCGTAATGAATCCGGTGCGGTGACCAGTATCAACACCCACGGTGGCTTTTTTACCTCCACACTGTTGGATGCCAGCAATGCTAACACGCTGTACTATCGACAAATCGGAGTGTGGCCTGTGAGTAGTGGTACGTTGAGCAACACTTGGGCCATCCGTTGCGTGTCGAAGGCGGAGTACAATATGACGGCACAGGCGACGGTCACTCCCGGAACGGCCTCTGGCGGTGGCGGAACCATCAGAATCACAACGGTCAGGGACAACGGTACAAGCCTCGGGACGTCTGTAGTTTCGGGTGCTTCCAGGGTATCGGCGGCCGGTAGCGGCGTGAGCCTCCAAGCCATTGCGGCTGCGGGCTACGTGTTCAGCAACTGGGAAGTCGTCTCAGCTCCTGCGGGCTTTACGCTCACGGAAGAGCAGCTCAAGCAGAACCCGTTGAACGTCGTGATGCCCGCCGCGAACATCACCCTCAGGGCGGTGTTCAAGGAGTCGGCGGCGCAGATCAGAGCCCCCAAGGCGCCGTACATCATCTACTTCGAGGGCACGGGCGCGAACACCCGCCTGCAACTCGGGGCGTGGGACAACAGCACCGTGAGACAAAACACGATGGCGTACTTCAAGTTCGGTAGCGTTGTAGGGTTCGATATGGATGGCTCGGCCGATACTTGGGACAGCTCCGACGTTAAGTTCAACCCGACCGCAACCTCGGCAAGCACGTGGAACACGGGCGACGAGAATGGCTACGGGAAGATCCCTAACTTCGGCAACTGGTTGACCGCCACAGGTACAACTTACAGCGACGCCACCCACCGGACGGATAACTATATCTCGACTGCCGCGTATGCTTCTGGTGCCAACGCCAAGAACGGCTACGGTGACCCGTGTAAACTGGTCGGCTACACGGCCGACCAAATCAAGGGTATGACCGCGATGCAGCTCGATGGTGTGATCGCCGCCTCGCAGTGGCGTCTGGCAACATCCAAGGAGAACATCCTCTTCGCCGGCACTCATAACCACGCCAGCGCCGCGGGGTGGGCACCCGGTGGAGCGAACTTCTCTCTGAACCAGAGCGCTACTCCCAACGGAACGACGAGCCTGAACTATTGGGATGCCGCGGGCGACACATCTGCCAAGGGCATCGACGGTGGCTACTTCCCCGGCTCCACAACCTCGACTCTCAACACCGCAGGTGCCTTCCTTCCTGCCGCTGGTAACCGTACTACTTCCGGTATTACCAGTACCGTAGGCACGACCGGGTACTTCTGGTCGTCGTCCGTTTCCAGCTCTTCTTACGGTCACTACTTGTACTTAACCGGGAGCAGTGTCTACCCGGCGACCAACGGCAATTACGCCCTCGGCTTCGCTGTGCGTTGCGTGTCGACTACGGAGTACAATATGGGTGCACAAGTTACTGTTAATCCAGGCTCGACCACCAACTCCGGAGGAACCGTCACTATCAAAACGGCTGCGACCAACGGTACAAACCTTGGGGAGGTTACAGCTGCGAATGGTACCAGAGTATCGACAGCCGGTAGCGGCGTGAGCCTCAAGGCAAACCCGATAGTGAATACCATATTCGGCAACTGGGAAGTTGTCTCAGCTCCCGATGGATTCACGCTCACGGAAGAGCAGCTCAAGCAGAACCCGTTGAACGTCGTGATGCCTGCCGGTAGCGTCGTCCTCAGGGCGGTGTTCATATCCACCACGCCGCAGCTCCAAACCCCGACCGCACCGTACATTATGTACTTCGAGGGCACTGGCGCGAATACCCGCCTCCAGCTCGGGGCTTGGGATAATAATAAGGTAAAACAAAGCACCCTTGCATTCTTCAAGTTCGGCTCGGTTGTCGGTTTCGACCTCGAAAACTCGTCCGACACTTGGGAAAGCTCCGACGTGAAGTTCAACCCGACCACCACGCCCGAAAGCACTTGGAACACAGCCTCCTCGGCAGGTTACGGTGCTATTCCGAGCTACGGTAACTGGTTTACGACCACCGGCACGACTTACAGCGATGCCACCCACCGTACGGATAACTTCATCTCGAACACGAGCTCCTACGCCACTGGCGAAAACGCCAAGAACGGCTACGGTGACCCGTGTAGGTTAATAGGTTTCACCACCGCCCAGCTCAAAGCGATGTCCGCGGACCAGATCCAAACCGCCATCAATAATGCCAAGTGGCGTATGGCAACGGCCAAGGAGAACATCCTCTTTGCCGGTGCGCATAACCACGCCAACGTTCTCGACGGTTGGGCACCGGGAGAAGCTAACTTCTATTTGAACCATATCTCTTCTGCCAACAACGGCACGTCGGCCCTGAACTATTGGGATACTGCAGCCGACGCGACTAAGGGCATCGACGGCGGTTACTTCCCCGGTTCTACCACGGCCTCTCTCAACACAGCCGGAGCATTCCTTCCTGCCGCTGGACTCCGGAGTACTTCCGGTGCTACCAACCACGTAGGCACGGACGGGTACTTCTGGTCGTCATCCGTTTTTAATACATCTAACGGTCACTCCTTGAACTTCTACGGGACCAGTGTCTACCCGACGTACAACCTCAATTACGCCAACGGCTTCCCTGTGCGTTGCGTGTCGACTACGGAGTACTCTATGACGGCACAAGCGACGCTGCTCGCTCCCGGAACGGTCTATGGCGGCGGAAAAGTCAAAGTCACAACGGCTTATAACAACGGTACAACCTTGGATAAGATTGACGCTTCGAGCCTTATCAAACAATCGGCAGCCGGTAGCGGCGTGAGCCTCCAAGCCACCCCGAGTACGGATCACATATTCGTCGGTTGGGAGGTCGCCTCAGGCACTCTCACTCTCACGGAAGAACAGAAGACCGCCAACCCGTTGAACATCGTTATGCCCGCCGACAACGTCGTTCTCCGGGCGGTGTTCCAGAAGGTAACGGGAGGCGAGTTGCTCTACTTCGCCTCGGACGGTACTCTGAGCCTCGGCGCTTGGGATAATAACTTGGTGAAACAAAGCACACTGGCATTCTTCCAGTTCGGGTCGTTGGTTGGGTTCACTAACAACAGCGACGGTTGGGCCAACACCCACGTGAAGTTCTCGCCGACTGGCACGACAAACTACGGCTACACAAGCATCCCGCGCTACGGTGCGCCCTCGGCCGACCACCCCAAGCACGTGACCGTTGCGGACGGCTACGTCACCGGGGCCAACGCTAAACTCGGTAAGGGCGACCCGTGTATGTTCGTGGGTTACAGGACGACTGACTTATCAGGTTTGACGGCTGCGCAGTTGCAAGCCATCATCGACGCAGCTAAGTGGCGTATGCCGACCGGCAAGGAGAACATCACCTTCGTCGGTGCGCAGAACCACGCTAACGCTGCGACTTGGGCGCCGGGTAGTTCGAGCTTCGCAATGTACCAACTAAGCGGTGGTGACGGTACTACAACCCTGAACTACTTTGACACGACAGCCTCTAAGGGTATTAGGGGTGGCTACTTCCCGGGCACCACCACTTCGTCTCTCAATACAACAGGCGCTTTCCTTCCTGCCGCTGGAAGCCGGAATAATTCCGGTGCTACCTACACTGTAGGCACGGACGGGTACTTCTGGTCGTCGTCCGTTTATAGCTCTTCTCTCGGTCACAACTTGTACTTCATCGGGAGCGGTATCACCCCGGTGAACAGCAACAGTTACGCCAGCGGCCACGCTGTGCGTTGCGTCCTTAAGTAGTCGTCGGTTTGGGACCGGTTGTGCCCGGTTTGGGCTTGGGCTCCGGCCCCGCGCGCCTAAAAAAGCAACGCCCCTCGAAAGGGGCGTTGCTTTTTTGTAAAAAATTATACCTTTGTCGGCTGATTGTAAATTAGGGGAAATGTTGCCTTTTGATTCTGTCTCTTACAAAGAGACAGAATTTATTTTTAGCTACCTGTTAATGAGGCTTTTATCGTGGATTTATCTGGTAATTAGGACAACAATTAAACAACAAACTTGCCAATATATTGTGTTTAAGCCTGTTGTAAAGTTGTTTCAGGACAATATGGCGACAATCTGACTATCAGAGATTTAACTTATTTCTGCGCATATCAAAAAAGGGCACAAATGCGGGCAAGGGTCGGTTGATTTCCGAAACACGGCGACAAAAACACACGCCAGAGGTGCAAAAAACTTCGATTTTTCTTGCAGATTCAAAATTTGTGTCTACCTTTGCCGCTGGTTTCGTTCTGTCTCTTTGTAAGAGACGGAACAAAGTTACCCAAATAATGAGAGATATTCGAACGACTTTCGTACCTGACACTGTGACACTTGGCTCCGCTACTGACGCCTCGTGCCACACGTTGCTGGTAACTCTCCACCTCTGGCGAAACCTTGGCGCCCCTGTCGACATCTTTGCCACAAGCGCCTGCGGAGTGCGTTTCGATGCCGAGAGAATCACCCTCAAAGGCGACCAACTGAACCTCCAAATCCGCATCCCGCGCCTCGACCAAAGGCTCCACGAAAGCCTCCCAATTTGTTTGCACCTGTGCCACAGCAAATTAGGTGCCGAAATCGTCCCCCCACTCAACATTTTCACCGCCATCTGCGCAAAATACCCCTCACAGCGCGCTCTGGACGCCCTCAACAATTTCGAATTAGACCTCACTCTGACGCCCAGTCTGGGTTTCAGTGTGTTGGCCGTAAATGGCCGTATAAGATGCGAAGGAAAATCACACATCTCATAGGAGCGGACAACGCGGACAATCAGACGATCGGATTCGGTCGGTTTCCTGAAGTTCCGACCGAACATAGGCAGCCCAACCTTGCCGTCGCGAAGACGTCACGGGTTGTCACAGGTGGC
>QMCD01000140.1_pt1 | contig 100324 bp, 64 predicted proteins | sample 1821841 | NCBI WGS metagenome assembly QMCD01 (sample SAMN01991225, study PRJNA193472) | Termite gut metagenome, whole genome shotgun sequencing project. | isolation source: worker | host: Macrotermes natalensis
TGCAAGAATACTAAATCAGTATGCAAGAATACTAAATCAGTATGCAAGAATACTAAATCAGTATGCAAGAATACTAAATCCGTATGCAAGAATACTCAATGCGGACACAAGAATATAAAAAGCGGGGGTTTATTCACTAAAGTGTGTCAAGTGAAGTAAAAAGACGAATGGTTTCACAAAGGAACACAAAGGTATAGTTTATTTGTTCATTTTGTTATAAGCAAATCAACAAGTAAAACCCAAACTCACGTTATGCTACCATTTCATCCCCGTTAGGAAAAGACTCTACCTTTGTCGTTTTATTCCGACAGGCAGAGCCTGTTACTTTTGACAGGTAGAACCTGTCTGGATAGAACGGACGAGGCAAAGAGCCATCGTCCGAACGTCGGTGTTTATTTTTTGTACAGCCTCAAGGGAACGGGGTTAGAATATAAAAGTAATGAAACTAACAAATGTCATCGGTAATACTCAGCAACAGGGCGTACAATTCTGGATGGCTTCGTGCCTCGCCAAGACGCTCTCAGGTTTCGTTTGTGCATATTTTGCCAAGCTTGCTTTTTCCGCAGGCAATACTACGCTCACCTGCGGTTATGAAAATAAAGCCTTTCTGGCTAAAGCTAAGCAATTGGCAATTATTCATCATTTTACTTTTGTACCCTTGCACCATTTTACCGTTCTAACTTTCTGTACCTTCGTTTAACTTGCGTAATTCCTATTAATCATACAAATCCCGAACTTACGTTAATTACGGATATATACAACTAAATAGCATACTTTGTACATCACCATCTATTTTTTAATTAAATCAATTGTTTGATAGCACTCCAAAAAAGATTAAATCTGTTTTTGTATTCATATTTTATCTATTTTTGTGATATATGGACAAAATAGATAATTATTCATCATGCTAAATATTGCATTCTTTGGTCCTCCAGGCTCGGGGAAAGGAACACAATCCAAACTATTGCTGGAAAAATATGAGTTGGAATATATCTCTACCGGTGAAATTCTTCGGGAAGAAATTGCCAAACAAACATCTTTGGGACTAAAGGCAAAAGAGTTAATTGATAAAGGACAACTCGTTCCTGACGAACTGGTTGTGCAGCTATTGGAAGAGCGATTGACCAAAAATGAAGACGCAAACGGTTTTCTTTTTGACGGTTTCCCGCGAACGTTGGTTCAGGCTTATATTTTGGAAGGTTTGTTGCTCAAACTTAACACATCGCTTACCTGTATGATCAGTTTGGATGTTCATCAGCAAGAGTTAACTCGACGTTTGTTGGAAAGAGCCACAAAGCAAGACCGTTCGGATGATGTGGAGCATATTATTTTAGAACGCTTTAAGGAATACGAAAACAAAACACTTCCAGTTGTTGATTTCTATGAAAGTCGCGGAATGTATTTTCCGATAGATGGAATCGGAACCACAAAAGAAGTCTTTGAGCGTGCAGAACACGTGATAGACAGTGTCGTAAAAGAATCGCCACAAAATGTTGTATTGATTGGTCGTCCAGGTTCAGGAAAAGGAACACAAGGTGAGATATTTGCGCAAAAACACAACTTTCATTATATATCAACCGGTGAATTGATCTTATCCGAAATAAATAAAAACAGCGACATCGGAAAAGAAGTTAAGTTTTTATATGATAATGGAATAAGTGTTCCTGATGAAATGATTATCAAACTGGTTGAACATGAAATATCCCAAATACACGGCAACCGGGGATTTATTTTTAAAGGGTTTCCACGAACATTGGTGCAAACTTATATCTTGGAAGGAATGCTTCGAAGAATGAATACGTCTATTTCATTGGTGGTCTATCTGGATATTCCTATGTTAGAATGTTTTAAACGTTTATCTAAAAGATCACAAACCGATGATGCCCGTCCGTATGATAAAACTACGGATTTAATAATTGGACGTATGGAGGAATTTGAAACCAAGATAAGTACTGTTATGAAATATTTTAAAAAGCAAAACAAATTAGTACGGGTAAACGGAATCGGTTCTCCGGAAGAAGTTGCTGCCCGTTTGGATGAAATCCTACTTCGTTCATTAAAGAAAACACGCAGAATTTAAAAATGAGTAATGAAAATTTTATAGACTATGTCAAAATATTTTTCCGTTCAGGAAAAGGAGGAAGTGGTTCTGCCCATTTGGCTCGTAGTGCATTGACTCCCAAAGGCGGTCCTGATGGTGGTGATGGCGGAAGAGGCGGAAATATTATTTTGCGTGGAAATGCGCAACTGTGGACACTTTTACATTTAAGATATACTAAACACATTTTTGCCGGAAACGGCGAAAGCGGCAGTAAAAATCAATGTTTTGGCAAGGATGGAAAAGATATATATGTAGATGTTCCTCTGGGAACGATTGTCAAAAATGCAGAGACATTCGAACAAGAAGCTGAAATTTTAGACGACAAACAGGAAATTATCTTGATGAAAGGTGGTCGGGGCGGTTTAGGAAATGTACATTTTAAATCGGCAACACATCAAACACCACGTTTTTGCCAACCAGGAGAAGAAGGTATTGAGGATTGGAAGATTATTGAATTGAAAATCTTGGCAGATGTTGGTTTGGTAGGATTTCCAAATGCCGGAAAATCAACATTTATTTCAGTAGTTTCTAATGCGAAACCTAAAATTGCCAACTATCCCTTTACAACTTTAAAACCCAATTTGGGAATGGTTCAATACAGAGACAACCGCTCATTTGTGGTTGCCGATATTCCCGGAATCATTGAGGGGGCTTCTGAGGGAAAAGGATTGGGATTGCGTTTTTTGCGCCATATCGAAAGAAACGCTGTTTTGTTGTTTATTATTCCTGTTGATTCGGAAGATATAAAAAAAGAATATCAAGTTTTGTTGAATGAACTTAAACAATATAATCCCGAGTTATTGGATAAAAAGCGTATAATTGCTATTTCCAAATGTGATTTAATTCCTGCGGATGAATTGGAAAAATTAAAAAAGAAACTAAAATTAGATATTCCGGTTATATTTATTTCTGCTCATACCCAAATGGGAATTACAGAGTTGAAAGACGATCTTTGGAAGTTATTGACAATGTAAATAATTAATACCTATGCTAAACGCTATTCTTGTAGGATTACTTTCCGGTTCTCCCATTTTAATAGGGGCATTATTAGGATTATATCTAAAACTCAACAATCGCTTTATTGCTATATGCATGGCTTTTGGTGCGGGTGTGTTAATATCTGCACTATCCATTGACTTGATGAGTGATGCTTTTAATAAAAGTCCTAATCCATTGATTATTGGACTGAGTTTTATAGGTGGGGCTTTGGTTTTTGTGCTTGGCGATTATCTGGTTGATACTAATGGTGGACAATTTCGGAAAAGAACACATGGCACTGTAGAAAACAAGCGAGAAGAAAATAATCAAGACAATTCGGGAAAAGCCATATTGCTGGGAACATTGTTAGACGGAATACCGGAATCGTTTGTTGTGGGAGCATCTATTGCAACAGGAGGGACAACAGGAATGGTTTTTATCCTGGCTGTTTTCCTAAGCAATTTACCTGAAGGGATGTCAGGGACATTGGGAATGAAAATGGCAGGAGTTTCAACAAAATCAATAATCTGGATGTGGATAATCACATTGATCGTAACTATTTTATCCACAATGGGAGGATATATTTTTTTACGAAATGCCAGTCCGGAAATATACGCTGCTATCATGGCTTTCGCTTCAGGAGCAATATTGGCAATGCTTTGTGATACTATGATTCCTGAAGCATTCAAATACGGCGGCAGAATCGTTGCCTTGATAACTGTTTTAGGTTTCTTTCTGGCATTTACTCTTAGCAAAGCATTTTAAAGCTTGTTATTAAAATATATTTTCCATGCTTTGTATGTTTTCATATAACTACATCCTTGATTTTACTACTTTTGCATTAATTTAATCAAAACTTAACATAAAGAATCTAAGATGAAGAAAGTATTAGGAATGGGCAATGCATTGGTAGATGTATTGATACGAATGGAAAATGATTATTTTATACAACAGCAAAACCTCCCAAAAGGAAGTATGCAGCTGGTTGATTTTAACTTTGCATCACAACTACACAAGGCAACACAGGGATTAGACCGAACTATTATTTCGGGAGGTTCGGCAGCAAATACAATTTTTGGATTGTCTCGCTTAGGCGTAAGTTCTGCATTTCTTGGAAAAGTGAGCGATGATGAATATGGATCAGCATTCAAATCCGATTTATATGCTCATAAAGTAAAGACCCATCTTATCATAGATAAAGAAAAATTATCCGGTTTTTGTACCGCTTTTATTTCTCCCGATGGAGAACGGACAATGGCGACTCACCTTGGTGTTGCTTCCGAACTTAATGCTGAAGATATTCCGCACGATATTTTCAATGATTACGATTTATTGCACATTGAAGGTTATCTGCTCCAAAATCACAACTTAATAAAACAAGCAATTACTACAGCTAAGAAACACAATTTAGAAGTTTCATTAGATTTAGCAAGTTATAACGTAGTGGAAGATAATCTGGATTTTCTTCATGAACTTATTGAAGAATATGTTGATATTGTCTTTGCTAATGAAGAAGAAGCTACCGCATTGACCAAGAAATCACCTGAAAAAGCTTTGCACGAAATTGCGAAGAAAGCTAAAATAGCGGTTGTTAAAATTGGTTCGGAAGGTTCCTGGATTATGCAAGATAAACAGAAAGAAAAAATCCAGCCTTTTGCCGCCAATTGTGTAGACACCACCGGTGCAGGGGATTTATATGCTTCGGGATTTTTATATGGCTATGTTAATAACTATGATTTGCAACGCGCAGGAACAATCGGATCATATCTGGCAGCACAAATTGTAGAAGAAATCGGTCCTAAATTTCCAAAAGAAAGATGGAAGGAGATTATTAAACAAATAGGAAAATTATAATTTTTTTCTAAAAGCATGTAACGAATCAGGTGACTTTTGCAGCAAGAGCACACGAACGAAACAATAATGCACCATTCCATTTCCTCATTCACTTTTATTTTGTAGCAATATTCTATACCATTAATGGGATTACTGTCTATATAACTTGTTGCAAAGATATTTTTCATCAAGCATTATCCAATAGTGTGTTTTTTCTAATTTTGCACCCTATTTGAAAAAACACACGGTAGTAAAGAATAATAAAATATAAATCAGATGGACTTTAATTTAACTGATCGCGAAGAGCTTTTTCTACAAATGATCAAAAGCTTTGCGGAAAACGAAATAGCCCCTATTGCAGCCGAAATTGATGAGGAAGAACGCTTCCCTGTCGAAACGGTAGAGAAGATGGGTAAAATTGGGATTATGGGAATTCCTGTTCCCAAACAATACGGAGGACAAGGAGGTAATAACATGCTTTACAGCATGGCTGTGGAAGAGATATCGAAGGCTTGTGCCACAACCGGCGTTGTGGTTTCGGCACATACCTCTTTGTGTGTCGCACCTATATTAGAAAACGGAACGGAAGAGCAAAAAATGAAATATCTTCCCAAACTTTGTTCCGGTGAATGGATAGGTGCTTTCGGACTTACAGAACCCAATGCAGGAACCGATGCAGCCATGCAGCAAACAATAGCAGTAGATGCCGGAGATACATGGATCTTGAACGGATCAAAAATCTTTATTACCAATGCAGGCAATGCCCATGTATATATTGTTATCGCGATGACCGATAAATCATTAGGAGTAAAAGGTATCTCTGCATTCATCGTAGAAAAAGGAACTCCCGGCTTCACCATAGGAAAGAAAGAGAAAAAACTGGGAATCAGGGGTTCTTCTACCTGTGAATTGATATTTGAGAACTGTGCTATTCCAAAAGAAAACATATTAGGAAAAGTCAATAAAGGGTTTGGCATTGCAATGAAAACATTGGATGGTGGTCGTATAGGTATCGCATCACAAGCTTTGGGTATTGCGCAAGGAGCATTAGATGAAACTATCCGTTATACCAAAGAAAGAAAACAGTTCGGCAAAGCTATTGCAGCTTTCCAGAATACACAATTCCAAATGGCTGACCTGTATACGAAAATAGAAGCCTCCCGCTTGCTGGTACGTTCGGCGGCATTTAAAAAGGATGCCGGACTCCCCTACTCTGTGGATGCAGCCATGTGTAAATTATTTGCCGGGGAAACAGCAATGGAAGTGACGGTAAAAGCAGTGCAATTCCATGGTGGATATGGCTATACCCGCGAATACCCGGTAGAAAGAATGATGAGAGATGCCAAGATCACCGAGATCTATGAAGGTACTTCGGAGGTACAACGGATGGTTATCGCAGGAAAAATGTTTAAATAGAAAGGAGAAGTTTATGAGGATTATAGTATGTATAAAACAAGTTCCCGATACGAACGAAATTAAAATAGACCCGCTTACCGGAACCATGATCCGAGATGGTATTCCCAGCATTATGAATCCGGATGATAAAGGAGGACTCGAAGTAGCTCTCCAACTCAAAGATAAATACAATGCGCATATTACAGTGATTACCATGGGACCGATGCAAGCCGATGCTATCTTACGCGAAGCCTTTGCCATGGGTGTGGATAGAGCCATTCTTCTAAGTGACAAGAAATTCGCCGGAGCAGATACATTGGCAACATCACATGCGCTGGCTGCTGCGTTAAAGACTTTGGAGTATGATCTTATCATTACAGGCAGACAGGCAATTGACGGTGATACAGCTCAGGTAGGACCACAAATAGCAGAACATCTTCAATTACCACAAATCTCTTATCTAGCAGACTTGCAATATGATGGTAAGAAATTATTCACTATAAAGAAGGAAACCGAAGAAGGGTATCAAATTCTGGAAGTAGAAGCTCCTTGTCTGGTTACCGTACTGGCTTCTGCCAAAAAAGCCAGGTATATGACGGTATCTGGTATTGTAGAAGCTTTTGATAAAGAAGTGGAAATATGGGGTGCCGACCGGATTGATACCAACCCTGATAAACTGGGACTGAAAGGTTCTCCTACCAGGGTAAAAAAAGCATTCTCCAAAGGAGTGAAAGGAGCCGGAGAAGTCTTTGATGTGGAGCCTGAAGAAGCTGTAAGCATTATAATCAGCAGGCTAAAAGAGAAATTTATTATTTAATCTGTAAAGAAATCATAGAAATGGATAAGTCACAATATAAAAATATATTCGTATTTATTGAACAACGGGAGAATGTAATTCAGCCGGTTGCCCTGGAGCTGTTAGGAAAGGCAACAGAACTGGCAAAGACACTGCAAGAGAAAGTAGTGGCTGTTTTTCCCGGTCATAACATTGCTTCACAGGCACAGCTACTGATTGAGTACGGCGCCGATGAAGTGATTTGCATAGACTCCCCAGAATTAAAAAACTATATAACTGAGCCCTATACACAGGCTATTGATCAGGTGATTACTAAATTCAAGCCTTCAATTATGCTTTTTGGTGCAACAACAATAGGAAGAGACCTTGCACCGAGATTATCCGCACGCCTGGGAACCGGATTAACTGCCGACTGTACAAAGCTTGAAATCTCCGAAGAACGGGAGTTTCTCATGACCCGTCCGGCATTTGGCGGCAACCTGATGGCTACTATTACTTGCGAGGAATACCGTCCGCAGATGTCTACAGTACGTCCGGGAGTGATGCAAAAGATTGACCGTATGCCGGAAAGAAAAGGAGAGGTAATTACATTTCAACCCAAATATGACAACGCTAAGTTCAGAGTTCGTCTCGTGGAGAATATTAAGGAACAGAAAAACAAAATTGATATTACGGATGCAAAAGTATTGATATCCGGTGGAAGAGGCGTGGGCAACCAGAACGGTTTCGACCAGCTCAAGAAACTTGCTGATGTACTTAAAGCTGAAGTTTCCGCTTCCAGGGCGGTGGTGGATGCTGGTATTGTCACACATGATCGCCAGGTGGGACAGACAGGCAAAACAGTACGTCCCGACCTGTACATCGCTGCCGGCATTTCGGGTGCTATCCAGCATCTGGCAGGGATGGAGGAATCCGACTTTATCATCGCCGTCAACAAAGACAAGCACGCTCCTATTTTCAGTGTGGCAGACCTCGGTATTGTAGGCGACGTTAGTAAAATCATCCCCCTGCTTACCGAACGTTTGTCGGATGAACTGGCAGAACACAGCAAGTAAATTACGAATTAGTAATTACAAGTTACGAATGATGATACAGGAAAGTATCACACTATCTTTGTATGGAAGAACGAAGCACCCGAACGCAAAGCATGTGAGAGCATCGAACGAAGTGAAATAATCCGAAAAAAAAGAGAGAGCATATTTTCCGAAGATGTCTATTAAATTTTAATTTCTATTCTCCCAAGCATCTAAAAAAAAACTAATTTTGCAAAAAGAGCAATATGAGAATTGGCTTTGATGCGAAACGGATATTTTTCAACCGAAGCGGATTGGGAAATTACGGGCGAAATATTCTTTCCGCCCTATTTGCTTTTCATCCTGAAAATAATTATTTCCTGTTCTCCCCCCCTACTCCGGCGGAACTTTTTCCGGAAGGAAAGCCCAACATTATTACACCTCATGGAATTTATAATTTCTTTCCTACTTATTGGAGAAATAACCACATCGGTCATGATGCACGGCAACATCACCTGAATATCTATCACGGATTGAGCAACGAACTTCCCCATGATATTCAGTCAGCAAAAGTAAAGTCGGTAGTAAGTATTCATGATACGATTTTTATGCGTTATCCGCAATGGTACAAATGGCATGACAGAATAATATATAAACAAAAAACAGCTTTTGCCTGCAAAGAAGCTGATGCAATTATTGCGATAAGTCAGCAGACCAAAAATGATTTGATTCATTTTTTTAATGTAAAAGAAGAAAAAATACATCTTATCTATCAGCCGTGCAATTCTGTTTTTTTACAAAAGCCGGACGAAAAAAAGCAAGAGGAAGTACGGGAAAAATATCAGCTTCCCAGTGAATTTATTCTGATGGTTGGAAATATTGAGCCGAGAAAAAACGTATTGAATGTTATCAAAGCTGTTCAAGATAATCATCGAATTAGCATCCCTTTAGTGATAGTAGGAAAAGAAAACAAGTATGCGGGAGAATTAAAAAAATACATTCGAGAAAATAACATAAAAAATGTCTATTTTTGCCATAATGTCTGTTCTTTGGATTTGCCGGCAGTTTATCGCTTAGCAACTGTTTTTATATATCCTTCTTTTTTTGAGGGATTTGGTATTCCTGTTATTGAAGCCTTATCATGCGAAATTCCCGTGATTACAAGTGATACATCCTGTCTGCGTGAAACAGCTGCCGAGGCAGCTTTATATGTTACCCCTGACAATATCGGAGAAATCAGCAATAGAATATATGCCTTACTTTCAGATAATCATTTACGAAATAATCTGATACAAAAAGGGAAAGAACAAATAAAATTATTCAATACGGAAACCATTGTAAGAAAAATTATTAATTTATACAAAGCACTATGAATATCAGCGAAGAAATTATCAAAACAAATGAATATTTGAAAAAGGGATCAGTTATCCTCTATCCTACTGATACCATTTGGGGTTTGGGTTGTGATGCAACCAATGCCGAAGCTATTGATAAAATCTTTGCCATCAAAAAAAGGCGGACAAGTAAAAGCCTGTTAATTCTTTTGGATGAGGTTGAAAAATTATCTCTGTATTTAGACCATATTCCTACAATTGCCTGGGATTTGGTTGCACAGGCACACCGTCCGACAACTTTTATTTACCAACATGTCAAAAATTTGCCGCAAAATCTGATTGCTCCCGATGGAAGCATTGCTATCCGTATTATACGAAATGAATTTTGCAAGCGATTGATTAGCCTTTTGGGAAAGCCTATCGTTTCTACTTCCGCCAATATTTCCGGACAGCCCACACCTGTTTCTTTTAATGAGATAAGCCCAAAAGTTAAAGACGAAGTTGATTATATTGTCGACCCTTCCGTTTCGCTTATAGAAGACGTAAAACCTTCTACTATGATTCGCTTTATCGACGACTTTAATTTTGAAGTAATTCGAGAGTAATAGAAATATTTTACTCCTGCTGCTGCTTCACTTCCACCCCACACATCATATATCCACCGAGTATTAAAATACATTGCAAGGAAAGTATCCTTAGAGAAGCTATACAAGTTAAGCTAAATCATAGAAAGCTATAATTTAATTATTAAATTGTTTACATAGACGCTTATTTGATTCTTTCTAATAATTATATAATACTTTCAAACGATTAATTATTAAAATGCAGTGACAAAAAATATTTTTTTCCTGTAATAGGATTTAATTTAATACTTACCATTTTATTGTTTTCAATGTTTTTTATCCATTTTATGCTTTTGAAAAATTTTAGAACCTCCACCGGAATACTTTTTATACTTCTGAAAATTTCAGAACCTTCACCGAAACACTTTTTATACTTCTAAAAAATTTCAGAACCTCCACCGGAATACTTTTTATACTTCTGAAAATTTCAGAACCTTCACCGAAACACTTTTTATGCTTCTGAAAATTTCAGAACCTCCACCGGAAGACTTTTTATGATTCTACAAATTGTAGAATCGCTACGGGAGTACTTTTTATATTTCTACAGATTGTAGAATCGTTACGGGAATACTTTTTATGATTCTGAAAATAATATATTACTTCCCGATGCAAAATCTGCTAAAAATATTACTTAAAATATCTTCATTTGAGATTTCGCCGGTAACTTCCGAAAGATGGAATAAAACCTGCCGTATATCTGTTGCGACCAAATCGCCGGGCATATTGTTATCAAAAGCATTTTGAGCCTCATTAAGAGCATCCAAGCCTTTCTTGAGAGCCTCATAATGACGAATATTGGAAACTAATGTCTGCTTTTGGTGTGTGGAAGTATTAACAAAATCTTTTAATTTTTCTATTAGAATATGTATATTATCTTTATTTTTTGCAGATAGATAAATTATATCAAATTCTTTATACCTGTTTCTCTGTAAAACAGTACCCAGTAAATCCGCCTTATTAGCAACGATAAACAATTTCTTATCGCTCATATCAATAGAGTATACCAAATCATCAATTTGAGTAATTCTATCCATGTTTTCCAACTCAGCGGCATCTATCACATACAGAACAATCATTGCTTTGTCAATAGATTGATATGTTCGTTCTATACCGAACTGTTCTATTACATCCTGCGAATTGCGGATTCCTGCCGTATCAATAAAACGAAATGTCTGCCCGTCAATGATGACAGTATCTTCTATGGTGTCACGGGTAGTTCCGGGAATTTCAGAAACAATAGCTCGCTCCTCATTCAATAAAGTATTTAACAAGGTTGACTTTCCGGCATTAGGATATCCTACAATAGCCACAGGAAAACCGTTCTTGACGGCATTTCCTACCGAAAAGGAATTAACAAGCAGTTCTATTTCATGATGCAATTCTACCATTAATTGCTGCATGGATTGTCTGTCGGCAAACTCCACATCTTCTTCAGAGAAATCCAATTCCAATTCCAGCATAGAAGCAAAATGTAACAAAGAAGCACGCAAGCCCTTGATTTTTCCGGAAAATTCTCCCCGTAAATTTTTCATCGCCAACTGCAAAGAGGCTTGTGAATCGGAGGCGATAACATCGGCAATAGCTTCTGCTTGGGACAAATCCATTTTCTTATTGAGAAATGCCCGCATAGTAAATTCTCCTGCCTTTGCATACCGGCAACCATTATCAATTAAAACTTCCACAATATGTTTCTGAATATACAAAGAAGCATGACAGCTAATTTCTACCATATCCTCTCCCGTAAAAGAGTTTGGATTTTCAAAGTATGTAATCAAAACCTGGTCCAGAACGGCATCTTTATCGTAGAAATTGCCAAAACAGGCCACTCTGGGCTGTATCTTTTTACTGCTTTTAAGGCATTGTCGGGCAATAGCCCATGAATCCTTGCCCGATATTCTTACCAGGGCAATGGCGCCTATTCCCGAAGGAGTTGATAACGCACAAATTGTATCTTGCATGATGTTTTTTTGCAAAAATATACTTTTATTTTTTATATTAATTAGCATGAGTTCGGGATTAATGGTGAAAATGTTTTTAATGCTTATTTGTTGATTTGGTTATTTGCTTATTTGTACTATGGTTTTGGTCGATCCTCTTATAAAAACCTTCGTGTTACCTTGTGCAATCCTTTACATTACTTCGTGAAACTATTCGTCTTACTTCTTCATCATTTCATCATTGTATCTTTCTAACTCCATTTAATTTCTGTAACTTCTCTTAATCAAATAAATAAATCCCAAACTCACATTTGATTACTATTTCCACAGCTTTTTGGTGCGTATACTTGTTTTTAAGATGTTGCTTCCTGCATATTAATGCACAAATACAGTAATTTGAAAACAAAAAAGCTACTTTTCAACTATCTACTACAGTCCCCTTTGTGTCCTTGCTGAGGAAGGAATAACCTCACTTCTGGGGCGAGTGACAGGTTTGCTTGCAGAAGATGCTGATGGGCTACTGCTTCCGGAAGTTGTCGTACTTGCTGGTCTCGTAGCCGAGGGAGTCGGCTTGGAAGATGCCGTTGGGATAGAAGACTGCTTTGGAGTAGTTTTTTCCGTTGGTTTTTCAACAGGAGAAGTTTCCGCAAGCGGTTTGTAATCTTCCGGAACGTAATTGGATTGCTTGTAATTGGTCATGGATTTTACCCTGCTGATTTTTGAAGAAAGATTATGCCCCCCTGTTGTAAGCATATCATTATAAGTAATGATGACCGAAGGTGTTTTCAGATATTTCGCCGAAGAAGAAGCCAAACTGTTGACATAATAATTCTTTACATCCTCCAGGTCTATTCCAAGTAAATACAGATAATTCTTTCCGATACTCCAAGCCAGTTTATTGAGTTGCTTTCCTTTGAGCATCATATTATAATCTTCCCTGTTCTTGATACGCATTCCGCGAGGATAAGAAACATACCGTGCCAACTTTTTAAAATCTTCTTCCGACAAATTCCGAAGCATATTTCTGGTTTGATAAAATTCGTCTATAATTTGGTGTTTGGTATTTTTATTTACATCTTTGAAAATATTCTCCCGCTGTTCGGATGTGTGTGTGTAATTATATTTTTGTTCACTGTCAGCAATTTGTTCTTCTATTTTTTCTTTCTGATAATTGATAAATCTTATCTTAGATAATGTATCGGAAAGGTAATCTATATCCTCATTTGTCAAATTCTTAAAAACAGTCATTAATGAAGACGCCGGCTTTTGCAACAAATACGGTTTATTGTTAGGGAAAGCAGTATAAACATCTCCCGAATATGTAATTTCATTATCAATAAACAATTGATAAAGGGCTGTATACTGAACAACACGAGCCAAATCGGTGTTGCCAAGCGTGGCAAAATAATGATACGCCTGATTTTCATATTTCCGTCCGATAGAAACGCTACGTTCCTGCGAGTTGAAATAAGAAACAGGAAGCGAACCGGTTCTATTCAAAGTATAAATGGTAATATTATTATCCAGGTCAATCGCATACATGGCATTAGCTGTATTCCAATTATAAACCAGTTCACTCAATCCCAATTTGCGGAAAAGCGGTTTGTCAAACGGATAATAACCCGGCTCCGGATACCGGTAATGAGCTTCCTGTATCGTTCCCCTTTCCGACCAATCCTTCAAAAATATATCTGTAATTGTTAGCAAATGACCAAATTCCGTATTCTCTAATTCTTTACTCAAATAAGTTGGACACCAGTCTTTCCCATTACGCATTTTCCCCGCCATTAAATCATTAATATCTAAGCTTTGAGAAAGTTCCTTTTCTGTAATAGATGCCAGCAGCAAAACAGATTCAGTATTTAAAGGCGGAAGTTCGTCCAAAGTCGCTTCCCGCTCACGACCGATAATGACAAGTGTTGCACTGTCGGCAATAGCTCCCAAAATCAAATCGGCATCTAAAGCAAACTGCCTGATTTGGTCAATCTGAGCAGACAAATCGCTTTTCTTGGCAATCGCCCAAGCCACGAATCCAGGCAGCCGGCTGAAATAAATTCCCCGTCTTTGTTCGTCAAAAATACTTTGAACAGTTTCTATCTGAGAAGTATCATCTAAAACAATAAATTGTTCTTCGCTTTCCATAAACCATTCGTTAAATTCATAGAGCGAAATGCGGTAATCAATATTGGATTTTGTATAATAGGTTCGTTTATTTTCTGCAGGAAGAGAAATTGGCTTGGACTTATAATCCGAAAAATACAATTCTTTAGAGAGTTTTTTGATAATATTACTCACATTTTCTTCTGTTGCATTTCCAAGCAGAATAAGAATATCGGTAATTCGCCCGTCATAGCCGATTTTGTGTTTTTTTGTTTCCACCGAATGCGTAAACTTCCCACAAATACTTTTGATAGAATCTATTTCAAAATAAGGTGGTGGTTCGGAAATGAGAATTAGTTTACTGCTGTCGGAAAATCTTCCAAGTCCAAGCGTTTGAAAATGGAAACGGTATTTCTTTCTGAAATCATCATAAAGAGAATCTTTCTGAAGAAAGGCTTCCCGCATCTCCAAATCCACTTGTTGATTGGGAATATATTCTTGAACCAATAGTTTTGCCGTTTCTTTTTTGACTGTTTCGACAATATCGGTCTTTTGGAAAAGAAAAAACAAAACACCTCCTCCGACCAGCAGCAAGAGACTCGTTATTACAATATTTCGTTTTCGTGTAAAACTTCGCACAAGTTTTCTAAAATTTCCTCGTAAAAGGCATCGGTTTACGCATACGGATTAACAACAAAATAGGAATTAAAACATAAGGCAGATTAAAACTCAAAAATTTCATTGGATTGGGTGTTCGCCATTCCGGCTCGCCAAAAAATTCAACGCCAAAAACAATAATTCCTGTAATGCTGGCTATCATGGTAGCGTAAATTACCGAAGGCAATTGTATTTTATTCCATCCTTTTGCCAATGCTATTACCAAAACAATATAAAAAAGCATATATACAAATGCCGAAAGTCCGGTAACGATGCGCATCCAAACCGGTGGATTCTGAAACAAAGGGTCTGTTCCTTCCGCATACCAATAATTTGCATTCACAATAAAATTTTCGGAAGGCTGATTAAAATCTATTCCCAGTGTAGGAACCATATCAGCAATGCACGAAGTAAGAACAAACACAGAAAAAATAATCATAAAGAAAATGTCGATAGGACGGTCTTTCAATTTCAGGTTCGGCAATTGGTCTTTTGTTGCTGGATTCATAAATAGTTTCTTGTTGTAAGTTAAAAAATAAAAATCAGGTACAAAGGTACATTTTTTAATGGAATATAAAATCGCTTCAACTTATACTCTATAAAAATATCCTTACTCAGAAATAAATCAAGCATTTTTTAATGAGATAGTATACTAACAAACGCAAATATATTGTACTTTTGCAAGCAAATAAAATACGATGAATGAAATTATATTCTTAGGCGGTTTCCTTGCCTTGATTGCTTTTTTCTTAATACTTGATTTAGGTGTCTTCAACAAAAAAAATCACGTAATATCATTTAAAGAAGCTTTAATCTGGACTTGTGTCTGGATAGGAATGGCATTATTGTTCTATGTATTTATCCGTTTTAATGCCGAATGGATACATGGGGTTGATTCCATTTCCAAACTGGAAGATCTGAATAGGAAACATCATGGTGGTAATTTAAATTTGAATCCGGCACTTGACTTTGAAACAAATCTGGACATATACCGAAAAGCCATGTCGCTGGAATATATTACCGGTTATTTGATAGAAAAGGCTTTATCTGTGGATAATATCTTTGTAATGATTATGATATTCCTCAGTTTTAATGTTGAACCGAAATATTATCATAAAGTACTATTTTGGGGGATTTTGGGTGCAGTTGTAATGCGTTTTTTGTTTATATTCTCAATCGCTGCTCTTATTCATCGTTTTGCATTTATTCTTTGGATTTTTGGAGGAATATTAATTATCACAGGGGTTAAAATGTTTCTGGAAAGAAATAAAGAAGAAAAAATCAATATGCGTAAGCATCCCGTTGTACGTTTTGCCTCCAAATATCTTCCTCTAACACGTAACTTTTATGAAGGACGGTTTTTTGTCAAATTACGTAGACATAACTATATAACACCTTTATTTTTAGTTTTACTGATTATCGAATTTTCAGATGTTATTTTTGCCGTTGACTCTATCCCTGCTATTTTTTCTGTTACTTTAGATCCCTATATTGTGTTCTTTTCTAATATTTTCGCCATTTTAGGATTACGTTCATTATTCTTTGTACTAAGTAATGTTATGAATAAATTTGCCTATTTAAAAATAGGATTGGCTATTTTGCTTGTATTTATAGGAGTGAAAATGCTACTGCATGGAATTTTCCATATTAGCATAGGTACAGCTACTTCCCTCTTAGTAATTGTTGGAATTTTAGCAATTTGTATTATCGCATCATTACTGTTTCCTCCTCAAAAAGAAAATATATCTCCACAGGTTTAATCATATAGACTAAATTATGTTTACTTCTGCAATTCATTGAAATTCTGATAAAACATGCTATTTATTTTGTCTAACACTTTCATTGATTAGTATATGAATAATATCTCTCTTATCTCCTCAAGAACCGACAACAGCTAAATAGTAACAATGCAAATCAAGAGTTGTATCTTATCCAAAACAGATATTGCAAATTTAATCACTTTCGCTATTTATTGGCACAGAATTTGCTGATTTCCTTTTAAACTTTTTAACTTAAAAATAATGAAAATAAAAAAGAATCATACACTTCTAACTCTAGGAATTTTTACTACTGTAATTATTCTTTTTACTTCGTTTGACTCACAAGATATTCGTACTGCTATAAATAATGCTATCAAAAACGGAAATGCCGGGCAACTTTCCTCATATTTTAACTCTACGGTAGAAATGAATGTTTTAGGCAATGAAGGTTATTTCAGCAAATCACAAGCGGCTTCTATTCTCACTGATTTTTTTAAAAATAATCCCCCTCAAAACTTTGATGTTAAACAAGGTGGATCAACTACTGAAAACACGAAGTTTTCAATAGGTAACTATAAAACAAATGCCGGGCTGTTTAAAATCTACTATGTTGTTAAAAAGGAAAACAACACAGAATTGATTCACAAATTTACCATCGAAAAGAAATAATTATGACAATTGAGGAGATTATTCGAGAGGCAATAAAAGAAGATATAGGAAGCGGAGATCATTCCTCTTTGCTTTCTGTTCCGAATACTGCTTATGGGAAAGCCGAATTAGTAATAAAAGATGAAGGCATCTTAGCCGGTGTAAACATTGCTCTGGAAGTATTTAGACAGATTGATGACACCTTGAATGTAAAAATATTCATTCACGATGGGGAAGCTGTAAAAAAAGGAGATGTTGTTTTCCTTTTAGACGGAAAAGTACACTCTATTCTGATGTCAGAACGTTTGATGCTAAACATTATGCAGCGTATGAGTGGCATAGCAACCAAAACACATTATTTCTGTAATTTGATAAAAGGCACATACGCTCGTTTATTAGACACTAGAAAAACTACTCCCAATATGCGTATTCTGGAAAAAATGGCAGTTGTAATTGGTGGAGGATACAATCACCGGATGGGTTTGTACGATATGATTATGCTCAAAGACAACCATATTGATTATGCCGGTGGCATTGAAAATGCATTGAAAAAAGCTAATAATTACATTCGTGAAAATAATTTGAACTTGAAAATTGAAATAGAAACACGCTCATTAGAAGATGTTGAAAAAGCTCTATCGTTGGGGGGATTTCATCGTATTATGTTCGATAATTTTACCGTAAGCGATGTCAAGAAAGGCGTAGAAATGGTTGCCGGAAAATATGAAACCGAAGCTTCAGGTAATATCAACGAGCAAACCATCAAGCAATATGCTCAAACGGGAATTGATTTTATTTCAGTGGGAGCATTAACCCATTCGGTAAAAAGTTTGGATATGAGTTTAAGGGCTGTAATATAGACGTTGATGAGGAAAATACAAAAAATCGGTATCTTAACATCAGGAGGAGATTCTCCAGGAATGAACGCGGCTATCAGGGCGGTTACCCGTACAGCGATATTAAACGATTTGGATGTTATGGGAGTTGTTGCCGGTTATCACGGATTGATAACAAATGACTTTATCCCCTTAATGTCTCAAAGTGTACGGGGAATCATCCAAACCGGCGGAACAATATTGCGTGCTGCACGTAGCCCCGAATTCAGAACAAAAGAAGGACAAGAAACAGCCTATAATAATCTTAAGAAAGCACATATTGATGCACTGGTCGTTATCGGTGGAGACGGAACTTTTCGCGGAGCAAATGAATTTTCTCAAAATTATGATATTCCGATAGTTGGTGTTCCCGGAACAATAGATAATGATATTTACGGCACAGATTATACAGTTGGGTACGATACTTGTTTAAATACTATCGTTGGTGCAGTGGATAAAATTCGTGATACGGCAAGTTCGCACAATCGTATTTTCTTTGTCGAAGTGATGGGAAGAGAATCCGGTTTTGTTGCCATGAATAGCGGATTGGCTTGTGGAGCTGATTTAATTCTGATTCCCGAACAAAGCAATCAGATAGAGAAAACGCGTGCCTTTTTAACAGAACGTGCGCGGCAAAATAAATCCAGTGTGATTATGGTTGCCGAGGGAATTAAAGAAGGAACGATGACCGTTGTGGAAACCATGAAAAAAGAATTTCCACAATTTGATATACGGGTTTCTGTTTTGGGATACATTCAGCGTGGAGGTAGTCCCAGTGCCCGCGACAGAATACTTGCCAGCGAAATGGGCGTGGAAGCGGTAAATGCCTTATTGAAAGGAAAAAGAAGCATTATGATAGGACGGGTACATGGGCAGACACATTATGAACCGTTTACTTCTGCAACTAAGATGTACAAAAAAGCAGACAATGAGTTCTTGCAGATAGCAGAAAGTATTGGTACCTATACTCCGACCGATTAATATAATTTGAAAGTTTGTTTTTAGTTGTTGATAGGGGTAGGTTTTCTTATGAAAGCTTACCCTTTTTATTATAACGTGAATTCGGGATTTACTTATTTGATAAAAAGAAGTTACGCAAGTGAAATGAAGTTACAGGAAGTTATAATAGTAAATGAGGAAATAAGATATTGGCAAGGATGCACAGACGAAACCTTAGAGCGTCATCCTATCGAGAGTGTGAGAGTGTAAAATAAAGTCTGTCTGACTTCATTTTACACTCCCTTACACTCTCGCACCTTCTCCGAAGCTTTTCCAAGCGAGGACTTCCTGAAATCTTTCCCGCCGGAGTGCGGACAACTTTCGGGATTACCCGAAACCTTCCCGCTGAAGTGCGGACGACTTTCGGGATTACCCGAAACCTTCCCGCCGGAGTGCGGACAACTTTCGGGATTACCCGAAACCTTCCCACTGAAGTGCGGACGACTTTCGGGATTACCCGAAACCCTCCCGCCGAAGTGCGGACGACTTTCGGGACTTCCCGAAGCCTTCCCGCAACATTGCATCCAATCTTACAAAGAGGTCTTAGGCATGAGAAACAAAAAAAAGCTGCCGGAAGGCAGCCTAAATTGAATTATGAAAAGATTTTTAACGTATACTGATTATTTAACACTCATCCGCTTGACTATGCGATGACCTTTATACTCCATCGTATAGAAATAAATGCCGGATGCATAAGCTGACAGATTTAATTCAATCTGATGTTCTCCTAACGGGACATCTTTTACTTTATTGTATAAAATCTGACCACTCACACTGCGAACTTGGAATAATATTTCTCCATCCTGCGGAATACTGTAGTTGATTATCGTTTTATCCTTAGCAGGATTGGGAATATTCTGTTCCAGCGTAAAGGAAGCCCCTACCCTTTCCGAAATGCTCAAATTATAATCTGTTTCGCGTATCATTTTCAGTGTATCATTATTTGTATATTCATCTATTTTCTCAATATACACATTCAAACGATACTTTGACCTGTAAGGAACCCTGTATCCCGCATTGAAAGTATAAGTAACTTCCTGTTCTCCACCAATAGAAGGAAGCCCTTCAAGAATAGGAACATCTATAGGGAATCCATTGGTATCGGTTATCAATATTCCCACTTTAGCTTCTCCAAGATTATATATTTTCGCAATACTCCTGTTTTTGAGCCTTATTGTCACTTCCTTCGTACTGTTGACAGCATCTATTGCTCCGTCATCTATCGGTTTTTCAATACTTACCATAAACAAATCAGTCATGTCAACATATTCCTGTATAGAAACAGTTCTATCAAGTATTGTCGAATCGCACAAGAGATAGCCACGTACTTTCACAATATAATCGGAATTCCATGGAACAGTAAATGCGTCAGTAAAAATGACGTTATTATTAGAATCACCAGGTGATAAATTCTGAGTAAACATCATTGCCGTTGTAAAGTAAGCAGGTTTTCCCTCTACCGTATCTATCGTTAACATCAAACCTATACCTTGTATATCTGTATTTCCGGTATTAGTAATAGTGATCCTTTGGTCATTTTCAAATTCTGCTGTGGCAGGTTTCCCAGGCTGGCTTATCGCATGAATACGAATGTTGAAATTAGGACGGATATCTATCATCCGTTGAATAGTATCATTAGCCGGCATATTATCCACCGGAGTACTATAATAGGCTTTCATCAAAGTAGTTCCAAGTGGAATAGTAAAATTGGATAATACAGGTATTGTCTCTGACGAATTACCCGCTAAGGTTTTCCCTTGTAATGAAACAGTATAGATAGTTCCGTCAATATCCAATTTCAAAGAATCCGTATTAGCAAAACTTATTGCCTGAGCACGGGGTACTCTGATTACGACCGATATATCACTGCTGCTCTGATTACATAATGCAGGTTCCGGTGTAATGATTATTTCCGATACCGCTGCATCCGGTTCAGAGGTTATTTGTATATGATCTATATACTGTACCGTTTGGCTGGATTTATTCATAGATTCAAACTCTATCAAAACACACTGAGCCGTTGTATATGACTGCAATGGGATAATATATTGCTGCCAGCCGTGAAGATTGTTTCGTTTAAGCAACTGTAATACCCTGGCAGTATCGCCATCAGCAATAATATAAACATCCGTATAGGAATTATCCATCTTTGAGGTTGCCGTATCGTGGTAATACCAAAATTCCATTCTCGGATTAACTGCTCCGTACAGGTCGATTTGACGGGAAGTAGTCAGCTTCGCTATGGAAGCTGTTGGACCGGCATAACGAAGCATGCCTGTGCCGCTTTTCGGCTGCTGTATGGCAAAGCTCGCATCCGGCTGATAAGGCATCCAGCCATTAGCATCATCAGGAATTGACTTGAACTCATCAGGCATTGTACTTCCATCGAAATCTTCATCCATCGGCAGACTTATTTTCAGAGATGAATGGGTGGTATGAATTGTATCATCATAGGGAATATTATCCACAGGGCTATGTAACCATATCTTAATAGTAGTCGTGCCGGAAATTATAGGGATATTAGTTAATAAAATATCAAGCGTATTCTTATTTCTTGCCGGTAATCCGCCCGAAGTCATTGATACGTAACCTTTATATAGTGCCATTTGAGGATCTACAATCTCATACCCTATCGTGATGCTGTCTTTGGAGAAATCATAATCGTATTCTCCCTGATTAGTTAGGGTGACAGCTATTGGCGAATAGGAAAGCTCGCATAGACTCCCTTCATTAACGAGAGGAACCAGTGAAAGAGCCAGATTATGTCCTGCATAAGGTTTGGACGATACCAGCCTTTCAAGCCTTATATTGGGTCTGAGGGCGTCTATTCCTACAGTAGCTGTAGGAGAAGATACTGTAGTGTTATAACACCCATATACGGAAGTATTTTTATTTTGCATTGTATATCGGAAGTTAGCACTATTATTATTTAAATAAGAACCGTCTTCATTATTGCAATATACCAGTAGATTTCTGTTTGCCGGCAAGTAAAACGGTTCGTTCAAGTGGAAGGTCATCCATCCTGTAGCACCATTTGTACTGGCAGTAGCCTGTCCCCACACCAGGGTGGCACCATCTGCAAACGGATTGATATATGCACTTGTAGTCTGAATCGAATCGGTAACCGCTTTTAAATAAAAAGATACCCTGTCCACATTCGAATTTGATGTTGACATATTGTAAAAGGCAATGCTGGTAATATGTCCACCTTCGCTATTGGGATCTATTTCGTACGACATGTAATAATTTCGCGAATAGCTATAATTAAAGTTATAGTTATAAGGATTCCTAGTGCTTGCAGTAACTCCTGTTCCTATTATAGCCACATCGTTGGTAAAACCAAACAGCAGACAGGTAGAATCGGCAATGGTAAGCGTATTTCCTATGGTGTCGGACAGTGTCAGCGAATAGACAAGCTTGCTGTTATAATACTGCGGAGGGATAGCAGCTATCCATATATCTCCATTCTGCTGTGTCATGGTAATGGTATCATACAATGAATATGTTTTATTTACAGTTGTATGTATAAGCATTTTGGGAGTGGAAGCAAGCGATCCTGTAACATCGCGTATTTTCACATTCACGTTAAACTCCCGCTGGTATAGCGTATCTGCTACAAACGATTCTACAAATTCCATTAAAGGCATTACCTTGAATGCAGCGGAAACCGTATCGTTCAGGGAATTAGCAATACCGTTAACATTTACTATCCAAACCTGTACCGATGTGTCTGTAGTGGCACGTACCCAATCCAGTGTTATGGTATCGCCGGAAAGAGTAAGCAAAGAGGATGCCGGTTTCCAAAGATAGGTAAGAGGAGTGTCGTTGTTGAAAGACCACGCAAATAAAACACTATCCACTGTAATGGTGCTGAAATTGGTTACTTCTACTACTATGGGTATTTGCTGATTCGTAACAGCCTCCCGGGGGAAATCCCGAATTACATGTACTACGCTCAACTGGGAAGTGGGAATCTGTTCATAAGCGCCCATTGCCGTTATGGAGTACTGCCTGGATGTATTGTTGATGTCTGTTGGAACAGCAGGCAATACAGGACAGGCTATATACAGGCAACTGTCTATCGCTTCCATTGATTGCGACAGGTCTGCGAACTTGGGAAATACAGACACGGAATGCGCATCCTGACCGGAAAGCGATTTCCACTCGGCTATATCAGTATAAGCAGGTGTTCCCATGTAGCGTCCTTTAACAATTCCTCCGGTATAATAATTGTTATAATCCAGTGTAACGGTATCCGATGAAACATTAACAGGAACGGAAAGCGTAGTAATAACATTGTTATTCCTTACATCCGTCTGCTTATCTGTATTCAAATAGAGCAAAGAATAGTTGGATATTACTGTTTCCGATACATAGATGGAGTTGTGATAGATTTTTCCCGAAGAATATTGAAATGAAAATGCATTATCATTTGCAGATGCCCCTTTTTTGGAAAGCAATATTTCGTTGTTATAAATAGCTGCCGGATCGGCATCTGTATTCAAATAGTAAAGAAACATGCCGCTGGGATTGTCTAATTTTCTCTTTTGTCCGTGTATCCTGTTTCCCTGTATTTTTTCTACATTGCAATACTGAACCGTAAATCCTCCCCAGTTTGTATTGGCAAAGGTATCGGTTTCCATGGCAAGGGAATAATTACCGGACATGCTTGAAAAGTCGGTATAAGCCACATAAATGTTTTGCCAGTAGCCTTTTTGTATGATATTATCGTCAAGAATCCAATGCGTACCATGCGTATTTATATTACCTGCCCCGATGGCAACACCCATATATCCCCCGATAACCGTATTGTTGAGTATGCGTCCATGATGGGAAGGCGTACCTTCCGGTCGGTAAATACCGATATGTTCCTGGGATGCAGATGAAGGCATCACTTTTGCAATAGTTGTATCCAGATGGATGCGGCAATTGTTTACTTCAATATTATTACCTGTTCCCAGCAGAATACCGTAGCCTCTTCCCGACAAATTCACAGTAATGTTTTTCAAGGTAACATTGTTCAAGCCGCCTGACTTTATTCCAAACTTGTCGGTTTGAATAACAGCATTGCCGGACGGGGACATCAACTCAATGGTATCACCGTCGGTTGCCTGTATGCCGGAAAAATCTACAGACTCTCTGTAAATGCCATCTTCCAGTTGCAGGATTACTTTGCCGCTGATTCCGCAATGTTCCATGGCAAGCAGCACATCCGATATGGTTTTATAAGTCGATGATGATCCTATCTGAAGGCTTGTGTTGCTTATTGCACCTGAACATACGACGTTGGAAACTCTCAAGGTATCGTTCGCGTGCTGCTCATCTTCTACGCCATTTACGGCATCAATCTGTACCTTGAGCGTATGCATTCCTGCTGTATATGGAACCGGTCCGAAGGAAAGGGTATCATATTGCCCGCAGGCTAAGGATATGGCAGGAGTAAGGATCCCCGTTGAGACATCATCAATGAACCATTGCAGCTGAACGGACTTGATAGTATCAAGTCCTGTGTTGAGTACAACAACTCTTGCATTGCTGCTTTGCCCGTTGACCAGTCCATTTTGTACATCCAGAATTTCTACCAGCATCAGGTCGTTTGCAAAGTGTTCAAGTCCATCGTAGGCTCCCATGCTTGTAAAGATGATCCGTTCTTTCTTTTCCCTGTCGGCAGGTACCTGCGGCAGGACAGGACAGTTCATGCCTGCATAGTTGGCTATTTTCAGACTGTTGGTGCTGTCTGCAAAAAGAGGAAGGCGATATATGGAATGAATATCGTTGGACATAACAGCCTGCCAATCGCCTATCTCATTGAAGAGTGTTGCCTGTATGGCTCCGAAGTTAGTTCCTGTTGAATAATACGTATTATAGTCTAAAGCATAATTTGCCAAAAATCCGGACGGATTGGCACTTAAACGAATGGCAAAGCGGGAATTGGATCCATGCCCAAGATTTAACAGTACATTATTTTTCAAGCTCCCTTTATAGGCTGCACTTATGCCATCCCACTGAAACGCTACGAAAGCAGCACTTGAGAGTGTCCTTCCTTCTCCCGTAAGCAAAACCGTATTATGGAAAAAATCTATTACATTGGATTGATTTACATGAATTCCGTAAGTAGTTGTTGCCGATGTATTGAGATGAATCTCATTATTGGCAACCAGTACGGTATCTGTTGAAATGAAATGCATTCCCTTTAGTGCATTGTATATTCCCGAATTATTTGCATATATCCTGTTTCCAAAAATACGGCATCCTCCCGGCATGCTGAATCCTTGTTCTGAATATATAGCTGTCCAGTTTCCTTTCGGATTGGAACTGCGCGGAGTTATCGTATTGTAGGAAATACTGCTGGGATAGACATCATGAAAATATATAGCATAATCCCCCTGATTGAGAAATGTATTGCTGTCAATACAAATATCTCTAAGAAACTGATTTACCAGTACAACACTGGACACATCCATTCTAACACCCATAAGACCCCCGTCTATCAGGCAATTCTTTACTGTCAGCCCGTTTACTTCTTTAGTATACGATTTCTCTATACAGTTATTGCTGTTATTGGCTTTAATTACACAGCTGTCAAAAACAATAGTGCCGCATGCTCCATAAAGATTTATCACAGGTACTGCCCCATTGTTAGTACCATCTATAGTTATGTTTTTAAATACAATATTGTATGAATTGTCAAGATAAAGCGTATTGGCAGCCGGTGAAGATATTTTCGGACGGATGATCACGCTGTCCCTGTTTCCACTCAGCGGACGTATAATTACATTATGGCTCAAATTAATATCTGTAAAGTCTATATTTTCTTCATACACTCCGTTGGAAACCCACAATGTAACATCTCCCGAAGGAGTACAGCTGTATCTGAGCAAGTCCAGCGCTTTGGAAATGGTCGGGATAAAAGTACCCTTTTCTACCGTATAGGAAATGGGTCCGCTTCCGCATTCGTATGAAAGATACACCAGGGTATCACTGTAGAGGGCAGGATTTGCTACACCATTTACAGTATCTATCCATACAGTTATTGTATCATATTCTCCTGCTTTGGGAGTAAAGTATCCCAGAGTATCCACCGTCTTAAAGCCCCAGGGCAAGTTGCCCGACCAGGTACGATATGTTGTATCTCCGTTTATAACACAGGTAATAACAGCTCCTGTCAGTGGTGACACTCCATTATTGCGGAATGCAAGCACCACAGGTGCCGGTATTCCAGGTATCGCAGGTGCTCCGTTGGTATTCAGCAAAAGCGGGATGGCAGCATTATTGACAGGAGATGCTATATAAAAGCGGGCATTAGGTATCTCCTTACGCAGTGTACCGGTAGTCAGTGTTCTAGTTCCATAAATTGACCTGTTAACAGGTGTGGCTGTATGTATCCAATTATGGGGAGATGCAGATGCTGTTTGGTCATTAAACCAGTATATCAGTAAATTTTTTCCGGGAGGCAATACAAAAGGATAGGTTAATCCTATTTCTTTCCATCCAATGCCAGCAGACACGGCATAGAGGGCATTATAAACCAAAGTCGCTCCGTCTGTCAAAGGATCCAGATTCCGGGTATCAATAATAACCGTATCGTCAACCGCCTTGAAATAACATCTAACCGGTGGATTATAACCATAGCCGTTATGGTTATAATACCATGCTAAACGGGTAATCAAGCCTCCTCGTGAGAGAGAGTCTATCTCGGAAGCCAAATACAGTTCGCGAGACCAAAAAAAAGACTGACTATGTGGAGTATAATTATTACTCTCTGTTCCCGTACCTATTATAACATAGCGTTCCGGAACTACGGGAGGCATTGTAATAGTACATTCCGAGTAGATTGTTTTACTGTTTCCAATAGCATCTGTTGCCGTAACGGAATACGAAATTTTTGTCCCTGTAACATATTGAGGCAACGTTGCCGTCCACAAATCTCCATCAACATTCGTCATGAGGACGGAATCGGATTTCACAAGTACATTGTTACGAGTCGCCGTGTAGTAAAGCCTGGGTGTTTGTATGATCGCATTAGTAGTAGATTTTACTGTTACATTTACTTTCACCTCTACACTATATATTGCGCCATGTACATAAGGTGCTGCAAATTCCAGCATGGGAGGAGTTATCTTATAATTTGTTGCTTCCAGTTCAAAATTATCCAAAAGCCAGCCAAAGGACGCCTGTGTTCCTGCTATGTTGCCATGCTTGAGAACAAAGCGGAGCTGTATTTTGCCATAGGCTGCATTTGCCGTAAGGTCAAACTGTTCTTCTTTCCACCACGATTGTTCGGGCAGTATCGTATCGTTGATTGCTCGCCAATCGGAATAGCTGGCGGCATTAAAGCTTGAGGCATTGCTATAGTTCCCCGAACCAATATAGGCATCTGCGGGGAGTACTTTCCAGTTTCCCATAACACCGGCACCCACATCTTCCCTGTATTCAATCCTTGCAACATCGCTGGATGCTATCTTGCAAATGTGACTGAACCGCAGATAAACATAGCGATAGGATGTGAGGTCATATACTTCCGTTTCCAGGGTAATGGAATCGTTTACCCAATTAGGCACAAGTCCTAAACAGGATTGAGGAGCGGCAATGGAAGACCCCGGCTGATACAACACCGGATTGGATATCCAGGCGTTGGAATGGGGATCGGCAGCCCAGTTTGCTGCCGGAATAGTGCCGTCAAAATCCTCATTCCAGATTTGACGTGTCTGCTGTGAATAATTGCTGTACTGTAATAACAGCAACATTGCAGATAAGATCAAAATTTTTTTCATGTCAAAATTTTTTTTGTTTATACTTTTTTATTTATATTTCTTATTTGATAATATAGAACCAATAGACAGGAAAACAAGTGAACAAAGGAGTAGCAGGAGCAGTTTTTTTGAGTAAAAATACGTGCGGGCAGCTTCCGGATGCTGCAAAAAAGGTAAACAGTCGTGTAAAATGCCTTCGCATGGTGCGAAAGTACCAAACAGCTGTGTAAAATGCTTTCGCACGGTGCGAAACCTCCATGCAACCGTGTAAAATAGCTTCGCACGGTGCGAAACCTCCAAACAGCCGTGTAAAACGCCGTCGCATGATGCGAAAGTACCAAACAGCTGTGTAAAATAGCTTCGCACCGTGCGAAGGCTCCATGCAGCCATGTAATAGATTTTTGCAGGCTGCAAATTTCCCATGCAGCCATGTAACAGATTTTTGCAGGCTGCAAATTTCCCATGCAGCCGTGTAACAGATTTTCGCAGGCTGCAATTTTCCCATACAGTCGTGTAACAGATTTTTGCAGGCTTGGAATGGAAAAGTTAAAAGGACAAAATCCAAAATACTGCTTAGCTGAAGCAAAAAAACAGTTGTAAGTGTTTGAAAAGGAGAAAGTTTTATATAAATCACACTCGCGACCTGTGTGTGTTAGATGATTATCATAGAAGAATAAGCTTTCGAAAGAAAAATTCACACAAAACGGAGTTAATTTTTTACTCTCCTTTTGACAAAGAAAAACAGCATCTGTTATCACAGAGCTTGGTTTTATCAAATAATTCCTTTTCAAAATATAATTCATTTATTATGTATTACAACCTACTTGCAAACATATATCTTTTTTGAATACAATTATTCTTCTCTTGAAAAGATTTTTTTAAATTTACTAACCTTTCTTCTTAAAAAAATTATATGTTAATAGATATTTTCGGAAAATGATTAGTATGGATTATCTCAACTAAAGTGATATAATAAAAAAGGGCTGCATAGACAGCAGCCCCAATGAATTATGAAAAGATTTTTTAACGTGTAACGCTCATTCGCTTGCTTATGCGTTGACCTTCATATTCCATTGTATAGAAATAAATGCCCGATGCATAATTCGATAGATTCAATTCTATTTGATGGTCTCCTAAAGGAACGCTTTCCTGTTTGGTATATAATAATTGTCCACTGATGCTATACAATTGGAACAATATCTCTCCATCCTGCGGAATACTGTAATTAATTATCGTACTACCTTTAGCAGGATTGGGAATATTCTGTTCCATCGTAAAGGATGCTCCTTTGGGATTAACGATGCTTACGCCGCCGGATTTGGTTTGCCGGACCATTCTTATTGTATCATTATAAGCATAACTGTCCTTATTCTCAATATATACAGTCAAATGATATTTTGGCAATGCAGGAACAGTGTACTTGCCTGTAAAGGTATAAGGCACAGGAGCAATTCCGGATATAGACGGAAGTTCTTCCTCTATCTTTTGCTGTTCCTGTCCGGTAGTATCCGTTATCAAAAGCCATATTTTTACTCCTGCATCATATACAGAGCCAAGATCTCTGTTTCGGACTGATATGGATGCTTCAACTAAGCTGCCTGTCGTATCAATGCTATCCTTTGACGGACTGATAATATCCACTATGTACAAATCAGTGATATTAACCTCTTCCAGTATGGAAGCTGTTCTATTTACCAGTGCCGAATCACATAACAAATAGCCATGAACTGCTACAGTGTAATTAAGATTCCATGGAACAATATAGGCTGAATCAAAGGTGAAAGTAGCAGTACCATTAGGTTGTAAATTTTGACTGAAAGTATCCTTTACATTGAAAATATAGCTACCATCATCCGACGTAATCGTTAATATCAAACCGATGTCGGACAATTCCATATTACCGGTATTAGTGATAGTAACTTTCTGTTGATTCTTAAATTCTGCTGTTGCCGGATTGCTACCACTTAGCTTTTCTATCTCTATTGAAAACTCCGGCTTGATTATAATAGTGGTTCTTACTGTATCATTCACATTATATTCATCAACAGGACTTGTCAGATAGGCTATTATGGTGTATGTACCGGGGAGAAGAGCAATATCCCGGGCAAGAGTAATAACATCAGAAGTATCGCCCATTAGAACATCTGTCAGCGGATATGTAAAAGAATGAACTGGTAGACCTGTTGTTATATCTGTTATATCAACCTGAATACTGCTCGAATCCCGAGAAAAGTCAATCTTCTGAGAGGTGGTAGTCCTTCTTTTTAATGTCAATTCATTATGTCCTAAATCACAGGCAGAATATCCTGACAGGCTAAGGGTAGATAATTCCAGATCCTGTTCCGATGTAATCAATATCCGGTCAAGATAATGTGCCCCGATTGCTGATTTTATCATGGACTCAAAAGCAATTATTACACAGGATTCTGTTATATAATCCGACAAAGGAATAGTATAATGTTTCCAGCCCCTTTCAGGATTATATTTTATCAGTTTCATTACTTCTGCATACGTATTTCCGCCGTCAAATGTAACCAGAACATCCATATAATCTTGCGCTTCTGCCGGTATGGTATCATGAAAATACCAGAACTGTATGGAAGGGTTTGCAGTCCCATACAGATCAAGCTGACGGGTAGACAATCTGGTTAAATCACCACGAATCCCTGTAAATGACAACATCCCATCTCCGTTTTCGGCAGGAAATATTGTAGTGTCCTGAGGGCTGGCACCCATAATTACTTCCCACTCATTATTCCCAACAATAGTTTTATCATTAAAGGAAAGTTCCCAGTCATCATTGATGAACTGTTCATCAACAGGAAGAGACAATTTTCCTGAAATATAAGTATAGGTAAGAGTATCATCATAAGGTATGATATCCATAGCATTGGTCAGCCACAGTTTAAGATCATATCTTCCCGGGAACATGGCAGGCATAAGGCTTGTTATCAATACCGTATCTTTTTCTCCGGCAGCCAGCATTCCTGTTTCAATTATTGTATCGGCAGTAAAGGGTATTTGTCCTGTTACATCCATTGACAGCTTAAGCGGACTTAAAGCAAAATCATAGTCCTCACTTCCCAAGTTTGTAACAACTACCTTAACTTTTGTGTAATCCGAAGGATAACACAATGCATCATTAATAGGTTCTACTACTTTTGTTAAAGTTAAATTATAGCCTGCATAGGTATCTAACAGAGAACCTACCACAAAACGAACATCAGGACGATTCACTGTCAATGTTCCGGGTAAAGTACTGGGAAAACTACCACTGCTAGCATGAATTGCAGTCGTTTTTAAGGTTGGGGTCATATACCAGGTGTATGCCAACCCCGGATAAGCTCCATGCATATTATGCCAATGCACCTCTAAATTCATGTTTGGAGGCAATACAAATGAAGAATCCAGCTCAATTTCTACCCATCCTTCGGGAGTGACAACCATCCTTCCCTGCCATACTTGCTGGGCGTTTACTGTAATCGGATCCATATATCCTGTTACTGTATAGGAATCATAATTAACCGCTTTAAGATAGCATGTTTGATTCGAATAAGTATAATTTATATTTTTTGATTTCCACGCGATACCCTTAATTACACCTCCAAAACGGTACGGATTTATTTCTTCCGCTGTATAAATCTGGCGACTCCAACTGTAAGCACTAACATTGATCAATGGGAGCACACAGTCCGACCTTATTCCATCACCAATTGTTACTGTATCATTTATCTCGTTAAATGTGATATATGTAGAATCTATAAGAGTAATATAATTCCCCAACGTGTCTTCTACTGCCAAAGAGTATATTACCTTACTCCCATAATACTGGGGAGGTATATTGGCAATCCATTTTTCATCTCCGATAGAATCCATATCTACAGTATCAATAAATATATCTTGATTATGTACAATAGTATTAATTATCATCTTTGGAGGCGTAAGCGAAGCTCCTGTCTGCGGACGTATTCTTGCTGTAACAGTAAATGACAATTTATTTATAGTGTCTTTGACAAATGGATTTACATATTCTGCCAATGGAACAACGGTGCTTATTGCAACAGCAGTATCATTCAATGCATTGGAAGAAGCATTTACATTGGAGAGCCATGCCTTAACTTCATTTACCGGTTGTGATACGGGATAACTCCCCAAGATAACATTACGCGTGGATAAGGATGGAATGGAAGCTGTATAAGGAACAGCTGTTTGTGGTGTTCCGTTTACTGTCCACTCTATAGTTGCATGGGTAACTTCCTGGGAACTTAGGTTCTTTAAAGAAACTTCAACATTTGGATTTGATTCATTTATTACCTCCTGTTCAAAATTAACAAAGTTAATATCAACTGCAGGATTTGAAGACGAAACAAGTTCATAAGCACCTATTACCGTTATCGTGTCCCTTAATTTTCCGGTAATATCCGTTTTTATTACCGGATGAACAGGACATAATAAATTAGCAAAACCTTTCATGGATAAATTCAGATTAAGCGTACTGTCCATAAAGAATGGATTGTATGAACGGGAATTTACATCCTGCAAAGAGATATTACGAACATCTGCTATGGTTACACAAGGCACATCCGCAAAAACAATATAAGGACCGTTATAATTATAATAATTGTTATACTCATTTACTCCCCATGCCGGTTGAAGATAATCGGAATTTGCCGTATACAAAGGATAAGATGCATTATTTAAACTGCTTACTGCAATATTATTATGGCTGATATTAACAATATATCCTGAACGAGGATCAGAAGCATATTTATTTATTCCATAGCAAGGCTGATATCCATTCTTGATAAAAATAGAATTGTTATAAATATTCAAGCGATTATTAGAACCTGCATAAATACCATGATATGCTGTTGTTGCTCCCAAGGTTCCCATAGTGCCTATTATTCGTATTTCATTATTTGCAACCAAACATTGGTTCGTTACAGAGTAATTTACATAATCCGTATATATCCCGTAGACAGAATGGTCGGCTATAGTAGATACCGGATCGTATGTTATGTTTATCTTATTCCCAACAATTTCAGAGCAAATAATATTATTATCAACATGTATTCCTTGAAAATTATAGGACGCATTGGCAGGGGATTGGATAGTATTATGGGATATACTTGCCACATTTACACTGATAAATATTCCCATAACATACGGATTGATTATGGTATTACTGTCTATAATGTTACCATAGCTATCTGCCATATTAGCGGGGTAGTTCAATAAATTGAAATGTATTCCATACACGCCGCCATTAATCATATTTTTTATAATACGTATATTCTTTAGATAAGTTGTATATGATGAACTCAATATTGTTTCTGACATAGGTAATGGATCATTTAAAATATTACATCCATATATTTCAAGATTCGAACATGCACCATTAAAAACAATAGCTGACCCCCCTGAGGTAGAAACATCTATGGTAATATTTTTAACCGTAATATTTCGATTATCAGAAAATACAATACCTTCTCCTGAAATAGGTTTTATAATAACATCATCAGCATTTCCGGTAAGAGAAGTAATCGTTAGTGTACTTCCGTCAGGTATTACTAAATTTTGTACTAAGGATGGAAAAATTATATTTGTTTGATATGTATCACTTTCAAACAATAAAGTAACATTTCCTTTCATTCCACATTCACGCATCTTATCAAAAACAGATTCTAATGTTTGAAAATCTGCGGAAGGAGAAGTTCCAATTACATACGAATTATTATAAAAAACATGGGTACACGCAGAAAATGATTGCCTGATTGTATCATTTTTTTGATCCATATCCAAGCCTTGTCCATTAATATCGGTTAACCATACCTTAATATCATTAGTTCCATACATTGGAGTAACATCCGATAATGGAATTGTTATCTGTCCTTGAGGCGGAACAGGAACCGTCCATATAATTGGCTGACTTGCCTGAAGTCCATTAAAAGAAAATTCTATTGTAGCTGAAGTAACAGTATCTTCACCGGTATTTACCAAAACCACAGAAGGTATAGAAGGAACATCGGAAGGCATGTGGGAAGTATTAACAATTAACAATTCTGCATCCAACGAATAGGGATGATATGCGCATGCCCCCATATTGGAAAAAGAACTTCTTGGCAAACCTAATAAATCCGTAGAAACCAAAAAATGAGCAGGTATACCCATGCCTACAGTATCCCGCAATAAAAAATCATTTGGGATATTTTTAAATTTAGGAAAAAACGATACCGATCGTATATCAGTTGAAACAAACGATTGCCATTCCGAAATCGTTGCTATATTACCACCACCCGCATATCCTACATAGCTGCCACCTGAATACAATAAATTCGCATCAAAATCCCATTGTGCGGGAAATACTCCATCTATACAAATTGGATATCCTGCAGAAGATATTTGAACAAAAATATTATTTTTTACTCTCAGATAATAAGGATTATTATCAACTCCAAAATAAGCACAAAAGCCTTGTGTATTAGCATTAGAAAATCCACAAAATGTATTATTGATAATATTTGCCCGTGAATTGACTACATATAATGCAGAATAGAATGGACTGAATAATCCCTGTGTCACATAGATTGCATTATTTGAAACCAACAGAGTATCCGGAAAAGCAGGATATGTAAAATTGGCTATATTCATATTTGTTAAACGGAATCCGCTCGGAGATGTTATTGCTGCGCTTAGTTGCCGAACAATATTTCCATTTATAAGTAATCCATTAGCATAATCAAGATATAATCCATACCACCCAGTAGTTGCATTGACAGTACGACTGGATATTGTATTATTTGAAATGCTTGTAAAATCAGTATATAGAAGATTTAGTCCATACTGGTATGTATTGCTTATGATATTACTGTCTATGCGAATATTTCTCCCATAGGCAGCAGCTCCTGTACCTGCCACCAAATAAATACCATAATATCCTCCATCCATAATATTATTAATAATGGTAATACTATCTAAAATACCTGTTGTGTATTTAGAAATAGCAGAAGAAAATGATGATGTTGCAGAATCGGCATAAATCTCACAATTTGAAATAACAACATTGGTACACGCATCCGTAAATTGAATTCCATGCATTCCATTTGTTACGTCTATGGTAACAGCATCTATAACAAAATTCCGCACATTTGCTAAGGTAAAGGCAACACCGGAAGATTTAAATTTCACCAAGGTCGGATCATCATTCAAGGAAGTAATGGTCAACTTATGACCATTCATTACAGGCATATAATTGCCAACAGTTAGATTTGTAACGGTATATTCTCCATCCTGATAAGCCAACTCTATATCTCCATCTATTCCACAAACAGATGCACGGGCAAAGAAATCTTCTATTGAAGTAAAATCAGCACCATTATCTATATCCCCTATAATTTGACGTCCAACAAACGAATAACAGGATTTAATAGCAGCACTTGCCGTATCATCCTTGGAGTATTGATCGGTTAACGCACCATTGTTCAGATTGCTATTGACTAAATAAGCAGTGATATTATTCTCTCCCTGAGTATATGTAATTTGCCCCAAAGGAATCGTATCATATTCACCTGAAGCAAGTGTCCCCTGAAATGTAGCCGTATCAACCGACCCATTATTAAATTTCCATGCAAAAGAAGCATTGGTAATGGTACTGATTCCCGCATTAAAGATTTCCAATAAAACAGATTTTGTTGTATCCGGATTAATCCTACCTGTCTTAAAATCTAATATTTGAGTAACTTTAATATCGGAATTTATTCCATTATAGCAGCCCATGGTAGTTAAGAAAGGGCGATATGCCTTGTCTATATCATAATTAAAACCAGATAGAGAATAACATTCCAGCCCTGTATAATCATTCATTCTTAAACTGTTTGTACTGTCCACAAAATCAGGAGCAACCTGTACCAAGTTAGAATCTGTTGGAATGCTTGTCTTCCAGCCTGTCCAATCGCTAATGGATATGGATGCCACACCATCGAATCCAATATACTGAGGAGCATAATAATTGTTGGAGTTAATATCCCATTGAGATAAATAGTCTCTTCCTGCCAAGTATATCGGATAGGAATTAGAATCAGTCATCATAATATTATTATTCCGTACTGTTAAAGGAGAATTCGTATCTTGAATATTTATTCCATGAATAAGACCACCTTTACCACGTACATACACCGAATTATGGGCAATAAGCGCTTTTGTATTATCTATGTACATTCCATAAGCACCTCCGGGACCATTGCCTGAAATTATGATTTCATTATTTACTACATTACCTTTATCTCGAGTATTTATATGATAATTAGATAAATGTAAACCATAAACCTGTAGAATAGAATCACGCCGTTGAATAATTCTGTTTCCAATTATCTGTCCATTAATATAATTCACAAATACTCCACTCCAGGGATTATTTGTACGGACAGTCTTACTTAAAATAGTATTGTAGGCAACACTTACTGAATCCATATATTGAACATATAATCCATAAACATTCGAATTTCGAATAATGTTATTCTCAAAAACAAAATTTACACCGTATGCAGTAGAACTGCTTCCTCCGGAAAAATAAATACCAAGATCACCACCATTTATTACATTATTCGTAATTCGGATATTTGAGAACATACCTGTACTTCCATTATTTATCAGAGGAGCAGAGGATAGTTTTATCGTATCTCCCAATACATTGCAATTATTAATTACAATATTGGTACACGCATCCGTAAATAGAATCCCATGTATTCCATTTATTACGTCTATGGTAACAGCATCTATAACAAAATTCTGCACATTTGCCAGCGTAAAGGCAGTGGAGGAAGATTTCAATTTCACTAAATCTGGATCGCCATTCAGGGAAGTAATCGTTAATTTATACCCATTCATTATGGACATATAATTGCCAACAGCTATATTTGTAACAGTATATTCTCCATCCTGATAAGCCAACTCTATATCTCCATCTATTCCGCAAACAGATGCACGGGCAAAGAAATCTTCTATTGAAGCAAAATCAGCACCATTATCTATATCCCCTATAATTTGACGTCCATTATACAAACGACAACCATAAATACTTGTACTTGCCGTATCATTCTCAGGATACTGATCTGTCAATACACTATTATTCAAATTACTGTTTACTAAATAAGCAATAATATTATTATCTCCTTCAATATAGGTAATTTGCCCTAAAGGAAGCGTATCATATTGACCGGCAGCAAGCGATCCCTGAAATACAGCCGTATCAACAGTCCCATTATTGAATTTCCACACAAAGGAAGCATTGGTAATGGTAGCTGTTCCTGCATTAAAGATTTCCAAAGAAACAGATTTTGCTATTCCCAGAACACTTGCAGAATCTAATACTATTTGAGTAACATCAATATCACCGGAAAGCGGAGCTATTCCATTATAACACCCCATGGAAGTTAAAGAAGAACGATACACTTTGTTTATATCATAATTAAAATCACGTAAATAATAACATTCCAGCCCTGTATAATCATTCATTCTTAAACTGCTTGTACTGTCTACAAAATCAGGAGCAACCCGTACCGAATTAGAATCTGTTGGAACGCTTGTTTGCCAACCTGTCCAGTCGCTAACGGATATGGGTGTTGCACCATCGAATCCAATATATTGAGGTGCATAATAGTTATTGGTATTTATATCCCATTGTGATGGAGTGCCCGATAAATTAATAGGATAACCGTTTTGTGATTCAAGCATAATATTGTTATTATGCACCGTCATATCGGAATTAGACCCATCAATATTTATTCCTTGAATAGTAGGAATACCTTCACTATGTACATAGACCGAGTTATGGGCAATAAGTGCTTTCGAATTATCTATGTACATTCCATAAGCACCTCCGAGAGTATTACCTGAAATGATAATTTCATTATTTACTACATTCCCCTTATTCTGATTATTAATATGGTAACCGGATAAAAACAAACCATGAACCTGTACAATAAAATCGTTCCGTTGAATAATCCTGTTTCCAATTATGGGTCCGTTAACATTTTCCACAGAAATTCCTCTCCAGGGAGCATTTGTATTACCAGTCTTACTTAAAATCGTATTATAGGAAACATCTATTAAATCCATATATTGAATATATAATCCAAAATTAATTGAATTTTGGATTATATTATTCTCTAAAATAAAACTTATACTACGGGCAGAACTACTCCCCAGAAAGTAAACACCAAAACCACCACCATCTATTACATTATTCGTAATTTGGATATTTGATACCACCACTGAAGAAGACTTATATATCAGAGGAGCAGAGGATTGTTTCATCGTATCTTCCAATATATTACAGTTATTAACTACTATATTGGCACATGCATCTACAAATTGAATTGCATGAGCCTCTGCTGCTTTAATTGTAATATTTTCAAGCACAACATTATTTGTTTTATTGAACGATACAGTAGCTGCAATTCCCGAACCCGCCTGTAATATCACACTGTCCTTATTGTTGCGTAAAGATGTTATTTTTAAGGTATAATTACCCATCACATTTTCAAAACCGGTAAAATCCCAGTTTTCATTATATATTCCCGACTGTAAATTAAGCGTTACATCGCTGACGGGTGTACAAAATTTTATCTTCTCTATAGCTTCCTGTACCGAAGCATAGTCTGCATTGTTATTCCCTACGGAATAAGATCCTCCCATGGGTTCATAAACAATAAATTCAACATTATCCAACAGCCAGCCATACGAAACTTGAGTTCCCTGTGTCTGTCCGTGTATGATAATAAAGCGAAACTCGAAACGACCACCTTTCAGCTCACTGGATAAATCAAAGCTTTCTTCTCTCCACCATGAGTTGGAAGGTAAGACAATACTGTCACTCCCCTGCCATTCGGGATAGCTATTCGCATTAAAACCTCCAGCGAAAGAGTAATTGGAAGCATTTCCATTATAAAGCCAGGAAGGAATATCTTTCCAAATAGAAGTACCACTCTCCCTGTATTGTATTCGAGTACTGTCCAAGGGCGATACCTTGCAAATATGACTAAAGTTAAATTGAATACGGCATGCATTCGGAAAATCATACTCAGGTGTTAATAAAATGGCAGTATCCCCTACCCTGTTGGGAACCATTCCCAGATATGACTTGGGAGTATTACCTGAGGAAACAGAACTTGGTACAAAATAGGTAGAATCCGGTCCCCATGCCCCCGCCGGAGTGGAAGAAAAAGGGACAGCCCCATCAAAATCAACCCTAATTGTTGTTATTAGTGATTGCCCGTAAACATAAGACACCCATAATAAGATCGTAAAAACAAAAATTCTCTTCATTTTAATATATTTTTATTATGCCTACTCTTTATACAGGATTTTCGGCTTACTCCTTTTTTATTTATTTGTATAATTTATAAAGCCTCTTTATCCGAGTTAATAAATGCTCTTTATCCGAAGGGATAAAGACCCTTTATCCGAGGGAATAAAGCCTCTTTATCTAAAAAGGCTTATTGCACAATAAGAACCTTATAAAAAATATCAATAAATATTTTTAAAAGCAAAAATAAATCAAATTGATATTGCTATCCCATTTAATAAGGAGACAAAAAGTGACGAACAAGGAGACAAAAGGTGACAACCGTTAATAAAAGTTAAAAACAACACAAAAGACATTTGTTTCAAGCGGCAAAAGGAGAAAAACAAAACAAAGAATTACATTAACGTGAGTTCGGGTGTAATGGTATAAGGGAGGGGAATTTGCTTATTTGGTTATTTGTTGATTTGCTTATCTCTTATTCACTCATTCACTCATTCACTTATTCACTCATTTACTATTATAACTGGCGTAACTTCTCTTAATCAAATAAATAAAGCCCGAACTCACGTTATCGTTATCAAATAATTATACAGCTTTGAGGTTTCCAGTTCCATTTTATTGGCAAGCCGTTGCTTTTTCTTTTTGCATGAATCAAACGTAATATTCAACAGTAAAGCGATTTCTTTGGTGTTTAATCCGAGATAGATATACGTTAGCAATCGAATATCATTCGCTGACAAATCAGGATGTTTTTCTTTTAATGCGGATAAAAATGTAGGATTGACCTGCTCGAAATGAACAAGAAAACTATCCCATTCGGAAGACTCTTTCACTTGTCTTTCCAATTGTTTAATAACCAAGTCTAAAGAAGAATGTATTACCTGATCTGACATACCGGAAAGCGTATCAATTATTCCTTCTATAAGCTCATTTCGATTGGATTGAAACAATACTTTGGCTGCAAGTTGCCTGTTTTTAACCTCTATTTCATTATTCAACTGCTCTTGTTTGAGCAATGCTACAGCTTGTTGTTCTTTGAGTTGCTGTTCAAGCAGTAATTTCTCATTTATCTCATTATTCAATTGTTCCTGCTCCAAAAGTGCCAAGGTTTCCTGTTCTTTTAATTGCTGTTCCAACAATAGTTTTTCATTTTTTTCTTTTTCCAATTCAAGCTCAATAATGATACGTTTCTTTTCCGTAATTTCTTGCTTATTTTCTGCAATAACTTTTTGTTGCTTGTTTTTTGCTGATCGTATATGGAATAACCATATCAATATCAGGGCAAGAATGACAATAAAAACAATGATCCATACAAAGAGAATCCGCTCCGATTTCTGCCTGGCTTTATTTTCTGCTAATTCTTTTTCGGAATTGAGCAGATCAAATCGTATTTGATTATTGGCAACTTGAGTCATATTATTTATCTTAACCAATGAATCTTTGGCTATTATAAGCGAATCTTGATAAAGCAGCGCCAAGGATGGTAAATTATTCTTACGATAAGAATATGACAATTCTTCATATAAGGATATTTTCATTGACAGATTAGGATTTTTCTCCAAGCCTTCTTTCAAATAATGAATTGATTTTTGAATCTCACCTGTTTGTTGATATATTTTAGACAAGGTTAGCAAAAGATGCGTTGTGTAATTATTGTATTTTGTTGAAGGATATTTTTCCAATGATTCCAAAAGCAATTTTTCAGCCTCCGCATATCTTTTTCTGAAATATAGATTTCTCCCTTTTTCAAGATAAGTATTAATCAAAGAAACTGTGTCATGTAGCCGATAATTAGACGTGGCAATGGCAATATCTATATATTTTTCAGCCAAATCAAGATCCCCCATTTCATTTGCAAGAAAACCAAGGTTAGCCGCAAATTTTCCTATTCTCATCGTATCACGCATCTGAACAACTCCTTGATATGCTTTTTCAACATATTCTTTTGCCTTGTCTATTTCATTGATTGCATGATATACATTAGCTATATTATTTAAAATTCTTATTTCCTGTAGTTTATCTGAATTCTTTATTGCCAGCTCATAACTTTTTATAAAGTATTCCAACGATTTATCATAATTGTAGATCATCGCATACAGTAATCCAATATTATGAAGCATTCTTATTTGTAGATCTTGCCAGTTATTATTTTCAATAATAGGCTTTATTTCCAAAAGCATTCCTATAGACTTGACACAATTCCCATTATGGCGTTCAATTTCTACCAATCTTAATTGTTGCTCGCAATATTCTCTTGTATTGGCATTTGCATAAGTCTTTAAAGGCAAATATAGCAGCAGAAAGGAAATCAGTGATACACATAAAAAAATCTTTAATCTCATTTCATTTATTTATTAAAATTATAATACAAAAATAGCAAAAAAAGGCTGCCTTTCGGCAGCCTAAATGAATTATGAAAAGATTTTTTAATGTGTAATGCTCATTCGTTTGCTTATGCGTTGACCATTGTATTCCATTGTATAGAAATAAACACCCGATGCATAACTGGCAATATCCAACTCAATTTTGTTATTGCCGGCAATTGCGTTTTCTTTTCGAGCATGTAATAACTGTCCGTTGACGCTATAGAGTTGGAAATTCACTTCTCCATCCTGCGGAATGCTATAGTTGATAGTTGTAATTTCTCTTGCAGGATTAGGAATGTTTTGTCCCAGAGTAAATGATATTCCTTTTCGATTTGTAAGACTTACATCATAATCTGTTTCGCGTATTATTCTCAGCGTATCATTTTTGATATATTCGTCTACGTTCTCAATATAAACCGTTAAATGGTATTTTTCCACGTTAGGAACAGTATATGCTTCATTAAATGTATAGGAAATTTGTGCTACGGCAATACGCGGAAGCGTTTCGGTGATGGGATCACCTATCAGGTTTCCGTTAGTATCGCTTATCAAAACTACTGCGTTAATCCTTCCTTCATCGTATACTTGTCCGATATTTTGGTTATGAATATCTATGGATACATTTATGGAAGTATTTACTGCATCTATTGTATTAGTCACCGGATTGCTAATAACGGCAACAGACAAGTCATCTATATCTACATCTTCCTGTATGTAAGAAGACGTGTTAGCCAGGGTGGAGTCGCAAATCAGATAAGCATATACCATTACTTCGTAGTTTAAAGTCCACGGAACTATATAGGCATCATCAAAAGCAAGGGTTATGGAATCGCTTGGGGCTAAATTCAGCCTGACATCTTTTGTCGCTTCAAATTGATAACCGGATAAATCATCTACCTTCAAAATTAAGCCAATATCCGACAAATGTACATCTCCTGTGTTTATGATTGTTACAAGCTGCTTGTGTTCAAGGTCTGCCATTGCCGGAGTATGCTCACTTATTGATTGAAGGCGAATATCGAATTTGGGACTCATATTTATCATATATTTTGCCGTATCATTGGCAGGATTGTTATCCGCTTTGGAACGGAAATACGCCTTCATGGTATAACTTCCTGCCGGAACAGTGAAATTAGATAATATGGATATCGTATCCGATGAATTTCCTTGCAAAACTTTTCCTTGCAAAGATGCAGAGTGTATTGTTCCGTTGATGTCTAATAATATCTCTGCCGAATTATTGAAGATTACAGGCTGAATTTTGTCTGTCTTAATAACTATGGAAATATCTTGTGCTAAACGATTACAAATATCAACATTCGGACTGATGATAATTTCCGATACTTCCGCGTCTTCTTCTGAAGAAATATAGATATAATCAATGTATTGAGTCGAGGTTGACAATCTATTTATTGATTCAAACTGTATCAATACACAAGCACTATTTGCCGTAAACTGGCTTAGTGAATACCAATAACGCGTCCAGCCATGCCGACCTTGAGGATCACGAACGTAAATAGTGGCTAAATTATATTCAACACCATCAACACTTACATTTATATCGGTATTCGAGACATCATCAACTGCTGCGGAAGTATCATGGTAGAAAAAGAATTCCACAAAGGGATTTCTTGCCATATACAAATCCAACTGCTTTGTACTCAAACGAGCGACTGAACCCGCTGACCCGGAAAAACGCAACATGCCAGTGCCCGAATCCGGAAGAATTGTGGTAGAAGTGTTGTCTATCTTCCATGTATCAATTCCCGATTGTGGAGTAGAAACAAACTCATCGGGCATTCCATTACTGAAATCTTCCTGTACAGGCAATCCTATTCTTCCCGAAACAAACTGTGTTATTATTGTGTCATCATAAAAAACATTATCAATGGAGCTTTGTATCCAGGCTTTAATATCATAAATACCCGAATACATAATCGGCAATGCAGACATGATTTCTATTGTATTTGTTGAACCGGATTCCAGCACTCCTGTAAACAAAATATCGGTAAAAGTGTAACTGTTTCCTATCGGATCATTAATTTCTATACCCACCTGCACAGGATTTCTAAGATAAGAATAATCATTTTCTCCCAAATTGGCAATGGCTATCTTTACAGGAGTATAATCCGGCGTACAGATGTCGCTTGTATTTACCGGCTCAACCATTGACAACAAGGCTAAATTGTATCCCGGATAAGGTTCGGAGCCCGGAGAAAGACTAATTTTAAGATTAGGTCTTTCTCCATTAATTGCAGTACTTCCTGTAGGCGGATTAATATCATCACAAGCATACGAAGAAGTAGCTATGCTTTGGTCTGTAGCTCGCCAAGTCAAACGTTCTCCATCATCATCGCCATCCTGTACGTAACAGTATATGAGCAAATTCATGTTTGGCGGCAGATAAAATGGGGTATTCAGCGTAAAAGTTACCCAGCCTGCACCGGATGTAGTCACATTGGCAGAACCCCATACCAAAGTTGCACCTTCGAGTAATGGATCCGAATAAGCCCAGGATATTACCGTAGAATCCGTAGCGGCTTTAAAATAGAATGACACATTATCAACATTTGAGGATCTTGAAGTTGTTGTATAAAAAGCGAAAGAATTTATAAATCCTCCTCTGCTGTTGGGTTCTATTTCGTATGCTCTATAATAATTTTTAGAAAAAGAATAAGCCTCATCCGCTCTATATGGATTGCGATATTCAGTAGATATTGCCGTTCCGATAATTACTGCACTGTCTGCGGTACCAACACCCATGTATTTTATATAAGTAGAATCCGTAAGCGTCTGGATATTGCCAAGCGTATCGGATACAACCACCCAATAGCTTACCTGACTGTTAAAATATTGTTGCGGAATATGGGCGACCCATACATCTCCATTCCTACTCATAGAAACACTATTTTGTAATTGATACACTCCATTTACAATTGTTATTAGCTCCATTTGAGGAGTAGAAACAGGTGCTCCCGTATATTCATAAATCTTGACATTTACATCAAAAGATAATTTAGTAATAGTATCCGGAATCAATGGAGCTGCAAACTCAGCTAAAACGGCTAATTGTCCCGAAACATATACCGTATCATTTATATTTATAGTATCTGCCTGTCCGTTTACCTTCTCTACCCATACCTTTACATCGTATGTATTTATGCTATCAACACCCGTAAAGTTTCCGATAAATACATTTTCCTGTTGGGCTGAACTTAATGCAGGATTAAATATATGCGTTATACTGGGTTGAATCTGTCCGTTCAAGCTCCAAGCCAAAGTAGCCGAATCAATGTTGATGCCCTCGGAATTGAATACGCTTGCATAGACTTGAACAAGCTGTTTGTCAAAAACTTTTTCATTCCAGGATACGACCTCTAATAACATTATATCTTGTCCCAAAAGCGGTTGTGAATAAGCCCCCATTGTTGTTTTTCGTACTCGGAATTGATCAATTATGTCATAGGAAACAGTATTTAAAACAGGGCATAACAAAGTATCATTGAAAACAGCTAAGGATAAATTAAGGGCAGGATTTGCAAATTGAGGATAGATAGTAACAGAGCCTGTATCGGTTCTCATATTCTGTTTCCAGATTGCTAAGGTTGATCGATTTCCTCCGAAATAACCTATATTATTTCCTGTTGAATAATAATTATTATAATTCACAATAGATGTTGCGACTATTTCGGATGCCGTTCCCCAAATATAAATTGCATAAGTATTGTTTGGGCTTCCTCCCTCTGCCACAAAGATATTATTTTCCACAAAAATGCTTTCGGTTTGGTCGTTGACATAATTTTCACTCGCGTAATTTGCTCCTGATGTTCCACTCTTTTTAGTATAAACCGTATTATGATAAATATGCACATCTACCGGATAATCAATATAAAATCCATTCAATGAGGCTTCACAATTAATAAAAATCTCATTATTGACAATGAAGAAGGATTTAATATCAGAAACAGAGATTCCCTGAACAGAGGAAGTAATATTTGCATGATTAAGCAATATCGTATTGTTTTCAATCCTGCTGTCATTTGCATATTCTATATATATTCCACCAAAAGAGGTATTGGGAGTTCTTGTTCCGGTTGTTATTTTATTATGCAAAATACTCATCATAGTAGCATCCTGAAGATATAATCCATAACGATAAGTATTGGTAACAGTATTGCTATCTATCCTTATGTTTTCTGATGTCTGCGGAGCGATATATATTCCCGCATAGCCCCCGTCAAATTCATTGTTGATGATTTGTATATTATCCAAAACACCTGTAGTAGCATATATACCGCTATATGCAGTTGATGTAGCACTTTGACTTGTTAATATTTTACAATCTCGGATAAGGATATTGCTACATGACGAAGCAAATTGCACTCCCGCCCTTCCGTTTGTTGCATCAATGGTAATACCCCTAACCTCTATGTTATTAGAATTGCCCATTGTAATTGCAGCTTCCGAAGACGGACGAATTATCACATCATCAACATTTGTTGAAGAAGAGGTGATTATTAATTTATGATTGCCTAATACAGCCGCACTATTCAATAAGTTAATATTGTCATAAACACCCGGCTGAAATTCAAACGTAATATCTCCCGAAACACCACAAGCAATCAGGTTATTGAATGCAAATTCAACATCAGGGAACATCCCCGTTTGACCACCTATTGTCAACAATCCATTATATGGTCCCATCGGACATATATTTAGAGAACGGCTTATCGTATCATCTTTTGTTGCTTCGTCTGCTAGCAAACCATTATTCAATTCATTTATCCAGACTTTTATAGTTACATTTTCCGAAGGATAAGTTATACTTCCTATCGTAATTGTTGTAAAATCTCCCATCTGCAACGATACCTGATAATTGCTATCGCTTTGCGAGTAGCCGTTAATCGACCATTCCAAATTAATATCGGTTAATGGTGTAGCTCCTGCATTATATATTACAACATCTACATTCTCGGTTTGTCCTGTGAGCGAACCATTGGTTACAGCTGTAATTTCCGTCAGGCTGGCATTACCAAGCATGGGCGGTACAGTATAACACCCAATAGTTGTTACAGGAAAGCGAGATGCGCCCAAAATATCTTCAGTAGCAAGAGAAAGCATAGGAGCAGTTAAGCCTGTATCTAAAAGTAAATCCAGAGAGCTTATTGTTCCCGTAAAAACAGGTATTGCTTTAAAAGAAGGCAATAAGCTCACCGAATTATTATCGGAAGCCACCAAGTCTTTCCATGCATCCATCGTTGTTATTGCAACATCTTTGGCGTATGCTATATTAACAGGCGCATACAGATTATTATAATCAAAAAACCAATTAGCTAAATAGCCTGTTTCGGCTAAGTAAATAGGATAAGCTGCGTCGCCTTGCATAACAATATTATTGTTTCTGACATCTATATTTGTAACAGGAGAAGCTGCTACAGCAATTCCCTTTCCTCTGGTTCCGCCTACATATATAGAGTTATTGTAAACATTTGCCTGTGCATAAGAAAAAAGGTATATGCCCGAAAATTGTTCGTTTTCTTCTGTTATATACAATATTATTTCATTATTGGCTATCAATGCTTTCTTTGTGGAAGGCTTTTCCTGAGAACTATTTAGAAACCATGTATTAATACCCGAAGAAGAGGTTATATTACTGCTTAGTTGAATGATACGATTATTTGTTATATCTCCGCTTGCAGCCTCAATAAGTATTCCATACCAAACAGCAGTAGTATTTTCAGTTCTGCTTAAAATAGTATTTTGATGAATCGTATAATTCGTATTCATTATCAATATCCCACGAGAACGTGTATTAGTTATCGTATTGCTGTCTAATAGAATGTTGTCGCAATAAACAGTTTGTGTATATCCGTTAAAATTGATTCCATATTGACCGCCGTCCAATTTATTATTAATAATAGAAACATTGTCTACTTTGAAACCTGCACTTTGACTTATTGGAGCAATTGTTGTATTAGAGGCAGTCGGATTGGTCAATATTTTACAATCACGGATCAATATATTGCTGGATGCTCCGTCAAAAAAGATTCCGTATGATTGGGAGGTTGCTGTTGCTGCATCAATTGTGATTGCTTTTATTGCAACATTAGTCGTATTGCTTAATGTAATAGCGGTACCGCTTGTAACTCGGATGGTTGCACTGTCGGGGTGATTGTCGGAGGAAGTAATTGTTAAAGTATGTCCTTCCATATAATCCGACAGATTGCTCAAGTCTATTCTTTCATTATAAGTTCCTTTTAACAGTATGTTTATATCGCCGGCTACACCACAATTATATATTACTGTCAATATATCATCCAAGGTCTGGTATGTATTTCCTGTCCCAACATCATAGGTACCGGCGATTAGGGGACCGCAACCTATTGGAATAACCGTTAAGGTATCATCTCTGCTTATTGCATCCATATATCCGTTGGGCATACTTACCCAAACCGTTATGGTATCGCGTTTGTCAAGAAGCATAGGGCTGTAAAAACCTAAAGTTATCGTGTCGGTGAAGTTTTCCGGCAATCTTCTTTTATATTGTACCGCAGGTTTAGGCACACCGTTTAGAGTCCAATTTATGTAACAGGAATCTATATCTTCCATTCCTTTGTTTAGGATAGTTACCTGTACAGGAGCAAGAGTACCAACAATATTTCCCCGCAACTGAGGGGAATTGATAGATTCCAATGCTACCGAATTCATCACTTCCCCGACATCAGGAGTACGGTAAAAGCGCGCATTGGGACGATAACCATTGACAACATTGGCATTATTGATTGCAGAATTATAGTCACGATCAGCCATTCCATGAACTGCCATAGTATTAACAATAGGGGTATGATAAAAGGAATAAGCAGAACCATAATAAGTACCGTTTTCATTTCCCCAATAAACCATTAAATTTTTTCCGGCAGGTAAATCAAAAGGCGTATTCAAATTTATTTCCACCCAACCGGCGGCATTTGCACCTATCGTTCCCTGCCATACCATTGTCGCTCCACTCGAAACCGGATCTTCATACGCTGTCATTGGTACAGTGTTGTCATCTACGGCTCGGAAATAACAGATTTGGTTTGAATATGTCCAAGGATTGGTATAGGCATATTCCCATGCCAGCTTCAGTATTTTTCCTCCTGTATTTCCTTCGAAAATCTCCGTACCCAAATACAATTGACGCGACCAACTAAAAGGATAATCCAAATTTACAGGAGTGGCGGTTCCTATTCGCATTTTATCTGTCCCCACTATCACATAGTCTGTTATTGTAAAGCCATCTAATCGTTTAATGTAATACTGATTTGACAGTACAACATTATTCTGATATATATCCATCAAGTTAATAGCGTATGCTACTTTGGTGGCAAAACGCTGTTGAGGGATATTTACTTTCCATAGATTATCGGATACATCCAGCAACATATCCAAAGTATCATAGGCTGTTATTCCTTCATTCGTATAAGCAACATACAGGGATACCTCATTTACAGGTGTTCCCGATAATGTCGAAACAGCTGCTTTTATTTCATAAGGTCCTGTCAGGTCTACCGTATCGGCAGGAGGATCGACAAATGTTATTAAGAGATCACTACTGCCATAGATAACCTTTACCAGCATATCATCACGCGTAATACTATCGCTTTGTCCGTTTGGCATACTTGTCCAGACAGTTATAGTATCATTGCCATTCAGTTTTGGAAGATAATTTCCCAGAATATGTTGAGAATTAAAATCCCAAAGAAGAGCAGGATTCCAGTAAATGGTTTGTGTTACGGGAGCTGAATTATTTACCTTATATAATACTATTGCAGAATCCAAATCCGCACTTCCTTTGTTTTTGAAAGTAGCTTTAATTGGAACTGCCGTTGATGGAGATACAAGGATTGTATCGGATATATCAATAGAATATGTTTCTATTGAGTTATTTACAATGGGATTTGATACGATATAAAAACGAATATTTGCGCGATAGCGTGAATATTCGGATTCCGCAGCAGCATTATCAAACGAGTCATCTTCCTCTCCGTATGCTGCCATGTTATTATTGGGAGATCCGGACACATACCATTCATATCTGGAACTATAATAATCTCCATTTTCATGATGCCAATAGACTAATAAATTTTTCCCGGGAGGAACATCAAAAGGAGCATCCAGATCTATCTCTACCCAATCGGGACCACCTGTTGCACCTATTGTCCCTTGCCATACCAAGGTGGCTCCGTCGGCAAAAGGATCAATATATGCATTGGACGAAAGATAAGTGTCATCTACTACCTTAAGGTAGCAGGATTGATTGTCATAAGTCCATGGCTGGGTATAAGCATATTGCCATGCCAATTTTGTAATTGTGCCTCCTGTATTATTTTGTGAAAGTTCCGTGCCTAAATATAATTGTCGAGACCAGCTATATTCGTAATACAAATTGAAGGGAGGATTGTTTTCTGTAGCAGTCCCTGTCCCTACTGTTACATAACCGGTTTCTCCCAATGTTTGCAATTTCATTATTATATATTCGGATAATGCCATCGCTTCATTACCGTTAGCATCTCTGCCGGTAATGGAATATAATACTGTTGTTCCTGCTGCATATTGTCCGATTGTGGCTTTCCAAAGTGAATCGCCGGAAACATTGGTCATTAAAATAGAATCTGTTTTAGGTTGATTTCCGGGTTCTGTTACTGTATATTTTAACCATGGGGCTTGAACAGGGGTTGTGGAAGTAGTTGCTACTTTCGCATTTATTTCGTATGGTCCTGCGCTATATACCGTATCCTGAACCAGCGGATCAATAAATTTTACCACCGGAGGATTTAATGGAGAGGTTGACGCCATAATTTGAATGTTCTCCAGCAGCCAGCCATAAGATGCTTGCGTATAGGGAACAGAGCCATGTATAATCATAAATCGCAATTCAACACTGTTATCAAAAGCTACGTCATGGCTTAAGTCGAAAAACTCTTCTTTCCACCAGGAATTTTGAGGTCTTGCTATTATGTTATTGGCATTCCAGTCAGAATAACTTGCCGCATTAAATCCTTTTCCGCCGGTATAGTTAGATGCACCTCCCTCATAAAAAGAAGCATTAATATCTTGCCATAATGAAGTATTAGATAATTTAAATTGAATCTTGGCAATATCATCTGGTGATATCTTACAAATATGACTGAATCGCAATTGCACATAACTTAAATTGGAGAAATCCAAAGGAGATGTTAATGTTAAAAAGGTGGTATCTCCTACTTTGTTTGGAACTATCCCCAAATAAGATTTAGAGTCTGTTCTTCCTGTCAAACTGGAAAGATGGTAAACGGGATTAGATACCCAAGAATTTGATGGAGTTGGAGTATACGATACCGTATTTCCATCAAAATCTTCAATCACCGGAAAATTCTGCTGTGAATAACTTTGTTGCATAATAAGCAACATCAAAACTAATAGGTTAATTAAATTTCTTCTCATTACAATGTAATTTTTATTATGCCTACTCTTTAAAAAAGGATTTTCGGCTTACTCCTTATTTCGTTTCTTTTTATTATTAGTAAATGAGGGAATAAGAGGGTGTCCTTGCAAGGCACGCACTTCGTCCTGGCGAGGCACGAAGCCATCCAGGATTGGAAGACTTGTTCTTGACTGTTACCGATGACGTTTCTTGGTTTCATTGCTTTTCCCCCGCAGGTAACACTACGTTCACCGGCGGTTATGAAAATAAAGCCTTTCAGGCTAAAGCTAAGCAAATGGAACACACGAGCGAAACCCAAGGTCGTCCTGGCGAGGTTCGCACAGACCAAGCCCAAGAGCGTCCTGGCGAGGCACGAAGCCATCCAGGATTGTACGCTCTGTTCTTGACTGTTACCGATGACGTTTCTTGGTTTCATTGCTTTCTTGTTTACTGTTTCTTATTTTGTTAGTACATCACTTTTTATCCTGGGTTGCTTCTTCCTCGTGCCTCGTCATCGCAATGACGGAGTGCGTTCCTCGCCAGAATGACACTCTGAACAAACACCGTTGCACCGTTCCCCTGTTCCCCTGTCTACTCGTTTACTCATTACTATCCTCCGGCAGGAGTTCTTCGATTTCGTTTTCGATTTCATTCTCTTTTTTTGCGTCGGATCTGCCCTGACGGGTGGCGAGGGTGGTTTTGTAGTACGAAATCCGCTCGTTGCTTCTTGATAATATCGGAATAAATACCTTTTTCCAGCGTATATCCGATTTCGAGCAAACTGATAATCTGGCGATATAATTCATCGGTCTGTACCCGCAGTGTGCGAACTTCTTCCCTGAGCTGAGCCACACGCTCGTTGTGGCGTTCGTCCATTATACTTTTAAATGCCTCGTTGGTCTTTTGCATGGAGTCCATCCATTCGGAAGCACCGATTAATTCGATATTTTTCCTGTGTATACTGTTCAAATCCTGCAAAAAATTATCCATAATTGCCGATTCTTCGTTCATCGGTCGGCGACGGAAGTCCCCGTAGTTATCAATAAGCACCTGAATACGGCGGCATGCCTCAACTTTTTTCTCATCCAGACTGTGTGAAAACGCCATCACATGCAGCACAAAGCCGCGATAGATTTCCCCACGATTGTTGTCTGCCTCTATCACAGGCTCGGTAAGCTCGCTTTTGTTCAGTGAGATAACGGCGACATCCAGCCTTTTGAGCAGCTCTTTGAGCTTGTCCAGTAAGACGTTAAGACTGTCATTAATTTTGCTATTAATTTTGCTTTCCGATTCCTTGCCACTAATTGCGTTGCTTACAAGGGAAACAATTTCCATCAGAAAACGATAGTACTCATTGTTTCTCAGTCGAGAAAGGGCTATTATAATCACTTTCATAGAATAAAATTTTAAGTTAAACATTTATATTAATTATATGATATTCATTTGCATATTCATTTGCTTGATAAGGATTTCGGAGTACTTCGGCAAGCTGTCGGGTGCTGCAAAAAAGGCAAACAGCCGTGTAAAATGCCGTCGCATGGTGCGAAAGTCCCAAACAGCGGTGTAAAATGCTTTCGCACGGTGCGAAACCTCCAAACAGCCGTGTAAAACGCCGTCGCATGATGCGAAAGCTCCAAACAGTCGTGTAAAATGCCGTCGCACGGTGCGAAACCTCCATGCAGCCGTGTAAAATGCTTTCGCATGGTGCGACGGCTCCATGCAGCCGTGTAATGGATTTTTGCAGGCTTGGAATGGAAAAGTTAAACGGGTAGAATACAAAATTCCGCCTCGCAGAAACAAAAATATTTCTGCAAGTATTTGAAATTAAGAAATTTTTTAGTAAGTTACACGTACACGGGATTACATTAGATAAGCATTGTGTGGTGTGTGTGGTGTGTGTGGTGTGTGTGTGTGTGTTACACAATTATTTGACACTGCCAAATAATTGGAAGGAAAATTTACATTATAATTAATAAATGATACACAATACATGATTACTATACACTTTCTAAAATGAATATGCAAATGTAATAAAAAAAATGATAAAATAGATACATTTAAAAAAAATGTTATTTGTTATATATAATGCTTACCGATAATTTGGCAAGCATAAGTTTTGCACAAATAATTTTGCTTTTTGGATGACTTTTTGCCGTTTTTCTTTATCTTTGTAGCTCGGCACCGGATAATGAAGGCTTATTTTGATATTTATAATCCAAAATTATTTCCTTATTTTCTAATTGCCAAATTTGTATAATAACATGAGTTCGGAGTTTATTTGTTTGCTTAAGAGAAGTTATGGAAGTTAGAATAGTAAATAAGGGAATAAGACATTGGCAAGGATGCAGTGAACAAACCTAAGAGTGTCCTGGCGAGGAACGCACTCCGTCCTGGCGAGGCATAAAGCCATCCAGAGTTGGAAGACTTGTCCTTGACTGTTGCTGATTACGTTTGTTGGTGTCATTGCTTTTGTGTTTGCCCCTAAATCCCCTAAAGGGGACTTGAGCGAGTGGTAAAATAGTGCAACGGTACAATGGTGAAGAAGTAAGACGAACAGTTTCACAAAGTAGCACAGAGTTTTTTACAAGAGGATTGACCAAAACTATAGTACAAATAAGCATTAAAACATTTTTACCATTGATCCCGAACTTACGTTATAATAACATACTTTTTAATACACCATCAAGAATTTTATATTATCTAACGCGAAATGCTCAAAATAGAACAGTAAAGCTATGAAAACTATCTATATTGCAATCCCTGTACTGGATGAAAAAGAGTATCTTTTTCAGACTTTGGATTGTATTGCCGGGCAGCAATGTGAATATCCGATAAGAGTATTTATTTGTGTCAATCAGCCGGATAATTGGTGGGAAGATGAAAAAAAATCTGTAGCTTGCGAAAATAATCGGCAAACTATTCGCTTACTGAACAATTATACTGAATTGCCCATTAAAATCATTGACCGTTCCGGCAAAGGAAAAGGCTGGAAAAATGAAAAACACGGCGTTGGACATGCCAGAAAGGAATTGGTTCAACAAATTTTACAGACTGCTTCCGGTGATGATATTTTGATTTCTATGGATGCCGATACGCTTTTTGAGGCGGATTATTGCCAAACAGTTATAGAGAATTTCCGATTGCATCCTTCGGCAGCCGGCATGGCTGTTCCTTATTACCATAAGCTGAATAATTCCGAAATCGAAAACAGGGCAATGCTTCGATATGAACTATATATGCGAAATTATAACCTTCATCTCTTGCGTATTGGAAGTCCTTATGCTTATACGGCTCTGGGTTCAGCTATTGTATGTACAATAAAAGCATGTAAAGCAGTCGGAGGTTTTGATACGCATACATCAGGTGAAGATTTTTATTTTCTGCAAAAATTAGCTAAGTACGGGAATATTCTTCGATATAATTCTTCAAAAGTCTATCCTGCAACACGTTTTTCAAATCGTGTTCCTTTTGGAACCGGACCTGCTATTTACAAGGGAAGTCAAGGAGATTTTTCTTCTTATCCGGTGTTTCACTATAGCGGTTTTGAGATAATTAAAGATTTATATTTGCAGATTGAGCGACTTTTTAAGGAAGATTTTGAACATGAATTCTTACATTTTTTGAAAATCAATTCTTCGCAAAAAGATATTTGGCAAAGCTTACGCAAAAATTATAAAACATTAACTTCCTTTACAAAAGCCTTTCATACAAAGGTAGATGCTTTACGAATTTTTCAATTCTTGCGAAAGCATCAACAACAACTGCAAAAAAGCGATGAGCAGTGTTTCGTTGAAAATATAGACTATCTATCTTCAGAATATTCTATAGATAAATCATTTTCGTTTGAAAAATCATCTATTCAAGAATTGGATAATCTGCGCAATTTTTTCATGGAACAAGAAACAATTTTACAAAAACAATACGACAATAATCTATTAATTTATAAATTATGATTTTATTTGAAAAATACACATTGGATAACGGTTTGACTGTTATCTTGCATAAAGATGTCAATACGCCTGTTGCGGCGGTGAATATTGCCTATAATGTAGGTTCACGGGACGAAAATCCTAATCGTACCGGATTGGCACATTTGTTTGAACACCTTATGTTTGGAGGATCGAAAAACATTCCAAAATATGATGAGCCTTTACAAAAGGTTGGAGGAGAAAATAATGCGTTTACCAATGTCGATATTACGAATTATTATCTTACACTCCCTGTACAAAATCTGGAAACAGCTTTTTGGCTGGAATCCGACCGGATGAATGAACTTGCATTTTCGCCCAAAAGCCTGGATGTTCAAAAAAATGTAGTTATTGAAGAGTTTAAACAATCGTATTTGAATCAGCCTTATGGGGATGTATCGCAACTATTGAAACCCTTGGCTTACAAAGTCCATCCATACAAATGGAATACCATTGGGAAAGATATTTCCCATATTGCAGAAACAGCAATGGATGAGGTCAAGGAATTTTTCTATACCTTTTATCGCCCCAATAATGCAGTTTTGGCAGTTGCAGGAAATTTGGATATGGATAAAACAAAACAGATGATAGAAAAATGGTTTGGAAATATTCCTGCCGGAAAACCGTATCAACGAAATTTACCCCAAGAACCCATTCAAACTGAAGCCCGGCATTTGGAAGTCGAACGAAATGTTCCTTTGGATTGTATTTACAAAGTATATAAAATGGGAACACGAACGGATGACGATTATTATGCTGTTGATTTAATTTCCGATATTCTTTCCAATGGACAATCTTCCCGCTTACAGCAAAATCTGGTGAAAAACAAACAATTGTTTTCTTCCATTAATGCGTATGTTTCAGGAACATTTGATAATGGACTGTTTTATGTTACCGGTTATCCTGTTCCCGGGGTGAGCTTAGAGCAAGCCGAACAGGCTATTTTGGAAGAGTTGGAAAGAATGAAAACAGAATCATTGGATAATTATGAACTGGAAAAAGTAAAAAACAGGGTAAAAACACTTTTGTATTATGCCGAATTGCAGGTACAGGATAAAGCTATGAATTTGGCTATCTCGGAAATCATGGATAATGTATCACGCATCAATGAAGAAGAAGCAAGATATGATACAGTAACAACGGAAGAGATTCTTTCATCTGCGAAAAACTTATTCAGGGAAGAATCCTGTTCTACTTTGTATTATAAAGCGAAAAAGCAAGGGTAGTATAACGTGAGTTCGGGATTTACTTATTTGATTAAAAGAAGTTACGCAAGTTAGAATAGTAAATAAGGAAATAAGGGAATGAGTAAATAAGACATTAGCAAGGATGCACAGACGAAACCTGAGTGCGTCCTGGCGAGGCACAAAGCCATCCAAGATTGCATGCCCTGCCTTGACAATTACCGATGCTGTTTGTTGGTGTCATTGCTTTTGTGTTTGCCCCTAAATCCCCTAAAGGGGACTTGAGCGAGTGGTAAAATGGTGCAACGGTACAATGGGGAAGAAGTAAGACGAATGGTTTCACAAAGTCACACAAAGGATTTTCACGAAGTAACACGAAGGTATTATTTAGTTCTTCACTTCGTTATAAGCAAATAACCATTAAACATTTCATCCTTCTACCATTTTACCTTTTCAACTTCTTATTTACTCATTTCCTTATTTGCTCATTTACCATTGATCCCGATACTAACAATAACCCACTGCGGTAAAAGTCCCCTTTAGGGGATTTAGGGGCGGTTCTCGTCATTACAAGAATGCTCTGAACCTGCATATTTACCCTTGCACCTCTCATCTCTCACCCCTCACTTCTTTAATTTGCATAACTTCTATAATTTATTTTTACAAAACCTACCCTATTCAAAACATTTTTTTTATTACATTTGCAAAATCATTTAAACATTTTATAATGAATCGTGTGAAAGCAGGCAATCTCAGTGTAAATTTCCCTTCCAATTATTTGGCAGTCTCACATAATTGTGTAACACACACAACGCCACCGGAATATAATATAGATTCGCGGGCGTGTAATTTACTCTTTTTCTTTCGGATAATTTGCTGTAGACGTTTCTTCGGAATAGTATTTTTTCCGGTGGAAAGGATTTATTACGGTATCTCTCTATGTGTGAAAATCATTTGCCGGTCTTTTTTACCTGTTTTTCCTTTGGAAAAATGCACCCGCCGGTTTGAAAATTGCCTTCATTATCTCCTAAAAATCAGCCGCACTTTGGCGGGAAGGTTTCGGGATGTCCCGAAAGTCGTCCGCACTTCAGCGGGAAGGTTTCGGGTTATCCCGAAAGTTATCTGCACTTCGGCGGGAAGGTTTCGGGTTATCCCGAAAGTTGTTTGCACTTCGGCGGGAGGGTTTCGGGTTATCCCGAAAGTTGTCCGCACTTCGGCGGGAAGGTTTCGGGTTATCCCGAAAGTTGTTTGCACTTCGGCGGGAGGGTTTCGGGAAGTCCCGAAAGTATTTTTCCCGACTGTAAGAAAAAATATAATAATTAATTCTAATAATAATATGGTATGAAAATAGAAAGAGTAGATTTCAGCAAGCTTCGCAACGACGAGCATTTCCAGTGTCAAACCGAGTTTAAAACACTGGTAGAAGAGTTCATGGCAGAAAAGTTGAAAATTGAAGAACTTTTCACGAAAAATTATCTGCCTCTTTACACACAGCAAGACAAGGCAATCCTCAAGATTACCAAAAATTCGTTTACCGAAGCCCGTGAAAATGCCGATGAAAAACGGGACAATACCTTTCGCGGCATGCAGAATATGGTTAAGGCAAATCTCTATCATTTCGACCCAAGTGTGGTAGAAGCTGCCAAACGCTTGAAAATAGTGTTCGACACCTTCGGAAACCTTGTCAAAAAACCTTTGCAGGAGGAAACTTCGGCTATCTACAACCTTGTGCAGGAACTGAAAGGGAAATACAGCAAAGATGTTGAAATACTGAAAATCAAGGATTGGGCAGAGGTATTGGAAAAGGACAATATTGCATTTGAAAAGCTTACCAAAGAGAGCTACAACGAAGAAGCTGCCAAAACCGACTTGCAGGCGAAGGAAGTCCGCGTGCAGATAGATTTGGTTTTCCGTCAGATTATTGAACGTCTGGAAGCGCTGATGCTGATAGAAGGGGAAGCCGCCTATATTGATTTTGTCCGCAAGCTCAATGTCCAGCTGGAGAAATGTGCCAATACACTTGCACAGCGGGAAGGTAGAAACGCCAAGAAAAAGGAAGATGAAAATAATTAATAACTAACAATGAATGAGGAAACGGTAAAACGGTGCAATGGTAAAATAGTATTTCATTAGGTAAATATAGTGTATTTATAGAAAATATTATGATTTTAAATACAAATTGCTAATAAATAGCTTATATTGGATAAAATAAATTAATTGAATTAGTATAAATTAAAAATTTAAAAAAATGAAAAAAATATTGATTATATTTGTTCTTGGAGCAATAATGTTTGGTACAAAAGCACAAGTAAAAGTTTTAACTAATGGCAATGTAGGTGTAGGGAGAGGCACTCCTTCTTATAAATTAGATGTCCTTGGAACTGCTCGATTCTCTATATATGGAGGGGGTTGGGAAGATATCTATATTGACGGAAATAACCAATGGGGTGCACCGCAATTGTATTGCAAAACTGGCAATTTTATGATTGGATCATATACTTATCCGGTAAATGAAGCACATTTTAGTTGGCTGAAATATTGGAATATGCATAATCTTTCTGATGAAAGACTAAAAGAAAACATTAAACCTTTGGGTAATACATTAAGTAAATTATTGAGAATAGAAGCAAAAAGTTATACTTATAAAAAAAATGCGGAGACAAGTATCATACCTGATTTTGAAAAAATGTCAGAAAAGGAAAAATTTGGGTTTATTGCACAAGATTTAGAAAAAATATTTCCTGAGTTAGTACTTGTTCCTAATTCAGTTAATGATTATTATGCAATTGACTATGTTGGAATGGTACCTGTATTAGTTGAAGCTATAAAAGAACAACAAAATATTATAGATAATTTACAACAAGAAATGGAAACTTTAAAAGCAGTTTTGGTCGCTTGTTGTAGCAACAAAACGCAAAAAAGTGCTCAGAAATTTGATTTATCAAGTTTAATAGATACAGAAGAAATGAGAGTTTATCAAAATGCTCCCAATCCATTTACAGAAACTACAATTATAAGTTGTTATATCCCTGAAACTATAAAAAAAGCAGAGTTATGTATCTATGATATGTCCGGTTCTCGTTTAAAATGCCTTACGGTTACAGAAAGAGGAGCAACTAACATACAAATACAAGCCGGACAATTAGCCGCAGGCGTATATACCTATTTATTAATGGGTGATGGTAAAAACAGTGATGTTAAGCAAATGATTTTAACGAGATAGGAGGCATTATGAAACAATTATGGTTCATGATAACTACACTGTGTTTTATTGTAGTTACTTTATTCGCAACTACAGCTTGCAACAAGACTGAAAAATCCGATGAAGTTGAGTCTAATGTCGTTACCAAAATCGAAGCTAAAGTGGAAAATGCTTCAAAATACAGTAATGTTGTTGAGGTAAAACTTATGATGTATGATCTTAGTGTCAATAACTATATTGAACTTGCCAGCGGCGATTGGGAAGGCGATGGCTTCACAATTGTACTTCCTAAAACGATAGACCCAAATTATCTCCATACGCTCATTAATAATAAGGAGTATCTAACCATAATTGATCCACCATCAACTGTAATCATCAGCAACAAAAATGTAAAAGTTTTACATGCTCGTTTTTTTGGAGTTGATAAAGATGGCAATATCGTTACTCGTTTTTATCCTATTGGAATAGATGAGGCTGGCTATGGTCAAGATGCCTATTACACATACGTTGATTCTGATGTAATCATTTTTGGTTACACGGAAAGAATGAACACAACTCTTGCCCAGACCGAATATGATAAAGCAAAGTACGAAGGTATAACTCTTATACTCAATATGTGGGATAAAATAACCACTGATTATTCAATTAATTGGAAGAAAGGCTGGAGTCTTTGGAGCTTTTCACGTTTTGGTGATATACCGGAAAACACAGCAACAGAAAAATGGGCGCCCATTCCCGTCAGTAGACTAAAATGGTTCAGCACTGAAGATATATGGGCAGGAAATGAAGAAAATAATTTTTAAATTATTAAAATTAAATAAGATGAATATATATAAATTTCAAACTGGCTTAAGAAAGAGATTTATTTTAGCCCTTTTAATTATTGCATTTGGCTCCAGTAGCCTTTATGCTCAGCATCTTTTTTCGCTTAATTATGACGGTTTGTCGCAGGATCATGTAACCCTGATTAGAACAGAGATTGCAAATATTCCAGTTACAACGATACCAGTGACGAAAAACAACGAAGATAAAGAAGTCTATTTCTTTCCCCTTTCATCAGTTCAAAATACAAAAATCATTATTTTGAATGAAGAAACAGGAAATAACATAGTAATAATTCCGGAAGAAGGAGCATCTACACAATTTGAGTTATCGCCGTTCTTTATTGAAGAGTTGCGACAGGCGGCTTTGGGAAACGCAGACCGATATTTGCTAATAGAAATGGATACCGATTTTTCGGTCAGAAATGCTGCATCTGTTTCAAGACTAGCCAAAGATGTATTTATCCCCACTTATTTTTATGGCAAAAAAGAAAATGTGAAAGAAGCACTACCAAAAGATAGGCGAATTGTTAATATCTTCAAAGCCAAGCCAAGATATATTCCTGCTTTTCCTGATGACCCCGAAAATTTACGCTATGTTGATCAGTTGGAAGAAAAAATGAGTTATTATGTTTATATGTATAAACTTCCAGACGGCACTTTATGTATTTATGATGAGCACTTTAATCCAATTGCAGGAGAAAATGAAGAGGGTAATATACACAAGAATTCAAGTAATTGTTGTACAAATCTTCAGTTTGTTTTAAGTGGCACATTGAATGCCACACAACGTAAGGCAACGGAATACGCATTAGGGCTTTGGAGTTCCCAATTGGTAGGTACAATACCTGTTGACATTAATGTAGCATTTGTTTATATTAATGATCCGAATGTTATTGGTCGCTCTTACACACAGCCAAATTTTTTTGATAACGGAACTTATTTTCCTCAATATCCAAATACGTGGTATAGTTCTGCTCAATGGAACCAAATTGTTGATTATGATGCTACAAACCAGCGGGATATTCGATTAGAGATGAATACACAATTCAGTTTTTATTTTGGATTGGATGCTAATACCACGAGGACAGATTATGTCACTATTGCGCTACATGAAGTAACACATGGATTGGGTTTTGTTTCATTATGCAGAAGTAATGGGGCTTATTTATACGGAAGTTATCCCGGGATTTTTGACCGTCAGTTGTATCAAGGAGCTACAGGTAATACTTGTATAACGGATCTTACACAATCTCAACGTGCAGCATTGTTTGTAAGTGGTAATCTTTATGCCGGACGACCAGGTTCTCGCTTGTTAGCAGCAAATGGCGGCAATCGTGTAAAAATGTTTGCTCCAAATCCTTGGAAAGAAGGTTCAAGTGTTTCACACTGGAATAATAATCCAGGATTTACAAACTTTATGCAATATGCTTATCAATATCCATTGCATGTATTTAACTCAAGAAAAATTGCTATAATGCGGGATATGGGATGGCAAATAGATTGTCCGCCGGCAGATGTTGTTACCTATTTTACTAATCGAACTGTGACTTCAAACACAACTGTTACAAGTCTGGGTGATATTAATGTACAGAATGTCAAAGTTCAAAATGGGGTAAAACTAATTCTTGATGCAACATGCACTGTTAATATAATTAGCGATTTTGAAACTCCGTTAGGCTCTGAATTAGAAATAAAATAATTTTTTAGCATATAGACAGTTTAAAATTTCCTCGTGTATTCACGATGTGCGGGGTGGAAGTAAGAGGAAAGAAGAAGAGGTGTAGAGTGTGTATTTTGGATTGTCAAATTTGTATTGATACACCCCCGTTCGGCTGAGGCTGCAAAAAGACGTGACGTTCGGACGACGGCTCTTTGCCTCGTCCGTTCTATCTCAACAGGTTTTACCTGTAAAAAGAAAACAGGCAAAGCCTGTCAGAATAAAACGACAAAGGTAGAAGCTTTGCCGAACGAGGGTTTGTTCACTGCATCCTTGCCAATATCTTATTTACTCATTCCCTTATTTACTATTGTCATCTCGAACCCACGTTACAATAAGTTGTCTGCTTTTATAACTGCATACTTTTAAATACACTGCCAATTTTCTATATAAATTCTCAAAGATTGTGAAACATTTTTAATTCTTGTTACGTTATCACATAGTAAATCCATTAAATTATTCGGGATGAAAAAAATATACCTTGTCATTTTAATTTTTTTATTTTTGAAGAATGCTTCGGCTCAATTGCCGTGTATTGATGCTGTTATAATGATGAATGGTGATACGGTAACAGGTATACTTGTTTCCAAAACAGACTCTTCGTACGTTATTGATAATTATAATATGGTGCTTGCATTTCACAAAGACTTAGTTAAAGAGCATCTTCCATGCTACAGGCTGGCAACACGTACGGATCTAACAAGAATGAAAAATCCTGATTATCTTACCGAAAAGGATCTATTGAGGAATACACCCGGTTATTATCTTCGTAGAGCTTCCCGCAGTTTTTATTTGGGTCTGTCTTTGGAAGTAGCCGGAGGTATTACCATGGGGCTTGCTCTCGCCAATAATAATCCTGAGAAAACAACACAAAAATGGGCTACTTTTGCTGCCGGAACAACAATAGTTGCCGGTGGTATATTTTTCTTGCTTCGGAGTTTTTACTTCGTAGATAAAGCAGGGAAAATACTGGATTTGGAACGCTCTGCCATTTATCTTAAGCCTACCAAAGACGGAAGAATTGAATTGCGCTGGAGTTTTTAATCCAATGCATTTATACTTTTATTGTACTTCCTTCAAAAGCAGCAAGCGTTTCGGGAAAGATTGCTTTTGCCTCATCCCATAAAGGTATAATATCTTTATATCGAGCAGAATAATGTCCTATTAATAACTTTTTCACATTTGCCAGTTTCGCAATTTGGGCAGCTTGCTTTGCCGTTGAATGATATTTCTCCATCGCAATAGATTCCAGTTCCTGCATAAAAGTAGCTTCATGATATAGCATATCAACATCTTTTACAAAAGGAACAATTTTCTCATCATAGACTGTATCCGAGCAATAGGCAAATGATTTAAAATCTTCAGAGAAAGAAGTAATATCTTTATTTTCTAACAATGTCCCATCTTTTGTAATGAAATCATTACCGGCTTTAACAGATGCTATTTGCTGGGGAGATGGTTTGTATTTTTCAACAAATTCCTTGTTTACCAATCGGGTCATTCCAATTTCTTTAAATAAAAATCCATTGGTAGGAATGCTATGCAACAAAGGAAATGCGGATATCTCCATATTATTATCTTCATATAAAATAATTTCCTTTTTCCCTCTGCTTATAGGATGAAAAATGATAGGATAATTCAGTATGGTTTTATCGGTTTTCAATTGGAGGTTGATAATCCTTTCCAAAGGTTTATGGGCATAAATATGCAGTTCTTCTTTTCGCCCCAAAAGGTTTTGCGTAGAAATAAATCCTATCAATCCGAAATAATGGTCGCCATGTAAATGACTGATAAAAATCCGGGAAATACGTTGCATGTGTATACTTGCACGCCGCATCAAAATTTGTGTCCCTTCCCCGCAATCTATCAAGAAATAGTCCTTTTTCTTATTGGATTTTAATAAGAATGCACTTGGATGCCGCGAGGAAGTTGGAGTAGCAGAGCTACTACCTAATATCGTCAAATATAACGCCATATAAAACTATTCAAAAATTCTAAACATTCATTGATACCATTTATAAAAATAACTAAAGTATTCCCTTTCCTGAGAATACTTTAGTTATGTTATCTTCAACAGATTATTATTTCTTTACTTTCAAATTATCTCCCGCATCTTCGATAATCATTTCGTAATACCAATCAGGATAGCGTGGGTTTTCCGGATATGCAATATAATCTTTATTAATTCCATTGTCCAAGAATTTTCCGTCTTTCTCTTTTTTGATATTTCCATCAATGTATTTCACCAGCAAAAATTCATTTAATTGTTTCCAACGATTGAACGTTTCACTGGCAGCTCTATTTGAATAATTGTTAATAGCTTCAATACCCTGTTCTTTATTTTGGCTATATTGAGCAGCAAATCTATCGGATTGCTCTTCTACTTGTTTGATAAATGCAGATTCCAATTCTTTTTGCACTTTCTGAATATCAACAATCATATCCTTATAGCGTGAATAGGCAAAATTAGTCACCTGATTAAATAGCCAGAAAGCCGCAGTAGAAGAATAAGCCATCATACTACCGTTTCCTACTTTGAAACAATTTGGTATCTTGTTAATCCCACAGAAAATAGGCACATAGCATGTAGTATACGTATCATCAACACCAAACCAAAGCACGCCACCAACAGGAGCCGGATATTTGGAACGGCTTTGAGCCACAAATGAAAATCCTGTCTGCTGGGTAGAAGTAGCTCTTTCATGAATATAGTCTACTCCTTTATAATCCCAGGTCATTGGTCTCCAACGGTAAGGGCAAACAAATGGTCCTGCACCCTTGTCTTTTGTCATGTCCATAGATGTACCTTCATAATGATCACGCATAAGGCTGATAACATCTTCAACACTTAATGGGTTAACAGGCTTAATCCATAAAGGCATGCGGTTTTTTAAATTCTCCCCACGAGCATAATCTTCGTATTTTGCCATTTCGGCTTTATTTACTTTCATGAATCCTGCCCATACCCTCGCTTCACAAAAACGTGCAGCACCAAAATCTAACGGAGCATAAGTATCTGAAAAACTAAATTCTTCATCTTTTCCTGTAAAAACAGTAATCCCTCTTGCATACGAAATAACATCGGAAGCATAAACTACTTCAATACCGGGATTGAAAATTTTACTCAAATTCTTACAGCTGATAGATTTCTTTCCGTCTTCTTTTGGGAAAGTAGTAATACGTGCATGATTGGCATGTCCCGATATATATCCGTCGGGAATAAGCATCGCAACCCAAACAGCCCCTTTTGTGTTCTTCTTAGGATCAACATTGCCGTTTTTGTCTAAGATTTTTTGTCCTTTTCCTATCATTTCCAATATCCAGGCTTCGTTGCCATCAGAAATAGAAAAAGATTCACCACTGCTACAGTAACCATATTCCGCAACCAATTCTGCCATTATTTTAATAGCCTCACGTGCATTTTTTGCTCTTTGAAGTGTAATGTAGATTAAACTACCATAATCCATAATGCCGGTAGTGTCTACCAATTCGGAACGTCCACCATAGGTAGTTTCGGAAATTGCCAATTGGTGTTCATTCATATTTCCTACTACAGAATAGGTTTGTGCTACTTGTTTGATTTGTCCCAGTTTTTTTCCGGTATCCCATTCGACAACATCCAGCATACTTCCTGCCGGATAAGTGGCGGCGGGATAATAATACAATTCGCCATATAAAGTATGGGAATCTGCCGCGTATGTAATAAACGTAGAGCCGTCTTTTGATGCTCCTTTAGTTACTATAAAATTAGTACATGCCTGCACAACATTGTCTCCTAACAACAACATTGAGGCAATTGCCGCAAAAATCAGTTTTTTCTTACTCATGGAATCTTTATTTTTTGATATTTAAATTAATTTCCTTGCAATTTTGTTATATATGTTTCCAAATTTAAAAAATATTCTTTTATTGTATGTTTGTCATCAACACAAAGGGTCAAATCATAATAATCATAATATTTCTCATTCCGTCCGACCCGCAAATCCGTATTTATAAATGTTTTGAAATATAATCCCAATTTGTCGGGAGAAATATCCGTATCAATGAAAATGTCATAATGCTGCTTCTCAAGTTCGTTTTGAATATGATTATTAATAAATCCGATAAAATTTATATCTTTTTTATAGACAAAATGTATATTCAAGCTATTGGACATTATCTCAGGGATTTTCTTCTGACTGAGAAAATAAAATATGGAAACTTTTTTCCCTTTTCCCTCCAGATAATTAACTCCTTCTATCAACTCTTTATATTTTTCATCTCCATTATATGTGGCAAAAATACATATATTATTCAATGCGTCAACCGGAGATATTCTTATTCTTTTATTCTTTCTTTTTTTGACAGAATTGGTTAATTGTTTATTTATATAATATCTCTGAATAAAATTCATACATTGATTTTAGTTTACAAAGGTAACACGATTTTTTATATTTTGCAAGCCCAATACAAATGCTTAAATCCTGCTGATATTATTTTAACGTGAGTTCGGGCTTTTCCCCAATGGTGACAATGGTAAATGAGGGAATGAGTAAATAAGAAGTTATGAAGTTACAAGAAGTTATAACGTTGAAACATTACGCCTTTTTGCCGCCTCTGGCGAACGGAGGGGGATGTATTACAAATGCCGCCTAACAGTGTACGTCGTTATCCCATAACCTAATGCATCGTTATCCCCTAACCTAATGCGTTGTTAGGTTATAACCTAATGCATCCTCAATCCCTAAGCTAATACTAATCCATCACATTCCCACACCTCGTTCGCCAAAGGTTATACCTTTATCGTTTTATCCTGATAAGCTCTGCTCATTTTTTTCGCAGGTAGAAACCTGTCTGAATAGAACGGACGAGGCAAAGAGCCATCGTCCGAACTTCACGCCTTTTTGCAATCTCTAGGTCTTCCTTCAATCACAGGAAAGAAATTCCGAATTCTGTTTTTTTGATTTTCCCATTCCAAGCCTGCGAAAATCCATTACATGGCTGTATGGGAAATTTACAGCCTGCGAAAATCCATTACACGGCTGCATGGGAAAATTGCAGCCTGCAAAAATTCATTACATGGCTGCATGGGAAAATTGCAGCCTGCAAAAATTCATTACACGGCTGCATGGGAAAATTGCAGCCTGCGAAAATCCATTACATGGCTGCATGGGAAATTTGCAGCCTGCAAAAATTTATTACATGGCTGCATGGGAAATTTGCAGCCTGCGAAAATCCATTACACGGCTGCATGGAGGCTTCGTAGCTTACGAAAGCATTTTACACGGCTGTTTGGAGGTTTCGTAGCTTACGAAAGCATTTTACACGGCTGTTTGGAGGTTTCGTAGCTTACGAAAGCGTTTTACACGGCTGTTTGGAGGTTTCGTAGCTTACGAAAGCGTTTTACACGGCTGCATGGAGGTTTCGTAGCCTACGAAGGCATTTTACACGGCTGTTTACCCTTTTTGCAGCATCCGGGAACTCCCCGCACGTATTTTTACACTAAAAACTACTTCGGCAGCTTGCCGTAACACTATATAATCCTTATCAGGCAAATATACCAGGCAAGCAAGCGCCAAGTTTAGAAACAGGTAATTTCCAATACGTACCGGCGGCTATTCTTCCTCTTCCAAAAAGTTTTTCAGATATTCCAATTGTCTTCTATCGCGTTTGGTAGGTCGACCGATACCATGGTCGCGGGATTCAAAGCGGGAAGAGAGCATTTTCATACGTTCATATTCTTCTGCCGGAGTCATATCCATATAATAATCTGGAATTAATTTTGCCGGAATACGATTTTTGGGGAAAGCGATAATCTGTACTGTCTTTTGAAGCTGACCAATTTTCACCTGCAATTCTTCTCCAGTTTTTACCTCACGTGATGGTTTGCAATTGATTCCGTTTATTTTTACTTTCCCTGCATTACAGGCATCACTTGCCATCGTCCGCGTTTTAAACAGGCGAACCATCCACAACCATTTGTCGATACGGAGTTTATCTATTTGTGTCGAAAAATCATTTTGTAAAGACATATTGAATCATATTTGCCCCCATTCGAAGTGCTTTGGTGCGGGTTTCTTCACTGTTGAGGTGAACTGCATAATCTTCCCAACCATCACCCAAATCAACTTCATAAGAATAAAAACAAACCAGACGACCTTCGTAAATTAATCCGAAACCTTGAGGAGGTTTGTTGTCATGTTCATGTATTTTAGGAATACCGTTGGGAAAATCATATTTTTGATGATAAATCGGATGATTATTAGGCAATTCTACAAATTCCAACTCAGGAAATACCTTTTTCATTTGTGGGCGGATAAATTTATCCAATCCATAATTATCATCAATATGTAAAAAACCGCCCGAAAGAAGATATGTCCGCAAATTGAATGCTTCTTCATCGGAAAAAACAATATTGCCATGACCGGTAATATGAATAAAAGGATAATTGAAAATTTCTCTGCTTCCTACATCTACTGTAGCCGGTTCACCCAAAGACATTCCTAATTCCTTATTGCAAAATTTTATCAGATTAGGCAAAGAAGTAGGATTTGCATACCAATCGCCACCTCCACGATATTTTACCAAGGCAATTTGCTGTGCCAATATCTGGTTGAAAGCCATAAAAGCCACTAAAATAGCAAAAATGATTTTCCGATTCATCGCCGAAAAAATTATGTTTTATTGGATGGCATCCAGAAATTAATCTCTCCCAGTTTTTTACTGTAGAAACGATATTCCAGCAATTGGAAAGAATTCCGGGGTTGTAATACTAACCAACATTTATACTTTATCATCCAGCGAATCCGATAATGCTTTCTTTTCAAGTAAGCATACAAAAAAGGATGCAAGGCAAGTGTAAGATGTGTTTCTTTTTGCTTATGGACTAACAATTGCAATGTATTACGAATGTCATCAATAATCAAAATAGGTGGGCGAACCATGCCTGTTCCATTACAAGAAGGACAGGTTTCCCTCACATCAATATTTACTTCCGGACGAACACGCTGGCGGGTAATTTGTACCAAACCGAATTTATTGGGAGGTAAAATCGTATGACGGGTTTTGTCTTTTTGCATTTCCTCCGTTATCTTATTGAAAAGCTCTTTCCGGTGAGCAGATTCGTGCATGTCGATAAAATCAACAATAATAATTCCTCCCATATCTCTTAATCGCAACTGTCGGGCAACTTCTGTTGCTGCACGCATATTTACTTCAAGAGCATTTATTTCCTGGGTGTTATTGGAATTTAGCCGATGTCCGCTATTAACATCAATTACATGCAGAGCTTCCGTATGTTCAATGACAATATATACGCCACCCTTAACGGATACACTTTTGCCAAAAGAACTCTTTATAAGCTTATCTATTTCATAATGTTCAAATAAAGGAGCTTTTCCTTTATATTGTTTAAGTATATCAACTTTATCGGGAGCAATTTTCCGAATATAAGAATATATTTCGGGATAATAGGAGTTACTTACATAAATAGCATCAAAAGTGTCATTTAAGACATCTCTTAACAAAGCGGAAACTTTATCCAGTTCACTGATTACTTTTTTAGGGAATTTGTTCCCGTTAATATTGGAAACCACTTCGCCCCATTTATCAATCAACCTTCGCATGTCGGCATGTAAAACATCAATATTTTGGTCTTTGGCAACTGTACGAACGATAATCCCCATATTTTTGGGTTTAATCTTCATAACTGCTTTACGAAGCCTGCTACGTTCTTCCGCATTGGTAATTTTTTGGGAAACCATTACTTTATCGGTAAATGGAACCAATACAATATATCGACCGGCCAAAGCAATTTCTCCCGATAAACGAGGACCCTTGGTAGATATGGCTTCTTTAGCAATTTGAACAAGAATCAATTGATTGACAGAAAGAATATCTTTAATCTTCCCGTTTTTTTCGATCGGTTCCTGTGTTTGTACATTTGATAAAGAAGGACTTTTGATATTTCCGGACAAACAGTCTTTTACATATTTATTAAATGTAAGTATATTGGTGCCTAAATCCAAATAATGTAAAAAAGCATCTTTTTCATGTCCGATATCAATAAATGCAGCATTTAATCCGGGAATGATTTTTTTGACTCTACCAACAAATATATCACCCACATGGAAATTATCTGATGTTTTTTCCCCATGCAGTTCTACCAAAGATCTATCTTCCAGTAATGCGATTCTTACTTCGCCTTCTTGAGTTTCAATATATAACTCTTTACGCACAACTTTGCTGCTATTAAAAAATTAATTGTACAAAAATTATAAAAACTAAACCACATACTCGTAAAGAATATGTAATTTAGTTTTTATAATTGGTCATTCCACAAAAGATTATTTCTTCTTATGCCTGTTCTTGCGTAAGCGTTTTTTTCTTTTGTGAGTGGCCATTTTGTGCCTTTTTCTCTTTTTACCACTTGGCATAATCTACGCTCTTATTTAAGTTTTGTTTTAATTGTATTTGAAAAAGATTTTGCAGGCTTGAATGCAGGTATCTTATGAGCTGGAATTACAATAGTAGTATTTTTAGAAATATTTCTACCTGTTTTTTTCGCTCTTTCTTTAATTATAAAACTACCAAAGCCTCTTAAATATACATTTTCTTTCTTTAAAAGAGAATTTTTTACAGTTGTCATAAATGATTCAACTACAGCTTGAACTGCTGCTTTGTCAACTCCTGTTTTGTTGGCTACTTCTGCCACTAAATCTGCTTTTGTCATATCTCAATTACTTTTTTGATAAATAATTAATAAATTCATTTAAAATCTTCCAGAACTATTCTGGAAATATCGAACTGCAAATGTATAATTATTTTGAATATCAAATACATAAATATTGAAAAAAAATATCGTTAATCCTGTAAAACACTAATAATCAATTCCGAAAATTGATATTGTTTATGATTTTACAAGCTATTTATTACTTGAAAATCAACATTCGACCTCTTTGAAAAATGGGTTTTCTGGATTATCTTGACTAAATTCTCAATATTCTCACCTGCTTTGCAGTAACATTTTCCATCCTTTGCAAAGATGTAATATGTTTGTTTACAACAATAACGATTTTCAGTTTTATACCGAAGTACAAGATTTAATGCATAACCTGCTTTTTGTTGAAAAACCAATTTGTATGATTTATCTGCAATAAAACTCCTCCGGAAATATTAATATCAAGACTGTTGAAAAATTTCATTTGTTTACGCAAATTTCCTCTTAATCCGGAAAAACCAAATGTGTAGCTATTGTTAAACAATAAATACAGATTTTTATATATAGGAATTTCTACGCCCAAACTGATTTTTGCACCAAAGCTAAAACCGGATATATCTTTACTGTTTTTATCGTCTATTTTAGTCTCTATATCTGATTCTCCGGTTTTTATTTGAATTTGAGTTCCTTGGGCTTTTGTATTGACAACATATTGCAGGAGAGGACCTCCACTAAAAACAAACTTCACATCCTGACCAATTTTTAACTCCGGAAATAAATACAAATTCAATGATCGGATATCATAACGAACTCCGGTAACAAAAGTATCTACAAGGAAATTATCTTCATAATAAAACCACGCTGATTGCTGTTTAAATTCCAATTGTGCTCCTAATTGCAAATTTTTCTGAAGGGCAGAAAAATCTTCTTTATATGTAAAATTGATAAGATAAGCATTATCAGATGTAATTGTATGATAATATTCCGATTTTGATTGTCCGGTATAATAAATCGGTTGATTGAAACCTCCACTTAATGAAAAACTTGATTGAGCAATCAAACTATTGCAAAACAATAATATAATTGCAAAACAAATGACAATTTTGTTCCATTTTTTAGAATAAAATAAGTAATTATTTATCATTATTTAGTTTATTTATAATTGCTTGCTCAACACCTAATCTTAAATTTACTTTATATAAATAATTGATAGAACCTCATCAGAGTAATAAACGGAACCAGGATAAAAATCAGTATAATCTATATTAATCCAATAATCATTATTTTTATCAATCCGGTAATAAATCTGTTTATTCCCAATTTCCTGCTCGAAAAAGATATAAATAGCATTGACATATTTCTCAAAACTGGATTTGTTGCCACAATATAATTCGGGATAGATATGATTGGGAGCCCAGATTATCCTTACCTGAGCACCAATGGATTTCAATACAGAAGCCATCATAATACTGTAATCGTCACAATCACCTGCCATCAATTTAATACTTTCCTGTGGAGGAGCAAAATAATCGAAGTCGGAAGGATCTGACACATATTTAAAATTTTTCCGAATATATTTTATCAATGAAAATTGTCGACATATTTGTCTATATTTTGAGTAATAATCATCAAAATATAATAAAGAATTCCGTACAGAAAAATCACGTACAGCAGAATCCTTATAATCCACTCTCTGTTGAATGCGTTGCTGTAGACTTATATGCGGGTAAATTGCTGTGGAGGAATGTTTAATCTCTACTTCATAAGGCGTTCCACCCTTAAATAAAAAAGCAACATTATTTACTACATTACTTGCAATAACTTTCAGACTCCAACCCACATCCAACAAGGAAAAAGTTGCTATTCCAACAAGCAAAACAACAGATAAAACGGCAAACCATTTTTTACTCTTTCTCAAAAGCAAAGAAAGCAAAATAATATATAAAATGGTTAGAATGAAAAATTCTACCTGAAATTTACCGATAATAATCGTAGGAATATACTGTGTAGTAAAAGAAGAAAATAAAACCGACAAAATAAGAATAAGCAATATTTTCAATAATTGCTTGACCCATTTTCCTTTCTTTTCCTGTTGTACAGCTTGCTTTTGTTCCACAAAAATTAAATTTATACAAAATTATGAAATCATTTTTAAGAACGATAAAAGCAAAAGAATGTTTTTATAAAATCCAAAAATAAACGGTTTTTGTTACAGTTGGTTATTTTTTATTTGTCTTATATTGCTCCGCCAATTGCAGCATTTCTTTCAATTCTGCCAAAGTAAAACTTTTCCCGAAAGGATTTCCTATTTTATATTCAACATCGGGAATAACGCCTTTACCCCAGATGCCGCCAACATCAGTTACTTTTTTGTGCGAACACCAAAATGGGATAGAAGCATTAGGCATTATATAACACATAACATCAATGTAACAAGCAGTTAATCCGCCGGTCTCTTCTCCTATGATAGTGCCAAATTTATACGCTTTTACGAGAGATGCGAGACTTATTGCGGCAGAATGAGTTCCCGCCATACTTTGTATTAAATATAAATTTCGGTCATATTGTATGCTCGCATTATTTTTTGTCCAATAATAATCATACTTCATTATACTCCCATCAGGATTATAATATCCTATTGATTTTAAGGATTTTTTATTATAAAGTGAAAGATTTGGTGCCATGCGAGTACGGTAACTTGGGCTAATTTTAATTTCTGCCGAAGCTGAATAATAATAATTTTCATTTGTTTTTATGAAGTTCAATATTTCATTGGCATAGTCACTATTTCCACCTCCGTTACGCGATACGTCAATAAATAAATATTGTATGTTTTTCGCTATGACAGTTGCCATAATTGTGTCCAAATCTTCCCGATAATGTTTGCTTAATCTTTCGGGAGTAGAAGTATTTATTTCTATAACAGCAATAGATTCTTCTTCATAAAGATTAAATCGGATAGCTTTCCATTCATATTGAGTTGGAGTAGCGGAAATAGTCTTTTTTGAAGTGTCGGGAGGATACAATGTATGAATAGCTAACTCATTATCATTTTTCAAATATTCTATTTGCAAAGAGTCCACATTGCCAAAAATATTCGAATATAAAAGATTGAGATGATGGGCAAAAAGTTGTGATAGTCTGTTTTTATTCTCATGGCTATAATAAGCGGAAAATGTCTCAACAATTTGATAGGCAGGGATATTATTGATGCTCTTTATTTGTTTCCCTGCCAATAAGGAATCTTTATATTCCGGATTAAAGTAAAGATTTTTTGAATAATCCGATAGTATCAGATTACCTATTTTAATATTTGAGTTTGTTTTTTGATAATTAGACAATTCTATTACATTCAAAATAGTTGTATGTGCATCAAAATAAGCATTCAAGACAGCTATTTTTAACCAAAATTCTCTTCTATTCATAGGTTTATCCAAACTTTCCAAGATTTGCCGGACTTTTTCATCCAGACTATCTTTGCTGAGCACGTGATATGGATTGGGATGGGTTTGTTGTATTTTTTCATAAAAAAACAATACATCTTCCCGCATTTGTTCCGGTGTAAATAAGCTATCTTCTCCAAAATAAATTTTTGCAAATTCCAATGATGCAACATGATTACGTAATAAAGTTGTATCTCGCTCATATTTATTCTTTTTCGGTTTGCCATTTCCTGCAAAAAGAAAAATGGAAATCAGAGAAAAAAATAAAATTAAGTATTTATTGGGATTACTTAAATTGTTGAAAAGTTTATTTGTTGTCATATTTCTATATTAATTAAGCGAATTATAACAGAGGAAATAATAATCTTTGTTGAAACGAAAATACAGATAAGATATTGTTATACAAATATTTTTGTTATCACCGATTTAAATTGGAAAATCCATAAAAATCCTGATAGATCTACGTCATCTACATGTGGAAAATAATTAACTGTTTCGTAATCAGTGTATCTCAGCACTATATCAATGCATAATTGCCGTTCAGAATGACAATTCTTTCAAACATTTCCTACATTTCATCAAATTCGCTTTCAAATTCACGTTCCTGTTGGCGTTTTGTTTTGTAATTGAAGATATTATATGTAACAGTCAACCAAATCTGACGAGAATCACGGTAACGATACATCATACTGGTATAATCTGAGTAACTTGTACTTCCATAAGATTTCACATTAACATTACGTGTATAAAAAATATCCGAAACACGCAAAGAAACAGTCAATGATTTTTTAAAGAAACTCTTGCGTAAACCGATATCAATACCCCATATAGCACTCATAATACCTTGTCCGGCGCCACCTGATTCATGTCCCATACTTCCCATAGTCAAAGTGGGGGAACGGTAATTAGCAGTTAATTGTATTTGAAAATCTTTCGGAAGATTAAAATCGTTATTCAATCGTGCCTGCCAGGTAACACGATTTGACAAGGATGGATCGTACAAACTGTCAGAATTGATAAATGTTTGATACAAACTGGTATTAAGACTTATTTTCCAAAACTTAAACAAATCCTGTTGATACGATAATTCCAATCCGTACGAATGACTATTATCCAAATTTTCATAGGTAGTAAATGTAGTCGAATCATTAATCAAGATGGTATAACGGGAAATTATATCATACCGATACCGATAAAATACATTTGCTGAAAGAGAGGTGTTATTAAGTATCATCAAATATCCCAAATCTACAGAATGAGTGTATTCGGGCGTCAATTTCCGGTTTCCCTGACTGAGATTTAGTTTATCATGATCGTTCAAAAAAGGGTTCAATTCGTACCCTCTCGGACGACGAATACGAATGCTGTATCCTAATTGCAAGGAATGAATCTCATTAAAATCGTAACGAAGATGCAGGGTAGGAAATAAATCAAAATAAGGTTTTGGAGAAAAGGCTTCTGCTTCAGATAATAATTCCGATGTAGTTTTGGCTAATTCAGTACGCAATCCAAGCTGATATTTGAATTTTTCTTTAATAGAATTGGCATAAACCAAATAAACGGCATGTATATTATCTATATAAGTAGAAATATCATAACGATTTATATCTTCTATCAACTCGTCTTGTGAAGCTCCGGAGAAAAACCGATAGGTTTCTTTGTTACGGCTCCAGTTAAATTTATATCCTGCCTCCAAACGACCTCCATTACCAATGGGTGTAACAAAATCCAACTTTGCCGCTACTCTGTTACTCTTACCTCCATTATTTGATTTTTGATAATATTGATAAATAGAAGGATATGTGTAATATTGTTCCACTATGTTCTCATTTTCCCGAAAATGTTCCGAAGTAGAAATATCAATAATCAGTTCCTGCCCTTTCACTTTAGTAGTACGAGTATAATTAACAGCTGCATTCCAACTGTTTGTCCCGATAGGCATAGTATATGATTCTTGGTTATAAGCCGAAAGCATATTTCCCAAAACATCTTTCGTAAAACTTTCCATAGCTGTTTCCCATTCATTTTTCCGATACCGATAGCCTCCCTCTACAAAAATAGTATTGTATTGATTGATAAAATAATCTACTCCACCCCGCACTCCTTGTGGAACTCCTTTCCAAGAACTTGTAGAATGTTGTGAGAGAAAATTTGTCGTATTTTCAAATGTACTTTCACGTTCCAAATCAGTTTCCGTATTTGACAAATATGAACGAAAACTGTAATTTAGAAAAAAATTAAATTTAGAATAACGGAAATTCAGATTCAAATTGGCACTATAACGCCCAAAATAAACATCTTTTTTCTTATTTGCCATTCCTACTCCCAAACTCAAAGATGCATTAAACCCTAATTTACGTTCTTTTTTTAATACGATATTAATAATTCCGGACGTTCCGTCAGGTTCATATCTTGCCGATGGATTTGTTACAACTTCAATGCGTTCTATTGTGTTGGCAGGAATTTCATCCATAGTCAAATCAGTCGGACGCCCATCAATTAAAATAGTTACGCTTTGACTGCCACGCAAACTTACATTTCCATCCAAATCAACCGTTACCGAAGGAATATTTTCCAACACATCCGACCCTGTTGCTCCTTCTGTTACAATGCTTTTATCTACATTAAAAACCCGCTTATCCAAATTATTCTCTATCATAGAACGTTCCGCTGTAATTTCAACGCCTTCCAAATTCTTCGAGGAAATTTGAATTTGCTGCCTTCCCGTAGAGGCAACGGTCTTTTCTTTATTTATCGTTATATTTGAAACATAAAGAGGGCTATAGCCAATATATGATACACGAACAATATAGGTACCCCACGGAACAGCTTCTACAAAACCTCTTCCGGATTCATTGGTAATCCCCCCTGCCACAACAGAAGAATCTTTTGGGTTAAGAACAGCTACCGTGGTATATTCTAAGGGTTTCCCATCTTGATCGGATACACTGCATACGATGACACCCGTTTTATCGGTAACCAATTTTTGAGCTTCCAACAAAACAGTGCTTCCTTTTTGTCCAAATAAAGATGTTATACTTAATAATATAAATAATAAAAAGATGGTCAGGCTTTTTATTCGAATGTTAAAGATATTTTTTTGTTTCATAATAAATTTATTGGGCGTTTCTTAACATTGGGACGAAACGGAAATTCCCATGTGTGCTTGTTTGAAATTCTTTATCGGATAGACGTACTATTTTGGTCATAATCTGTTCTTCTTCTCCAATAGGAGCGACCAATATTCCGTTTATTTTGAGTTGATATAGCAAGGTTTCCGGCAAAGCAGAAGCTCCGCAGGTGATTAATATCCTGTCATAAGGAGCAAACTCTTCCCAGCCTTTGTATCCATCGCCGTGTTTTATTGCAATAGGAATAGATAAATCCTGAAACAGTTTTTTCGTTTGCTGGTATAGTTCCCGATGACGTTCTATAGTATAAATATATGCTCCCATTTGCTGTAGAATAACAGCCTGATAACCGCTTCCTGTTCCTATTTCCAGTACTTTCTGTTTTTCTTTTACTTCCAGCAATTCCGATTGACGGGCAACAGTATAAGGTTGTGAAATAGTCTGTCCGCACAAAATCGGCAGGGGGACATCACTATATGCATGTCCAAATAATGATTTGGGCACAAACACATGACGCGGAACAACAGAAATAGCCGTTAGTATTTTTTCATCAGCTATTCCTTTTTTTTTCAATTCTTCCATCAACTGATTCCGTAGTCCTTTTGTTTGATATGTGTCATTCATGCTACTTTTACCATTCCTTTTTGCAAGGTGCAAAATTACATGATTTTTGAATCATATTTAAGTATAAATCATAACAAATACGATTAAGCTTTTGATAATATTATGCAAAGTATGTTATTGTACATTTCAATAGCCCTCTTTGGAAAATACTAATATGCTATTGTAACTGATTAATGTGTCCATGTAAGATACTATTGTGTTATTGTAATATGCAATTGTGTCAGATGAACATGCAATTGTGTCAGGTGAACATGCAATTGTGTCAGATGAACATGCAATTGTGTCAGGTGAACATGCAATTGTGTCAGGTGAACATGCAATTGTGTCAGATGAACATGCAATTGTGTCAGGTGAACATGCAATTGTGTCACATGCAATTGTGTCAGGTGAACATGCAATTGTGTCAGGTGAACATGCAATTGTGTCAGGTGAAATAACTATTTTGATGATGTAACTAATTAATGTGTTATTGGAAGATACTAATGTGTAATAGTAACATGTAATTGTGTCAGGTGAAGATGTAATTGTATCATCGGAAAATATTAATGTGTCGGCACAACTAACTGTTTTATCATTGTAATATATTATAAGTTCTGGATTTACTTGTTTGATTAAGAGAAGCTACATAGTAAATGAGTGAATAAGTAAATAAGAGGGCGTTATAGCGGAGCACGAGGAAGAAAACACCCGAAGGCTAAGCAGGTGAAAGAATAAAATAATAAACCACAAAGTAACACGAAGGTATTAGTTTAGTTGTTCACTTTGTTATAAGTAAATCAACAAATAAACATTAAAGGTTTCCCCCTTGTACCATTGATTCCGCACTCACCTTTATTTTATTATAAGTATATTGGCAAATGATTATATAAAAAATGCTATCTTTGAACAAAAAATTAAAGAGGGGAATAAACTTTCTTATAGGAGTATTTAGTTATTTTATAGAATAAATAAGAAATATGGAATTTACGGTCAAAGAAATAGCAGATGTAATAGGCGGAACTATTGAAGGAAATCCGAATGCAGTTATCAATAAATTCTCAAAAATAGAAGAAGGAGAGGAAGGGGGCTTATCATTTTTGGCAAATATAAAATATACTCCTCACATTTACACTACAAAAGCTACAGCAGTATTGGTAAGTAATGATTTTGTTCCGACTCAATCTCTGAAAACAACGCTTATCCGGGTGGAAGAACCTTATGTTGCTTTTGCCAAGCTGATGGCATTTTACAATCAAAAACAAGCTAAAGTCGGCATTTCCAAACATGCAGCTATCGCTGAAAATGTGCTTATGGGAAAAGATGTGTATATTGGTGATTTTGTTTCTATTGCCGAAGGGGTTGTTTTAGGAAATAATGTCAAGATTTATCCACATTGTTATATTGGAGAAGGAGTTACGATTGGGGATAATACCGTACTGAATCCGGGAGTGAAGATACATCACGGATGTATTATCGGAAATAACTGTACGTTTCATGCGGGAGCTATTATTGGTGCGGATGGCTTCGGTTTTGCTCCACAGAAAGAAGACCATCAGTATATCAAAATTCCTCAGCTGGGCAATGTAATAATTGAAGACAATGTGGATATCGGAGCACAAACCTGTGTTGACCGTTCTACTTTGGGTTCTACCATTATTCGTAAAGGAGTGAAATTGTGTAATTTTATTCAGATTGCACACAATTGCGAAATAGGAGAAAATACCGTAATGGCTGCCCAATGTGGAGTCTCCGGTTCTACTAAAATAGGGAAAAATTGTGTTTTTGGCGGACAAGTTGGCGTTAACTGGCATCTTACTATTGGAGATAATGTTCAAGTAGGAGCGCAAAGTGCAATAAGTAATAATACAAAAGAAAATTCCGTATTACTGGGAACTCCGGCATTTAATGCATCTGATTGCATTAAGTCGTATGCTATTTTTAAATTCTTGCCCAAGTACGTGGCTCGAATTGAAGAACTCGAAAAGAAACTCAAAGAATTGGAAAGGAAGAAATAAATATTTGTAAAATAATAATGCATAAAAAAGATAATACAATGAAAAAAATATTTTTTGGAATAATATCCTTGGCAATAGTATTAAATTCTTGTGTGACCAAACAAAAATACACGGAATGCACAGATAGTTTGGCAGAATGTGAAACAGCACGCAAAACATTAGCTTCTCAAAAGTTGGATTTGGATAATCAGATAACAGAATTGTCAACCCAGCGGAACAAAATGCAGGAACAGATTCGTCAATTGGAAGCAGATACGTTGAGGGTAGGTCGGCTAAATAGAGAAATGAATGAGAATTATATTTCTTTACAAAAAAACTATGAAGAATTATCAACAGCATATAAAACCATGAGTGCCGGGAGCAAAAAAGAAGCCGAAGCCATGCTGGCACAATTACAGGAAGCCCAACGCAAACTGGACGAAAAAGAAAAGGGAATCAAGGAACTGATGGATGATTTGGAAGAAAAAAGCAGCAAGTTAACGGAATTGCAAGCTATTCTAGATAAAAAAGATGCCGATGTGCAAGCATTGAAAGACAAAATCAAAGCGGCATTGAAAGGATTTGAAGGCAGTGGACTGGAAGTTACTGAGAAAAATGGGAAAGTATATGTCTCAATGGATGAAAAGCTTTTATTTGCTACCGGAAAATTCACCATAGACGCTCGGGGAGAATCTGCATTGAAAGAATTGGCAAACGTATTGGAGGCTGATGAAGATATTAATGTAATGGTAGAAGGTCATACGGATAATGTTCCATTTTCGCCAAGTACGACAGCACAAATTCGTGATAACTGGGATTTGAGCGTTATGCGGGCAACTACCGTTGTGAAAACCTTGTTAAAATACGGCAATATAGACCCAAAGCGTTTAACTGCATCGGGAAGAGGAGAATATGTTCCTCTGGACACTGATGATACGAAAGAAGCCCGTGCAAAAAATCGTCGTACCGAAATTATCCTTACACCGAAATTGGATGCATTACTTGAAATATTGGAATAAAATAATGTGAGTTCGGGATTTACTTGATTAATAGAATTTACGCAAGTTAGAAGAATAAATGAGGAAACAGGTAAACGAGTAGACGGGTGGACAAGTAGGCAAGACAATAACAAATGCACTTCGTCATTCTTATACCAGAGTTGTGCAAAAAGAACTCATATTCTCTTAGAAATGAGAAGTCTATTCTGTCGAAAAAGATTTTCATTGAACGGAATTTTTCTAAGGAAGCAAGCGTATATTCATATTTTGATGCCGTATTGATTTTACCTGATTTTTTCAATTGTGCAATATGTATATTAAAATATTGAGCAATAGTTTGATTTGGACGATTACAATTTTTACTTTCAAGTAATGTTTCAAAAGTGATTTCTATATCCAATGCTTCCAATTTGCTTATTTTCTTTTCATATTCCGCCAATTTATTATCAATTATCAACTTATGCTTTTTGCATTCTTTATAATTATCAATAAGGCATTGACTTTCAACATCCCAACTTCTAATATTAATACAAAAACCTAAATTGACATACTTTGATTTCCGATTTTGAGTGAAACGAAGTAGAACGGGAAGTGTGTTTATTTTACTAATTTTGTCTCTCCTAACAATAGGTTTAATCATGATTTTCATTCAATCTTGTGTGTTGCGCACAAAATCATAAATTTAGTTCAATTCTTTGGGCAAACATTTACGCAAATATTTCCACAAAAAACACCTCAAAATGGACATATTTTATAAATTCGATAAAACTTACCTTCAACAGAAAATCAAAGAACAATTGAAATTTATACCCATATTGATCGCCAATATCTGGAAGATGCTATTCTTTCTTATCATCTAAGATGTAAATTAAAATAATGATTTTTAACAAATTGCAAGAGCTCTATTTTTTTTACGGAAAGATGTGTTTATATTGAAAAATAATTGTACTTTTGCACCATTAAAACAATGGAGTTTCAGTAGCTCAGCAGGTAGAGCACATCCCTTTTAAGGATGGGGTCCTGGGTTCGAATCCCAGCTGGAACACTTAGGATTATATCATAATAAATAAAAAAGGACTGACAATATATTTTTGTCAGTCCTTTTTTGTTATCTTTGTAATTAAATATTACATATATTATAATCAATCCCGTTTGTAATACGTCCTAAAATATTCACGGACGGGATAAAAAGGATATATTTTGTTTATTTCTTATTCATAAATATAATAAATAGCCATTTCCCCGTTAAAAATTAGTGTAAATTATTTTTTATTATATAGGTAGAGATAATGTTGAGACGATATACAAGTTTGTTTTTATTCCTGTTTTTGATTATTTTTCCACTCAATGTATTTTCTTTAAATGTAAAAATAGCATTGTTATCTGATTATAAATCCAATACAGTAGATGTTAATGTAACTTCAGGCACATATTCTGTTATTTGTGATAATGTGAAAATATTTTCTACTGACTTAAAGACTGGTTCTGCCGTCACTCTGACTTATTTTGAAGGAAAAATCCGCATGGAAAGAGGAGTTGAACTGATTGGTTTTTTTTCGGAAATAGAATTCATTGGTACTAAATATAATAATATATTTTCATTAAAAAATTCCCGTCTTGCCCAGGAGCGGATTTATGAAGATGATTTAAAAGTATCAATCAATGCTTCTCAATTGATTTTGATTAATACGATTGGTTTAGAGAAATATGTCGCCGGCGTTGTCCAGTCTGAAGTCTTTGGTAGTTCCCATGAAGTCGAATTTTTTAAAATTCAAGCTATTATTTCACGAACATATTGCTTGGCGAATCTAAATCGTCACGCATCTGAAGAATGCAATTTATGTGATGGAATTCATTGTCAAGCCTATAAAGGAAGATGCAATCAGGCAGATATTCTCAGAGGCACTTTTGAATCGTTTAGTGATGTGGTAGTAGATACTACTAATAAGTTAATATCAACAGCTTATCATTCTAATAGTGGGGGGATGACTGAGTCTGCAGGAAATATTTGGCAAAGAGATGTTCCTTATTTACAATCCATTGCTGATACTTTTAGTGTGGGGGCACGTAATTATCTTTGGGAAAAAGCAATCCCCAAAAAACAATGGATTAATTATTTTGTCTCAAACTACGGTCAAGAATATGTACAACTGGAATATCAAGAAAAAATATTAGATTTTCAGCAACCGCAACGTATTGCAAAATGGGTAATAGGTCAGGATACTATTCCTACAAAAGATATTCGAACTGCTTTCAAATTACGTTCGTCCTATTTTTCGGTCTATCCTAAGGAAGATGAAGTTATTTTGAAAGGAAAAGGATATGGACATGGTGTAGGACTTAGTCAGGAAGGTGCTATAGAAATGGTGAACCGTGGATATAGTTCTACGGAAATTATCTGTTTTTACTATCTGAATGCAAAGGTTATAAAATACACCGATATTATTGATTTTTAGCAGGCATAAGGTATCTTTGCAAAAAAGAAAATATTGAATTGGTTTTCAAGCCAATATTAACAAGAAAATCATAAATACACAAAAAGTGTTCTTTTTTCAACAGTTTTTTGTTAATTTTATTTTTCAGCTTTTTAGCACCCTTGCTTTATTGGCTTGCTTACTTAATTAACATTTTCAATATATTTTTTTCTCATTGATTATCAAATAATAATAACATTATTCCTTTAAAAAATCAGAAAGTTATCAACAACTGTATTTTTATAAAGAAAAAAATTATTATTTTGCATCGTAAATTATTCTCAAAGTCAATATTAATTATAAATATTTGAGAGAATTTATCCAACGTGCTCATTTTTAGTCAAAAGTAAACAAACAATTAAGAAATCAGAGTGTTTACTCTACGCGGTAATACCGCTTTTTTTAGAAGACATGCGGGGGAAAATGGGAAAAAATGGGAAAATAAAATTAAATAAAAGGAAATGAAGATTGAAAAAAAACATAACAGTACTATGGACAGCAACGGAAGATTTCTGTTGCCATCTTCTATTTTACGGGAATGGCCAGTGAACATGGAAGATGGGTTCGTTATAAACAGAAGCTCGGACAAATGCTTAACCCTTTATCCCATGATAATCTGGAAGAAATATCAGGAAAAGCTGAACAAACTCAATGCTTTTGACCCGAAAGTTCGCCAGTATATTCGTTTCTTTACTGGAGGAGCTACTGAAATAAAAACAGATTCCAAAGGAAGATTATTGATTCCTCAGCATTTACAAGAATACGCAAAATTGGGGAAAGAATTATATATAACAAAATTTAATTTTTTGGTAGAAATTTGGAATCCGGAATTCTACGATAATTGCAATGACGACTTTGTAAAAAACAATCAAGAATTTATAGTCCAAATGTCTAATGAAATTTACGGAAATGGCTCAGAATTCACTTTATCATAATCCGGTGATGCTTGCACAAAGCATTAAAGGGCTTAATATTAAGCCTGATGGAGTGTATATTGACCTTACCTTTGGTTCCGGAGGACATTCAAGAGCTATCTTAGAGAAATTAGGAGAAAATGGAAAATTATTTGCTTTTGATCAAGACCAAGACAGCAAGGAAAATTTGATAGAAGATAATCGGTTTACATTTATTAATCATAATTTCAGACATATAAAAAATCATTTAAAATTCTATAGGGTTGAGAAAGTTGACGGTATCCTAGGTGACTTGGGAGTTTCTTCTCATCAGTTTGATTGCGGGGAACGAGGCTTTTCAACCCGTTTTGACGGTCCTTTGGACATGCGCATGGATACAAGAAAGTTATTGAAAGCAAATGATATTCTTAACACATTCAAAGAGGATGAACTCAAACAAATATTCCATCAATATGGAGAAATTTCCAATAGTGTTAAATTGGCAAATTGCATCGTAAAAGAACGTATCATAACTCCTTTTACAACCTCTAAAGATTTCATTGAACGAATAAAACCGTGTATTCCTTTGCATAAAGAATTCAAATATCTGGCTCAAGTATATCAAAGTTTGCGAATTACAGTCAATGAAGAATTGGGAGCATTACAGTCCTTGCTAGAACAAAGTGTATCACTTCTCAATAAAGGAGGACGGTTGGTTATTATCTCCTATCATTCTTTGGAAGACCGTATGGTTAAGATATTTATGCGCAGTGGGAATTTTGAGGATAAGATAGAAAAGGATTTTTATGGCAATATCTTATCTCCATTCATTTTGATAAGCCGAAAAGCCATTATGCCTGATGAACAGGAATTAGAAAGTAACAACAGAAGCAGAAGTGCAAAATTGCGTATAGCAGAAAAAAAATAAATAATGGCAAATACGTTCAGACCAAAAAAAGAGGATTCCCCTGCAAAAGAACAACCTTTGAAAGCTCAGGAATCGAAGCCAAAAAGGAAGCCTTCAACACCCAAGCCTAAAAGTCAAAAAGGGTTGAGTGCAACCGGTAAGAAAATACGCAAAGGGTTCAATGTTGTTTTTGGTGGAGGAATTTTGCGAGGAATAAATTTAAAAAAGAACTGGCCTTATTTTCTAATGTTAACTGTGATGATCATTATTCTGGTATACAATAGCCTGAATATGCAATCTAAAAAAGTAAAGATAGAAAACCTCAAAGACCAGATAGTGGTCGCCAACGACGTATTGATGGATGTTATAGAAGAAGGATATACGATAGATGATCTGCAAGATAAGGAGCTATCCGAATTGGCAAAAGAAGAAGAATTTATCAACAAAGGATATATTCCTTATATAATAAAAGAAGACGAAGAATAGAATGAGAAATTTAAAATTCAATGTGTTGATTGTATATGCTGTGATTCTCGTGCTGGGAGTAATGGCAATATACCGCATTGTATCATTAAATATTACCAAAGGTAGTCTATATAGAGGAGATTTGCCCCTTAATGAGGAAATAGTGATTGACGGACGTACTTTCAAGATGGAAACAAGTAGTATTACCGGAAAAAGAGGAAATATTCTTTCCGATGATGGGACCATACTTATTTCCACTGTTTATGTGTATGATTTGTATTGGTATCCTTCTTATGTTGAGACAAAAGATGATTCATTATTTATGAGCAATGTAGATTCTTTGATCCATATTTTCCGTAGGCTTAATCCTAAACTATCATTGGATTATTACAATAAAGCCATCAAAGATGGATATCTTAATTATAAGAGAGAATATCTATCAGCAGTTAAAACAATTAAAGAGACCAAAGACAAAAAAATCCAAGAACTTGAACGTGAGAAAATAAAAAAATTACGTCAAAAATATATAAAAATCAAGATCACCAATGTTTCTAATAGAAATGAATGGGTTCGCCAAAAAGACATTAATAAAATAGATTCTCTATTTGCAGGATGGAAAGGCGATAGTAGATACAAGGGCGGTTGCAAAAAAGACCAACGCACTGTTAGGCGACAGTTGATGGGCGGCTACCCCAAGAGTGTTTTAGGCGGATTTGAATCAGTAACATCTTCAAAAAAGCTTGATTCACTTGTTTTTCGTAAAGGGATAGAAGGATATTATAATGATTCTTTAAAAGGCAAAACAGTTTCTTATAGAATATTGAAAGTCGATAATGCAACGGTTCGCTTGAAAGAAAACAGGTATTTAGCTGCTAATAACGGATGTGATGTTATTACAACTATAGACAACGATATCCAGCGTGTTACGAAAAATGCTTTGGAGAAAAGTATTCTGGAGTACAATGCAACGTGGGGATGTGCAATTGTAATGGAGGTAAAAACAGGAGAAATTAAAGCTATCTGCAACCTGGACAGAACAGGTAATAAATGCGAAGAACGTACAGATCATGCAACCACTGAGGTTTATGAACCGGGGTCTACATTCAAATTGATGAGTTTGCTTGCAGCTTTGGAGTCCGGAAAAGTAGACACAAATACAATTGTAAAATGCGAGCGTGGCGATTTTACCGTAAAAAGAGCTTTTGCAATTTCAGACAATAACGGCATATTTGAAACGACAAAAAAAGGATATAATGATGTTTACGGTTTTTTGTACGCACTCATGAAAATGTCGTTGAGGGAGGATTTGCATATTCAAACTGCACAGGCAAAAACACCTGATACTGCTCGAAATCTGAACAAAGGAGACTATAGAAATTTAACTTTTGGCTATGGAATAAAAGTGCCGCCTGTGTATATGTTAGCATATTATAATGCAGTTGCCAATAATGGAAAATATGTCAGACCTACACTTGTCAGGTCAATAAATTATTCCAATGGAAGCAGGACAGATATTGCATTTTCAGAAAATAATGTGATTAATCCGGCTATAGCTTCGCCAAAAACAATTGCGAAAGTCAAAGATTGCCTTGAAACAGTTGTTACAAGCGGAACGGCACGAAGAGCAAGAGATTATCAATATCTTCAAAATATTCGAAGTAAAGATACTTCTCAAGTATATCACCCTTTGATCGCCGGAAAAACAGGGACTGCATTTTTGTATGATGCAGATGCAAGAAAATATTCCAAATTAAAAAATTCATCATTTATAGGATATTTTCCAAGCCAGGAGCCCAAATATACGTGTTTGGTACTTGTATCGGGAACACCTTTGGATGCCAGTATTGTTTCTGTTCCCGTTTGTCTGGAAATTGCAGAAAAACTTACTGCAAATGACATGGAAATTTTTCTGAGCGAATCAAAAGAAGGAATCAAAAAGAATATGCCGACTTGTCCGTTTGCGTATGCTGATGACATTCATAAAATTTATAAAGAATTAAATATTCATTTAGATAAAAATCAAAAAAATGGCTTCGTAGCTGTCGTAAAGGACACAGATGATGAGATAAAATTGGCGGAGAAAGAAATTCAAAAAAATGCTTTTTCTCAATTGAGAAATGCAACTGCTAAAGATGCTGCTTATATTTTGGAAAAAATGGGTTATGCGGTTAATTTCAATGGAAGAGGAAAAGTAAAAAGTGTACAGACAGACGGTAAAAAAGCCATTGTTAACTTAAGTAATTGGTAATGTAATAAAAAGTATGTTACTATAAAAAATAAAAAATGACAGGCAAACAATCTTTCGGAAAAGCCAAATCAGTCTGCGGGAAGCTGGCACCAATTGATGCAAGTCTCCTGCAAGTCTGCGGGAAGTTTGCACCAGTTAGTGCAAGTCTCCTGCAAGCCTACGGGAAGCTTGCACCAGTTAATGCAACTCTCCTGCAAGTCCGCGGGAAGTTTGCACCAGTTAATGCAACTCTCCTGCAAGTCCGCGGCAAACTTGCACCAGTTAATGCAACCTTCAAAATGACTGTTGAGCATATTGTACACATAATAAATTTCTATTTCCCGAAAAAATCCAATAAGTCATCTGCTTTTTATTTTAATACACTACCAAGTAATTAAGAAGACATGAAAACAATACATGAGTTAATAAATAACATAGCAGTTGTTCAAACAATAGGATCTACCGATAAAAAGATAGAATCAATATGTTTTGACACGGGGGAAGTTCAGTCCTCTTGCCTGTTTATTGCTCAAAAAGGGACTAAAGCAGATGGTCATAATTTTATAAATCAAGCTATTGAAAAAGGAGCTATTTGTATTGTCGCAGAAAAATTGCCTGAAAAGCTTCATAATAGTATTACTTACCTACAGGTAGAATCTTCTTCTTACGCTTTAGCTTTATTGGCTTGTAATTTTTATGATAATCCTTCACGAAAGCTGAACTTAGTTGGAATTACCGGAACCAATGGAAAAACTACCGTTGTAACGTTGTTGTATCATTTATTTTCCAACTTAGGCTTTAAAACCGGATTGTTGAGTACAATAGAAAATAAAATTGGAGAAGATACAATTCCTGCAACGCACACCACTCCTGATGCAATAAAGATTAATCAGTTATTATCTCAAATGGTAGAAGCAGACTGTGAATATTGCTTTATGGAGGTGAGTTCGCACGCCATCGTCCAAAACCGGATTGCCGGATTGGAATTTAAAGGAGGAATATTTTCCAATATTACGCATGACCATTTGGATTATCATAAAACATTCAAAGAATATATTGCAGCGAAGAAACTGTTTTTTGATCATTTGCCCAAAACAGCATTTGCATTGTCGAATATCGATGACCCAAATGGCAAAGTGATGATTCAAAATTCAAAAGCTCAACGCAAAACATATAGCTTACAAACGGTAGATTCTGATTTTAAAGCCAAGTTAAATGAAAATACACTTGACGGAATCAATCTCGCTATAGACAATCAAAATGTTTGGTTTCGATTGGTGGGCAGGTTTAATGCCTATAATTTGTTGTCTATTTATGCAACGGCTATTTCGTTAGGCATAGAAAAAGAAGATGTTTTGCAGAAAATGAGTATGCTTGAACCCGCTGAAGGTCGTTTTTCAACAATCCAAGCCAAAAGATTAAATGTTGTTGTTGATTATGCCCATACACCCGATGCCTTGTTAAATGTGCTGAAAACCATTCACGACATTTCCGGAAGTGGACAAGAAATTGTAACGGTAGTTGGTTGCGGTGGCGATCGGGATAAAACTAAACGTTCTGAAATGGCAGCAATAGCTTGTAAGTTAAGCGACAAAGCGATTTTCACTTCCGACAATCCACGCACAGAGAATCCGTACACTATCTTGGAAGATATGCAAAAAGGAATTACAGCGGAAAACCGGCACAAAGTTTTAGTAATAGAAGACCGCCGTCAAGCTATTAAGGCAGCGATTTTGACGGCAAAGCAAAAAAGTATTATTCTCATTGCAGGAAAAGGTCATGAGAAATATCAGGAAATTAACGGAATTAAGTATGATTTTGACGATATGAAAATCGCAAAAGAATATTTGGAACTTTTAAAATAATATATCATGTTTTATTACTTATTTGATTGGTTAGACAAAACATTCAATATTCCCGGAACGGGAGTTTTTCAATATATTTCTTTTAGAACAGCTATGGCGGCATTGGTTTCGCTGTTTATGTCGTTGATAATCGGAAAATATCTGATAAAATATCTAAAAAAGAAACAAATTGGTGAAGATATCCGTGATTTGGGTTTGGAAGGTCAAATGCAGAAAAAAGGTACTCCAACAATGGGCGGAATTATTATCCTTTTAAGCATATTAGTTCCGGTTTTATTATTCAATAAATTAGATAATATTTATATTATTTTAATGATTGTTGCCACAGTATGGCTTGGGTTGCTCGGATTTATTGATGATTATATCAAAGTAGCAAAAAAGAACAAGAATGGAATTTCTTCCAAAGTGAAACTGATAGGACAATCTATTTTGGGATTATTTATTGGTTTGGTTCTATTTTTTAACCCTAATGTAGTGATAAAAGAAAAAAATTCCGATCCTTCCGTTATAAAAACCGAAGAAGTCTTTCGCGTGGAAAACAGTTCTGACGAAAGTGGAAATAAAGTCGCAAAATTTACGAAATCGACCAAAACAACTATTCCTTTTTTCAAAAACAATGAGCTGGATTATACCGGTTTGTTAAAATGGTTGGGTGACGGTTACGAAAAATGGGCATGGATTGTCTATATTCCAATAATTATTTTCATTATATGTGCAGTCAGTAATGGAGCTAACCTGACGGATGGATTGGATGGATTAGCCGTCTCGGTTTCGGGAATTATAGGGGCAACTTTAGGGGTACTGGCGTATGTATCGGGAAATACTATTTTTGCTGATTATCTAAATATTATGTATATTCCAAACACCGGTGAGCTGATGATTTTTGCAGGAGCACTTGTAGGGGCATGTTTGGGATTTTATTGGTGGAATACCTACCCTGCCCAAGTGTTTATGGGTGATACCGGTTCGTTGGCATTGGGTGGAATTATTGCTGTGTTTGCTATTATTATCCGAAAAGAATTGTTAATCCCGATTTTATGCGGAATCTTCCTTATACAAAGTATTTCGGTAATTATTCAGGTAACATATTTTAAATATACCAAACGAAAATACGGTGAAGGAAAACGAGTCTTTCTGATGACCCCTATCCATCATCACTATCAGAAAAAGGGAATGCACGAAGCAAAGATAGTACAACGCTTTGTTGTTATTGCTATCATTTTAGCTGTGCTTACTGTAGTTACATTAAAATTGCGTTAAAATAAAAATATATAATCATGAAGTGGGAAGACTTAATAATGGATAAATCACAGACTGTCGCCGAACAAGCTGCGATTCAGCAAAACAGGCTTATCTCTGTTCGTAATACAAACCGGCAGGAAATTGTCAGCCGTTTTGACAAGGAAGAACATCGATTGGAGCAGGTTACTCAATTCCAGGGAGTATATTTTATCAACGATTCCATGGCATGTTCTGTCAATGCAACTTATTATACTCTCGAAACCATGCAAAGTCAAATAATATGGATAGCAGGAGGCAATGACACAAAAACAAACTATATGGAATTGATAGGTTATGTTTCACAGAAAGTTAAGAAGTTGATATGTATCGGAAACGATAATATTAAATTAGCTGAAACATTTTCCAACTATATCTCTGAAATAATAGAATGTAAAGATATGGAAGATGCTGTCAGAAAAGCATTTTATGCAGCAGAAAAGCGCAACATTGTATTGCTTTCGCCTGCGTGTGAATGTGATGAGCTGTATCCGAATTATCAGACAAGAGGAAATGCGTTTAAAAAAGCAATAGCACAATTATAACACAATGGATATTCGCCAGATAAAAATCAGGAAATTGAAAGGAGACCGCATAATTTGGGCGATTATAATCCTCTTATGCCTGTTTTCCATTTTTGCCGTATATAGTACCGGCTCCAAACTGGCAGATCCTTACCATAAAGAAAGTCTGTGGTTTTTGTTTCGCAGCCATGTTTTTTATATCGTTGTGGGATTTATTATGATGTTCGTCATGAGCAATATCAATTACCGCTGGATTGGACGTTTCTCAAGAATAGGACTTATACTCGGAATTCTTTTAATTATACTCACTCTTGCTTTCGGACGGGAAGCAGGAGATGCCAAACGTAGCCTGGTTGTATTTGGGATTTCTTTCCAGACGATACAAATGGCGGAAGTTTTATTTATTATATTCTTTGCCCAATGGATTTCACGGGCAAAAGACGATATTAATGACTTGAAACGTGTTTTTCTTCCCATATTAATATACATTGGGATAACATGTATTTTGATTATGTCTCAAAAAACATCAGGAGGAATTATTTTGGGTGCAACCTATTTAGTATTGTTATTTGTTTCCCAATTAAAGAAAAAATACTTCTTTGGCATTGTAGGAACGTTATTAATTCTTGCTATCATCGGTTTTACAGTCATTATGAATTCCAATACAAAGGCTTTGCGTTTAGATACGGCAAAAGCACGTATAGAAGCTTTTACCGGAAAAGGAGAAGTCAACAAAGAGACCATCATTACCGAAGCAGCTATAGCGAGAGGAGGATTATTGCCTACTCCGGGAGCATCCTTACTTATGAGCTCTGTTGGAGAAAGTTATTCTGACTATATTTTTGCTTTTATTGTAGAAGAATATGGAATTATAATAGGTGCATTTATTGTTCTATTGTATTTAGGATTGTTTTACAGGGTAAAGAAGTCGGCAGGCACGATTCAATCTACATTTGGCAGTTATTTGGTCATTGGATTAGGCTTTTTTGTTACCTTTCAGGCATTAACTCATATCCTGGTTTGCGTGGGTTATTTTCCGGCAACCGGAGAAACTTTGCCTTTGATCAGTCGTGGAGGAATGTCTATTGTAACAATGTCATTTTGTTTGGGAATTATAATAAACATCAGCGAGGAAGCGAGAAAGGAAAAGAAACAGGAGCAGAAAACGACCGAAGCAAAAAATACAATTAATGAAGCAATCCCAAACTATAGAGCATAAATAATTAAAACGAATAGAAATAAAAGCGTCGACAGTGTAATAAAAAGTATGCTACTATAAAAAAGGCAATCAGAGAATGGAGTGTTACTTTTAGATTATGACAATAAAAAATAAATAAATGACAGGCAAACAGTCTTTCGGAAAAACCAAATCAGTCAACGGGGAATTTGCTACCGGTGTAGCAAACGCCATGCAGAGTTGCGGTAGACTTGCTACCAGTGTAGCAAACGTCCCGCAGAGTTGCGGCAGACTTGCTACCGGTGTAGCAAACGCCATGCAGAGTTGCGGCAGACTTGCTACCAATGTAGCAAACGTCCCGCAGAGTTGCGGCAGACTTGCTACTGGTGTAGCAAACGTCCCGCAGAGTTGCAGCAGACTTGCTACCGGTGTAGCAAACGTCCCGCAGAATTGCGGCAGACTTGCTACCGGTGTAGCAAACCCCAAAACGGCTGTTGAGCATATTGTAACATATAATAAATTGCTATTCCCCGGAAAAAATCTAATAAGTTATCTGTTTTTTATAGTAGCATACTTTTTAATACACTAATCAAAGCATCATTGGAAACGAAATAAAGTAATCTATAGTTGAAAATTTTTCTTGTATTCAAAAAAATCAAAAAATAAACAATATGAAATATAAAATGATAATTTCAGGAGGTGGAACAGGAGGACATATTTTTCCTGCCATTGCCATTGCGAATGCAGTCAAGGAGCAATTACCGGATATTGACATATTGTTTATCGGGGCAAATGGGCGCATGGAAATGAAACGTGTCCCACAAGCCGGATTTCCTATCGAAGGTTTGGATATTTATGGGTTGCAACGTCAGATTAATTTAAAAAATCTTATTGAAAATTTTAAGATTCCTTTCCGTTTATATCGCAGTATAAGTAAAGCGAAAAAAATTATTAAAGATTTTCGACCTGATGTAGTTGTTGGCGTGGGCGGATACGCAAGCGGACCTGCCTTGAGAGTAGCTGCATCTATGGGAATCCCGACTTTGATACAGGAACAAAATTCCTATCCGGGAATTACCAACAAAATGCTGGCAAAAAGAGTAAATGTCATTTGTACGGCTTATGATGATTTAGAACGTTTCTTCCCGAAAGAAAAGATCATCAAAACGGGAAACCCTATTCGAAAAGACATTTTAAATCCTGTTGATAAAAATGAAGCGTATGTTCATTTCGGATTGGATAAAAACAAAAAAACAATAGCTGTTGTCGGCGGGAGTTTGGGTTCACGCACGATCAATGAAAGTGTTTGTCGCTTTGTGGAAGAATTGAGCCAAAAACAAATACAAATGATTTGGCAAACAGGAGAATATTATTATCAACATTTGGATGAGAAATATAAACATTTAGAAGGAATAAAGGTCGTGCCTTTTGTACAACGAATGGATTATTTGTATGAAGTTTCTGACGTGGTAGTTTCGCGTGCAGGAGCCTTGGCATTGTCGGAATTGTGTGTTGTGGCGAAACCTTGTATTTTAATTCCTTCTCCCAATGTATCGGAAGATCATCAAACCAAAAATGCGACTGTGCTTTCCAACGCAGGGGCGGCAATGCTGATTCCCGATAATCTGGCAAAAGAGCAATTAAAAGATACTCTATTGGGATTGATTGATGATGAAGCTCGTTGTAAATTAATGAAAAAAGAGTTGGAGAAAATAGCACAACCGGATGCTGCAAAATTAATTGCAGATGAAGTCATTAAATTAGTAGTTAACGCTTAGTGATTAATGCTTAATGAACAAAAATGAAAAAAGGTATACTAAGAGATAAGAGTTTTAAGTTTGCAATACGAATAGTAAATCTTTACAAATATTTGTGTGAAGAAAAACACGAGTACATAATGAGCAAACAAGTGTTGAGGAGTGGCACCTCGGCAGGTGCAATGATTCGAGAAGTTGAACATTCGGAAAGTAAATCGGACTTCGTTCATAAATTGGCAATTGCTCAAAAAGAAATAAACGAAACTATTTATTGGCTTGAATTGTTACAAGCTACGGAATACATCTCAAATGAAGAATTTGAAAGTTTTAATTTAGATACAACCGAAATTATTAAAATGATAACTTCGTCAATAAAAACTGCAAAATCAAAACTAACCACTAACTGTTAACCACTAGTAGCATAATGAATAAATTACATACAGCAACAAAGAGTATTTACTTCTTAGGAATAGGCGGCATTGGAATGAGTGCCATTGCCCGTTATTTCCATAAACAGGGAGTTGCTGTATCAGGATACGATAAAACACCATCACCATTAACCAAAGAATTAATGAAAGAAGGGATTCCTGTTCATTTTGACGATAATGTTTCCAAGATACCGGATAATTTGTCTTTGGCAGTATATACACCTGCTGTTCCAAAAACGAATGAAGAATATTTGTTTTTAGAAAAAAGCGGTATTCCATTTTTGAAGCGTTCACAGGTATTGGGATTGCTCACACAAGAAAAAACAACGTATGCAGTAGCAGGAACACATGGAAAGACTTCCACTACAGCTATTGCTGCTCATTTGTTGTCTGGAACTAAAAAAATAACCGCTTTTATTGGCGGGATTGCTTTGAATTTCAAATCGAACTTTGTTAATGAGGGGGATGACATCATGCTTGTTGAAGCCGATGAATATGACCGTTCCTTTTTGAATTTACATCCTGATGTTGCAGTAATTACAGCGATGGATGCTGATCATTTGGATATTTACGGAACTGATAACGAAATGATTCATTCTTTCAATGATTTCACACACAATATCAAAGCAGGTGGAACCTTAATTACAAAAAAATCTTTATTAAATAAAATCAATCCGCAAGCAAGAGTTAAGACATATAGCGTAGAGGCTGACGGTTCGGATTATTATGCAAAAAATATTTATATTCAAAATAAGCGATATTATTTTGATATTGTAACCCCAAGTGGAGTAATTGCCGATATTTCATTCGGAGCTGCAGGGATACATAATGTTGAAAATGCGGTGGCAGCATCAGCAATGGCTGACATAGCCAGTGTTAATCATCAGGCAATTAAGCAGCAATTAACCTCTTATAAGGGTGTCAAACGCAGGTTTGAATATATTGTCAATCGTAATGATTTTGTTTATATTGATGATTATGCCCATCATCCCGAAGAAATACGGGCATGTATTGCTTCTGCTAAAATGATGCATCCGGGTAAAAAGATTTGCGGTGTATTTCAACCACATCTTTATACCAGGACTCGTGACTTTGCTGATGAATTTGCCCGGAGTTTGGAAGAATTAGACCATGTTGTCTTGCTGGATATTTATCCCGCAAGAGAATTACCTTTAGAAGGAATCACTTCTAAAATGTTATTAAAAAAAATAAATAAAACAGATAAAATATTGGTAGACAAAAAGCAATTACTTCAATATTTGGAAATTATAAAGCCGGAAGTACTCATCACAATGGGTGCGGGAGATATAGACCGGTTAGTGAGTGAAATTAAAAAGACATTTTGCCATGACTAAAAAGGTAATATTATATGTATTGTTTTTTGTCATCCTAATCGGGTGCTTTGTCTTATATGCGATATTGTTGAAAGGACAGAAATATGATAAGATAGTTTATCATATAGAATATCCGTCTGATACCTTATTTACAGAAGACCAGCTGGTTCAATATGTTCAAAAGAATTGTGCTTCTATTGCTGGAAAACCTTTCGACAGCGTGGATCTTACTGCTTTTGAAAAAATTGTAGATCAATATCCGTATCTGGAAGATGCCGACGTTATTAATAATCAAGGTACGCTAATCATCAAAGCAAAACAGGAAAAAATTGTAGCTAAAATTTTTAATCAGGATAATGAACCGTTTTTACTGGCGGAAAGCGGAAAATTAGTACCTTCGTCAAATAATACAGCAGGAAGAATTGTTGTGGCAAATGGTTATATTTCTAACAAATATGTTAAAAATTACAGGGTAAAGGAGATAAAAGATACTTCTGCAATAAAGTCTAATACTCCGAAATATCATAATACCCTGTATAGTCTTTGGCAGATTGCTTGTTTCATAGAAAATGATCCTTTTTGGAAGGCACAAATAGGACAAATATATGTTAATGAGAATCAAGAAATAGAACTTATTCCAACAGTTGGAACACATACAATACTATTTGGCAGAATAAAGCAGCACGAGCATACGGAGGAAGTTATTGCAGAGCGGTTTCGCAACTTGAAATATATATATACGCAGGGATTTCGGATAACCGGCTGGGACAAATACCAGACTATTAATCTCAAATTCGGACCTGAAATTCCCTGTGGAAAAAGAGTTAATTAACCTTTAATACTTAAAATAATGTTAGAGTTAAGTTTTAAAAGACGTAAAGAAAAACAGGATAATGGTCCTAAAATCGGCGTAGGACTTGATATAGGGACAACAAAAGTAGTTGCATTTGTAGGACAGCGCAATTCGGAAGGAAAAATCGAAGTGCTTGGTTATGGAAAATATGTTTCTCTCGGTGTGCAGCGCGGACAGGTAATAAACATTGATAAGACAGCTGATGCTATCCGTCATGCAATTACCCAGGCTGAAAACAGTGCTGATATTGATATTGATACGGTAATGGTTGGCATTGCCGGACAGCATATTGATAATGCACAAATTTTAGGAGAAATAAAACGTCGTAATCCTGATTCGGAAATTACAAAAGAGGATGTCAGGATGCTTATTGATGACATGTTTAAAGTAGCTGTCGACCCCGGAAAGCAAATCATAGATGTTATCCCTCAAGAGTATACGGTTGATAATATTACTGGCTTGGAAGATCCTGTCGGGGTATTGGGAACACAGTTAAGTTCTGTTTTTAATATTATTACCGGAAATGCACAGCATATCAAGAATATTGCGCGTTGTGTAAAACGGTGCGAATTGGAAATGGATGGATTAATTTTGGAACCTATTGCATCTGCTGAAGTTGTTCTTGATCAGAAAGAGAAAGAAGCGGGGGTTGCATTGGTAGATATTGGCGGAGGAACTACGGATATTGCTATCTTTATCAATGGAATTCTTCGCCATACGGCGGTGATTCCTATTGCGGGGGATGTAATTACCGACGACATTAAAGGTGTTTTTAAGGGAATTGTAAAAGATGAGGCTGAAGTATTAAAAATCAAGCATGGGTCTTGTGTTATTAATCATGCGAAATCAAATCATGTTATTTCCATTCCGGGTATTAAGGGGCGTCCGGCAACAGAAGTACCTGTTATAACTCTTGCGGAGGTAATAGCTTCACGTACCAAAGAAATTATTCAGCGGGTGATGGACGAGATTAATAATGCCAACTGTAAAGATAAACTGGGATGCGGACTGGTTTTAACAGGGGGAGGAGCACAGCTTAATGGCATAAAAGAGCTTACGGAATATGTTTCCGGAATGACAGTCCGGATCGGAAACCCTGAAGAAAAGATTATCATTGATAAGGAATCCGATTATGATCATCCAATGTATGCCACCGGTTTAGGGTTAATGATTTTAGGGATAGAAAAAGCAGAAGACTTGCAGGCACTTAAAAATGAACAGCTACAGGCTTCAAGAACAGCAAGGGTAAAAATTGCTAAGCAGCCAATACCTGATTCACAGAAGGAGGATAAAAATGAGCAGCAGTCGGAAAAATATTATCGCCCTTGGGAAAAGCTCAAAGATGCATTATCTTTACTTATCAGCGATGATGAAGATGATGACTTTGAATAAGTAAATAAGAAAATAAGGAAATAAGAGGATGTACAGATGAAAGCTAAGAGCGCCATGGCAAGGAACGAAGCTATCCGGAAAAAAGAAGATAATTTATTTTCCGAAGAAGTTTAGTTCAGCTTTCAACCTTCAACTTTATAACTTTTTGTAAATTCATCTAACTTGTGTAAATTCTCTTAACCAAATAAATAAGCCTCAAACTCACGTTAAGTAAAGTAATTAAAATAACAATAAATAGAATAGAAACAGATAAAATTAATAACGATGGAAAATTATAATAACAATAACTTGGTGGAGATTACTCCGGATATAGAAAATAAATCCTCGGAAAGTATTCCTATTATTAAGGTAATAGGAGTTGGCGGCGGAGGTAGTAATGCAGCCCGACACATGTATAATATGGGTATTACAGGCGTTGATTTTATGATTTGTAATACGGACAAACAGGCTCTTGAAAGCAATCCTATTCCGATAAAAATACAGCTGGGTGAAAGTGGATTGGGCGCAGGAGCTATTCCTGATGTTGCTCGACAGGCGGCAATAGACAGTGAAGAGCAAATCCGTATAGCACTTCAGGGGACAAAAATGTTATTTATTACTGCCGGCATGGGAGGAGGGACAGGAACGGGGGCTTCTCCTATTGTTGCTTCTATTGCTCGCGAAATGGGAATACTTACTGTCGGAATTGTCACATTTCCTTTTCGTTTTGAACAGAAAGAAAAAATGCAGCAGGCACAGGAAGGAATTGACAGGCTGACAGAAGATGTCGATGCGCTTATTATTATTAAAAACGAAAATTTAAAAAGTTATTATCATGATTTAACTCTGACAAATGCTTTTGGTAAAGTGGATGATGTTTTGTTAATAGCGGCAAAAAGTATTGCAGAGCTTATTACTTTGGAAGCTATTATTAATGTCGACTTTAATGATGTCAAGACTATTTTAAAAGATAGTGGAACCGCACTCATAGGTTCCGGAGATGCTCAAGGGGAAAATAGAGCGATAGATGCGGTAGAAGCGGCTATTAATAGTCCTCTCTTAGACCAGAATTCAATATATGGAGCTGAAAAGCTACTGTTTTTCATTTCCTACAGTTCGCAATCTGAGTTGACAATTATGGAATTGGATGAAATAACAGAAGAAATAGAAAACAGGACTTGTACCGACAGCAAGAAGCTAATTTGGGGACATGGAAAGGATGAATCGCTTGGAGATAAGGTTCGGGTTACTGTTATTGCTACAGGGTTATCTAATAGGGCGGAAAAGAAGCCGCCGGTTACGGAAGATTTATATGCTGAAAATAAGCAATCTGGACAAACGAAGATTCCTTATGACTCCGAACCGGAAGCTCAAACAAAAGATGAACCGGAAGCTCAAGCCGATACAAAAGTACATATTCCACTTGGAGGAGATATTCCCGACAATAATCAATTGCGGAAAAAATCGGATGTAGATACTGTAGAATATTTAAGTATTCCGGCTTATCATCGGGAACAGCAGATAAAAAAAAATGATATAAATGATAATGATGAAATATCAGAATATAAAGTCTCTGAAAATGGGATTCAACGAAACACATCTTCTTTTTTTAAAGATGTAGTAGATTAATGGTATTATTTTATATCGCCGGGAAACCGGTAGGCTGTCATCCCTGACAGCCTTTTTTTTTTACAATTAGAATAAATCCAACAACTAAGCTAATACTTCGTGTTACTTTGTGAGAATCCTTTGTGCCACTTTGTGAAACTATTTATATTACATCTTTATAATTATTAAGAATAAGAACTAAATAATTAAACTTGTATAATATACTCTCAAAATTGATAAATAAATTATTCAGATGAAGATATAGATAATTCACATGAATACATATATGATTCAAATGAAGATACGGATTATTTAAATAAAGATATAGATGATTCAAATTAAGATATGAATTATATAAATAGAAATATAGATTATTCAGATAAAGACATAAATTATCTAAATTAAGATATATATTATTTAAATGAAGATACGAATTATCTAAATGAAGATATAGATGATTTAGATGAAGATATAGATGATTCA